>WNFC01003443.1_pt1 | contig 32914 bp, 32 predicted proteins | sample 5400541 | NCBI WGS metagenome assembly WNFC01 (sample SAMN13153342, study PRJNA577476) | soil metagenome | isolation source: 120 cm saprolite under Douglas fir tree site 2 hole 2 replicate 1 | place: USA:California | collected 2015-04-18
GCCCGCAATACAAAGGCGATCCTCCCCGTCCACCTTTACGGCCAGTGCGCCGACATGGACGCCTTCGGCTTCTACCTGAAGCGCGACTACCCGCACCTCCTCATCATCGAAGATGCCGCCCAAGCCTTCGGAGCGACCTGGAACGGAACCCCAGCCGGAGCACTCGGCGATGCTGCAGCCTTCAGCTTCTATCCCACCAAAAATCTCAGCGCCATGGGCGACGCCGGTCTCGTCACAACTCTCTCCGCGGCAATCGACGACCACGCCCGCGTCCTTCGGGCCCACGGTATGCGCCGCCGTTATTATCACGACGAGATTGGCTGGAACTCGCGCCTCGACAGCCTGCAGGCCGCCATCCTGGAGGTGAAGCTTCGCTATCTGCCTCAGTGGAACCAGCAGCGCCGCGACCTTGCTGCCCGCTATGATCAGCTTTTCCGGGACGCCAATCTCACCGCCTCAAACGTCAAGGAGGGAATCGTCCTTCCGTTCACCGACCCTCGCGCCATCCACATCTTCCATCAATACGTGATCCGCGCACCACGCCGCGACGAGCTTCGCCAGTACCTCACCGACCGGCAGATCGGCAGCGAGATCTACTACCCTCTGCCGCTGCACCAGCAGATCAGTCTGGCGAGCCTCGGCTACAAACGAGGCGACTTTCCCTTCAGCGAAGCCGCTGCTCACGAAGTGCTCGCACTGCCGATGTATCCAGAGCTGCGCGAAGACGAACAGGAGACGGTGGTCGACACGATCGCCAGCTTCTACGCCTGATTCAAACTGCGAAAACTACCTCTTCTTTTTCGCCTTAGCAGCAATCTTTTTCTTCTCGGCCGCCGGCTCCGGACGAGCCTCTCCGCCCGTCGGCGTTCCCGGTTGGATCACCCGCCGAACCAGATTGCCCTCAAGCCGGTACGTCTTGAGAATCGTCTTCCCAGGCACGATCGCTCCGCTTACGGGGTCAGGAATCACCGGCCCTGCCTGGTCGGAAAGAACCTTGTAGCTGAAGGTAGGCGCAGGCGTCGTCGCAGTTGGAGACTTCCCATACGGATCGGCCGCCATCTTTATCGTGACCGGAAGATACCCCTCGATATTCTTGTCGCGAAAACCCGTCTCATAGCGGTGTTTCTTGACGCTCCAGGTGAACACGCGCACCTGGTCGAAGTCATAGGTCAGCCCCGCCTTGTAAGGGCTCATCACCGTCACATAAATTGGAATATTTTTGTCGTCCTGTTCAGCCTCGGGATCGTTCACGGTCGTGAGGATGTAAGCCCCGACGATCCTCTGCCCTTCTGCGTATCGCGTAATCGAATCGGGGGCGTCGACATCCATCAATCGGCTCAGCAGCCAGCCCGTGTCGCCTTTCGAGTCGCGCACCAGCCACCAGTCCTCCATCGCTGGCGGCGCCGGTATATCCGGCACTGGCGCCTGTTACCGGATCAGGAATCACCGGCCCTGACTGGTCGGACAGTATCTTGTAGCTGAAGGTGGGCGCAGGCGTTGTTGCGGTGACAGACTTCCCGTACGGATCGGGCGCCATCTTTATCGTGACCGGAAGATACCCTTCGATATTCCTGTCGCGGAAGCCCGTCTCATACCGATGCTTCTTGAGGCTCCACGTGAACACGCGCACCTGGTCGAAGTCATAGGTCAGCCCCGCCCTGTAAGGGCTCATCACCGTCACATAAATTGGAATATTTTTGTCGTCCTGCTCCGCCTCGGGATCGTTCACCGTCGTGAGGATGTAAGCCCCGACGATCCTCTGCCCTTCTGCGTATCGAGTAATCGAATCGGGAGCGTCGACATCCATCAATCGGCTCAGCAGCCAGCCCGTATCGCCCTTCGAGTCGCGCACCAGCCACCAGTCCTCCATCGCTGGCGGCGCCGGTATATCCGGCACTGGCACCTGTGCCCTCGTTCCTTTGCCCGCAACAGGGGCGGCAGGTCTGGCGACCGCCCTCATCCCCGGTGGCACCGGCTTCGGCAGCGTCGCGCGCGTCAATAGTTTTAATTTCTCGCCCTCGGCCAGCCGGTAAAACCGTTCCGTATCGCGGCCAGGCGCGGCGTGCAGGTATACCTCATCCCGCACGACCGCAGAGGCCACTGCAGGATCATCCTTGTGCTTCTGCTTCAATCCCTCAAACTGATCGAAGATCTCCTGGGTCGCGACGACCTTCTCGTCGATCCATCCGGTTTCGCCCTTTGCCGTCTGCACCCGCACAAAGCGGCGGCCATGCTCGAGCACCTGCAGCTTGTCGCCGTTCTCCACCGTCGCGGTGCGGTTCGACACAGCCGCCACCCGATCCCGCAAAAACGTCTGCTTCGCCGTGACATACACATACTGCGCGGCGGGCTTTGGTCGAAGCCGGGAGCACCCGCCGAGTCCGATTGCCATACACACCGACAGCGTTGCCAAAACTGCAAACTGTGAGACCCGGCGGCGAAGCCCGAATTGTCGAAACGAAGAAAAAATAACCGAAAAACTCCCCAGCACAATACACACCACTTCACCCATACTACTGGCGACGAGGAAAAATCCTGCAAAACTGCCTGTTAAATTCGCCGCGCCCTACTCAAGGAAGTATCTCCCGTTAGTGCGTCAATGCGAGCGCGACAGCACCGGCAGGATCAACACCAGTCGCCACACTGGTCGCGGGATCGAGCTTTCCGGGAACGGTAATATCGAAGCTGTACATCGTCAGATCTGGCGCCCCACCGACCGCGGCCGCCAACAGATACTTGTTCGTAGCATCGATGCCGATGGACTGCACGGTCGTCCCGCTTGTATACGGCGACCCGCTCAGCGGCGTGAGAGACAACCCCAATACGGTTGTCGACGGCACGATCGTGTAGCCGGAAATAGTCCCATCGGTGCGGTTTGCCGCATAAACATAGGTCCCCGTACTGTCCAGCGCCACGGAGAAGGTCCCACTGCCCGCCGCAAACGGCGACCCCGTTACAGAGGTTAGCGACCCGCCTGACCCGATGCTGAAAACGGCTACCCCTCCGTTTGTTCCGCTCCTGGCGATGTAGAGATAGGTCGTCTTCGGACTGACCGCCAGCCCATAGTCACCCGTCGCCGCGTTTCCCGTACTGAGAGTCAGGGGGCCCGTTGCTACCCCGGTCGTCGTATTGAATGTGAATACAACATCGCCGGCTGTGCCGAGCGCAGCAAAGATCAGTGTCCCATCCGGCGACACGCGCACGTCGCTCGGCTGCCACGTCCCCGAGGTGATGGAGTAGGTCGCGGGCTTTTGCACCGATGTCAGAGCGCCCGTCGATGCATTGATCTGAAAGATGTCGAGCTGCTGCGTCGTACCATCGAGTGCGATCAGCCACTGTCCGTCCGGGGACACAGCCAGGGCAGGGGCAAACACACCCGCTGGCTGAGACCCAGTGCTCGGCTTTGTCAGCGAACCGTCGGAGTTGATGAAATAGACAAAGATTCCTGTCGAAGATCCCACATAGAGCAACGTGTTGTTCGGCGTCACCACCATCGACAGTGGCTTATAGCTCGTGGCCAGGGGAGAGTTGTTCACGGCAGCAAGGGTTCCAGTCCCAATCGCAAATGCGCCGATCGAGCTCGCTGCCTGGTTTGCTATATACACTCGATTCAAGGTGGTGCCTCCACCCGAACCCCCACTTCCATTAATCGGAGGAAAGAAGCCCGCGCAACCCGTAAAGACCAGCGGCACCATAGCAACCGCGATCACCGCCCACCGTTGCACACTTCCCTTTCGTTTCATTACGTGCGGCCTCCTCTTCCTATCTCTGCAACTTCCGGTGGCCAATCTTTCCTCAAGACTACTTCAATCGGCGTTCCTCTATAATTTGCACAATGTATTCATCGAAACACCTGCGCCGCCTGAGCATGGCTGCGCTTGCATGCACTCTTACCTTCGCCTCCACGGGACATGGGCAGCAAGCCCACTCATTCGACGCAGCAGCCGGCCAAACGGCAACGCTCGAACGTGAAGTTCACGCGAACATGAACTTTCTGGCCGACGACGAGCTTCACGGTCGCGGCTCCGCCACGCGGGACGAGCACATCGCCGCACTCTTCGTCGCGGCCCAGCTTCAATCCCTTGGTCTGGCACCTGGAGGCGAGAACGGCACCTTCCTGCAGAAGAGCGCGCTGCCCGATCCGTTGCCGGCCAGAGTCCAGCAGCGCCTCTCGAAGTTCCAGGACGTGCCTCGCAAGGAGACCTGGAACGCGATCGGCGTCCTGCGCGGCACTACGGCACCCAACGAAGTCATTCTGCTCACCGCGCATCTCGACCACCTCGGCATCGGCCCTGCAAACGCAGCCGGAGATACCAACTACAACGGTGCCGACGACGACGCCTCCGGCACCACCGCAGTTCTCGCCCTGGCGCACATTCTTGCCACCGGACCGCGTCCGCGCCGCACCATCGTCTTCGCGCTCTTCGGCTCGGAGGAGCTCGGAGGCTTCGGCAGCCGCGCCTTCCTTGCGCATCCCCCCGTTCCGCTTAAAAGCATCGTCGCTAACCTCGAATTCGAGATGATCGGGCGCCCCGATCCTGCCGTCCCGGCCGGTACCCTCTGGTTCACAGGCTTCGACCGCTCCGACCTTGGCCCCGAATTGGTAAAACACGGTGCCCATCTGGTCAACGATCCCCACCCAACGCAACATTTCTTCCAGCGTTCGGACAACTACGCGCTGGCCCAGCAGGGCATCGTCGCCCAAACCGTCTCCAGCTTCGGCCTGCACAAGGACTACCACCAGCCCAGCGATGAACTGAGCACGATCGACTTCGCCCACATGACTCACGCAATCGCCGCTTTGGTCAACCCCATTCGCTGGCTCGCCAACTCCACCTGGAAGCCGGAATGGAACCCCGGCGGCAAACCCGACGCTACGTCGCCGAATGACCCGCGTCCATAAAGAGCAGGCCTACCAAGAAAAAAGGAGCAACCCTATCATGGGTCGCTCCTTTTTATTGTAAAAATATTGGTTGCTTATGCGGTGACCAGCTCTTCCTTCTTCACAATCTCTTCGATCTTGCGTCCGAGAGCCTTGGCTATGCCTTCACCGTACTTCGGGTCGCATTTATAGAAGTGATTGATCTGCAGGTCCTGGATCCGCGTCTCGACCTGTCCGAGGCTCGCCGCGATGTTGCCGACCAGCCGCTGCTGTGCGTCCTGCTTCATCAACCGGAACAAGTTCCCGGGCTGGGTGTAGTAGTCGCCGTCGTGCTCGCGATGGCTGAACCGGCCCACCGTCGAGGTGCCGTACGTCGTGGGACGCTCGACATACTTCGGGTCCTGGGTCGGGCCGCCGAAGCTGTTCGGCTCATAGTTCGGAGCGCCGCCGCCATTCGCATTGAAGCGCATGGAGCCATCACGGTTGTACGTGCTGTACGGGCACTTCGGCTCGTTCACCGGCAGCAGGTTGTAGTTCACGCCGATGCGGTAGCGGTGCGCATCCGGATAGCTGATGAGCCGCTTGGTGAGGTCGAACGGATTGATGTGGTAGGTCTCCGCCTCCGCCTCAGGCATGATCTGGATCTGCACCTTCCACTTGGGGAAGTCGCCCTTCTCGATCGCGTGGAAGAGGTCGTTCTGCGAGTGGTCCATGTCCACACTCTTCATGTGGTCGGCTTCTTCGCGGGTAAAGTTCTTGATGCCTTGCTTGGTCTTGAAGTGCCACTTTACGTAGAACAGCTCGTTCTTCGCGTTGATCAGCGAGAACGTGTGGCTGCCGTACCCGTTCATGTGCCGGAAGCCATCGGGAGTGCCGCGGTCGCTGAACAGAATCGTCACCTGGTGCAGGCTCTCCGGCGACAAGCTCCAGAAGTCCCACATCATCGTGGCCGACTTCAGGTTCGTCTGGGGGTCGCGCTTCTGCGTATGGATGAAGTCGCTGAACTTGAGAGGATCGCGGATAAAGAACACCGGCGTGTTGTTGCCCACCAGGTCCCAGTTGCCCTCTTCGGTGTAGTACTTCATCGCAAACCCGCGGGGATCGCGCTCAGAGTCCGCAGAACCCTTCTCTCCGCCGACGGTCGAGAAGCGCAGGAACATCGGAGTCTGCTTGCCAACCTTCTCGAACAGCTTCGCCGTCGTGTACTTCGGCATGTCCGGGTTGGTCACCGTAAGGGTGCCGTAAGCGCCAGAGCCCTTGGCATGGACGACGCGCTCCGGAACCCGCTCGCGGTTGAAGTGCGCCATCTTCTCAAACAGCAGGAAGTCCTCAAACACGATCGGACCGCGATCGCCGACTGTAAGGGAGTTCTGGTTGTCGCCTACCGGCCGGCCAGCGTCGGTCGTCATTACTTTGCTCTTCGTCTCTTCTGCCATTCATCACCTCGAAACTATTGGTTGGAAAATTCAACTAAGTCTGTTGGCACTTGGCACAAATGCCAATCACATCCACTGCATACCGCTCCACCAGAAATCCGCCGGGCAGCTTCTCTTTTTTTGAGACCAGCCCAAGCTCCTTCTCTCCAATGTCGGTAATCATTTTGCATTTCGAGCACACCATGTGGTGATGCGCCTCGTCATTCATCTCCACGCGCAGCGAGCCATGATGCATGCTCACCTCGCGGAAGACACCGCTTTCAACAAACAAATGTATGTTTTTGTAGACCGTCGCCAGCGAGATAGCCGGGACCTTTTTCTTCACCCGTGCATAGACCTCTTCCGGACTCGGATGGCCATGCATCGTCTTCATTACTTCGTACAGCACTTGCCGTTGGTGAGTCACCGCGATGCCGTTCTCCTGGCAAAGCTCGCGAAACGATCTTGTCTCGTTCACCAACATGAGAAGAGTATAAACGATAAATATTATCGTTCAGTAAATATAGTTATCCACAGCCTGCGTGGTCGAAGCCGCTGGGGCGAACTAATTCAACCGCTCCGTCTTGCCCATCTGCGGATCCAGGGGCTTTCTTCCGGCAAAGCCCTCCTCCTCCGTGTGCCAGTAGGCGATTGCCGGCTCCCCCAGCTTCCAGCACAGCAGCACCGGCTTTCCGTCCATCACCGAAGGGAAGTCGAGCAGCCCTTGCTCCAGGTCCTTCACCGTCACCCCGATCGAGTCGATCTCGGCCAAAGTATCCTTCGCCTCCTGTACGGCCTTGTCGCGCTCTGCCCGGCGTCGCGCTGCAACGCTCACATCCACATGCATGCCGCCGGAGAGAAATATCCGGTGGCTCAACTGCTGCATCTCCTGCTCCCACTCCCCGGCCCGGGTTGCCGCAGCCTGTGCCCTGCGCAGCAGAGCCTCCACCACCGGCAGCAGTGTTTGCGCCTCGCTTAACGTGAATATCTTGCTCAAATCCTGATCTCCAGCATCCGGTCGAGCGCCACGCGCGCCCACTGCTTCACATCATCCTCCACCTTGATGCGATTGACCACACGGCCCTCCACCAGATTCTCCAGCGCCCAGGCCAGATGCTGCGGCGAAATCCGGTACATCGTCGTGCACAGGCACCCGGCATCGTCCAGCGTCATCACGCGCTTGCCAAGGGGCGCAAACCGCTTCGTCAGGCGGTTCACCAGATGAATCTCCGTGCCCACGGCGAAGCTCGAACCCGCCGGGGCCTTTTCGATCACCTCGATGATCCGCTCCGTCGAGCCAATCGCGTCGGCCTTCTGGCAGACCTCCCAGCGACACTCCGGATGCACGATCACCTGCATCTCCGGGTGCTCGGCGCGCACGCGATCTACATGCTCCGGCAGAAAACGCTGATGCACCGAGCAATGGCCCTTCCACAAAATTACCTTCGCCGCCTTCAGCCGGTCCGGGCTCAGGCCACCGTTAATCTGGTACGGATCCCACACCACCATCTCACTCAGCGGAATCCCCATCCTGAACGCAGTGTTCCGCCCCAGATGCTGATCCGGCAGAAATAGAATCTTCTCCGCCCGCGCAAATGCCCACTCAAACGCCGCGCGAGCATTCGACGACGTGCAGACTAAACCGCCGCTCCTGCCGCAAAAGCCCTTAATCGCAGCAGCCGAATTCATATAGGTCAGCGGAATCAACCCGCCCGCTGCAGCGTCCGTCAGGCCCGCGCGTTCGAGCGAATCCCAGCAGTCTTCCACCTGCCCGATCTCCGCCATGTCCGCCATTGAACACCCGGCGTTCAGATCCGGCAGAATCACCTGCTGCCAGGGCTGCCCCAATACGTCGGCGGTCTCCGCCATAAAATGTACGCCGCAGAACAGCATGTACTTCGCGTTGGTCTCGGAGGCGACCTTCGAGAGCTTGTAGCTGTCGCCGGTAAAGTCCGCAAACCGGATCACCTCGTCGCGCTGGTAGTGATGCCCCAGCAGAACGACATCGGTACCCAGCGTGGCGCGCGCCGCAGCGATACGGTCGTCCATCGTATGGTCGGGTTGGGCAAGGTAATCATCTAAAGAACAGGCCTCAGCGCTCGAACGCGTCGCCGCATCATCTTCCGCCACGGCCGCAGCCGAAGCAATCTCCAATAGTCCGTTCAAAGTACTCCGCCTTCAGTCTCACAAAGGTCGTCTGGCACCGGCAGGCCGGAACCGTCTTTTCACCTCTGAGACGGGGATGTTGAAAGCATGCACCGCTCGAGTTGCAGTGGATTCACTGTGTCGGCCCAAGCCTTCACCCAACCCACGGGGGTGTTGCAACTCCTGTCACTTCTGCACTCACGGCTACGTCAGCCGTTCCTACGATCATTAGACGCAAGTTGCATCCAAACGATGCGTCTTTCACCGTATCACTTCTGCGCTCCAAACGACCTACACTAGAAATTCTACAACAGGGCGAACGCCCTTCATCCATTTGTTCCGTCCACACGTAAGCCGTATCATGGGACTGAGTTATGCCTAGCTTCCAGGACAGCGCCATCCTCATCTTTCTCGCCCTGCTTCTCTTCGGGCCGAAGAAGCTGCCGGAGCTCGCACGCCAACTGGGCAAGCTCATGGCGGAGTTTCGCCGCGCCTCCAACGAGTTCCGCATGCAGATGGAAGAGGAACTCCGTATAGCCGACCAGGAGGAGCAGCGGAAAAAAATTGCCGCCATGGAAGCCGCCGCTCCTGTCACGCCGGCGATCACTGACGGAAGCGAGAACACCATCGCCCCTCCCGTTACCGAAGAGTTCCTCGTAGGCCACCCGCACGAGCAGCCGTCCGTCGCTGAACCGGCAGCAGAACCGCTTCCCATCGCCACCTCCGGCGACCTGAATCTCATGCCACCGTCCACCGGCCTTCCGGTCAGCAACTCCGCACTCTCCCCCGTTCTCGACTCCATCCCGCACGATCCCGATCCTGCAGCAGCTGCAGCGGAAGTCGCAACCACCGAGGTCACCCAGCGTGGCTGATCTTGACAGAATCGACAAGGCACGCAAAGCCGTAACGGAACGCGCCGAACTTCCCGGCATGAGCCTGATGGAGCATCTCACCGAGCTCCGCAGGCGGCTCCTCCACTCCGTTGCCTGGGTTGCCGTTGGTGTCGTCGTCGCCTACATCTTTCACGTGCGTCTCATCGAATACATCCAGCGTCCGCTGCTCAATATCGGTCTCAAGATGACCATGACCCATCCCACCGACGCCCTCAACTTTCTCATCAAGACCTCGGTGGTCGTCGGCATCATCATCGCCAGTCCGTTCGTCCTCTATCAGGTGTGGCTCTTTATCTCGCCCGGCATGTACGCACACGAGAAGAAGTACGTCGTCCCCTTCATGAGCGCGACTGTGGGGTTGTTTCTGGCAGGAGCGTGGTTCGGCTACCGATGGGTGCTCCCCGGCGCCATGACCTTCCTCATCCAGGACATCGGCAAGAACTTCTCCCACATGATCACCATCGAGGATTACACCCAGTTCTTCCTCTCGGTTATCCTCGGCCTCGGTATCTGCTTTGAGCTGCCTATCCTTATGTTCTTCCTCGCTCTCTTCGGTGTGGCCGACGGAAAATTCTTCCTCAGGCAATGGCGTTACGCGGTCCTCATCATCTTCCTGGTCTCGGCGATCATCTGTCCGCTGCAGGACCCCTTCAGCATGTGTCTCTTCGCCAGCCCGATGTTGCTTCTCTATATCGTTGGCGTAGGCACAGCGTTCCTCGTCCACCCCGACCGGCGAAAGGCCAGAGAGGCGAAGATGTCCGCATGACCCTGCACAACATTTTTCAAGTATTTCGCGCCACCAGGACTTGTCATCCTGAGCGGAGTAGTTCCGGCATTTTGCGAACTGCGGAGTCGAAGGACCTGCGGTTGCTCTTGCCGTTGCTTGTTCTCTTACTGACAGCCACAAACTCCCCAGCCCAACATGCAGCTGCAGGAGCACCCCACTTCAACGGTCAGACCGCCTACAACCTCACAGAGCAACTCCTCCAGGTCGCACCCAAACGGTTCAACGGCTCCCCCGGACACCTGAAAGCCGAGGAGTTCATCAAGCAGCACTTCACTGCCGAAGCCGCCAGGGGCAATCTCGAAACCGACACCTTCACCGCCAGCACGCCCCTCGGTTTCCAGACGATGCGCAACTACATCGTCAAATACCCCGGCAAGAAAGACGGCATCATCGTCCTCGCCAGCCACTACGAGACCAACTACCCGCTGCGCGACATCGAATTTTACGGAGCCAACGACGGTGCCGCCACCACGGCTCTGCTCATCGAGATCGGCAACGTCCTTCGCGCGCATCCGCCTGAGGGTTACTCCGTCTGGCTGGTCTTCGACGACGGCGAAGAAGCCGTCAAATGTCTCCAATGCTGGTCAAGCTCCGACTCGCTCTACGGAACCAGGCACCTCGCCGCAAAATGGGCAAACGACGGCACCCTCGGCAAGATCAAAGCCTTCCTCGTCGCCGACATGATTGCCGACAAGGACCTCAACATCGACCATAGCGACAATTCCGCGCCCTGGCTGAACGATCTGCTCAAGGTCGCCGCAAAAAACACCGGCCACTCCGCCTATATCTTCAAATACAGCGAGGCTGAAGAGGACGACCATCTCCCCTTCGCGCAACGCGGCGTGCCTGTGCTCGACGTGATCGACGCCCACTACGGCCCCTCTACCGACTCCGCCCCCGACGGCTACCACCACACTGCGCAGGACACCCTCGACAAGATCAGCGCCAAATCCCTCCAGATCTCCGGCGACCTCCTCCTCGAGATGATCCGCTTAATCAACCAGCGCCCCTGAAGCCGTTACCCAGGCATTCAGAGGCGCTGTCTCAGTTCCAATTCCTACATCGTTCACTTGGTGCAAGGCTTGCCGTGATCCGGACGGGCGCCTTTGGCCTTCGCATCGGCCTCAGACATATACGCCCCAGCCTTGGTCTTGCCGTAATAGTCCGACCCATAGCAGTGATAGACGTTGCTCGACGTATTGACCCACACCAGGCCCGGACCACCTCCCGCCGCCTGAGGCATCGCCGCAGCCTTCGCGGCCGGGGAGGCCTTCGCCGCTGGCGCAGGAGTTGCCGCCGAGGTGGGGGCAGGGGCTGGGGCCGGAGCCTTCGCTGCTGGCGCAGGTGCAGTCGCAGGGGCAGCGGTTGTTGCCGGAGTTTTCGCCGCTGGTGTAGGAGCAGCCACCGCATACCACTCCTTCACGCCCTGGTGTCCCCGGCAAGCCCCCTGTTTGCTGGCGGCAGTCGTATAAGTTCCATCCTTGCACTGTCCGGTAGATCCGGCAGGCGCCTGAGCCGCTGCAACCTGCGCCGCCAGAAGTCCCGTCGCAACCGCCATTAAACGAATTGCTGTCTTCATAAACGCTCCCGATGAAATTCTGAATTACGTGGCCCGAATACCGCAAAATGCTACGCCATCCCGCAGTTCGTGTCATTTTGGAACAACGCCGGCCCGGCTCTACGCGGAATTTCCCACCATTGTGACCCAAATGAGTCACAAACTACCGCCTTTGAGGGATAGCTGTGGAAAACCCTCTCGTCCTACTCTCATCCTTGCCGATGGAGGTAGAACAATGCAAACACCAGCGTTCCCATCCTTGCAGTCGAGAGACAAAAGCTTCACCAACCGGGGGTCTGATCGGACCTCCTCAACCGGCTTCTTCGAGGCCCATCCTGTAGGCGAGGTCGTTCGCAGCCTCTTTTTCTCCTCAATCCTCTGGATGTTGCTCGCCATCGTTCTCTACGCGGTTTACTCCATGGTCGCTGGCTCACGCTAAACCACAGCCTTCTGACTGCCCGGGAAGCTGCAGCCGCCCATCAGGTAACCTCAGCAGCCTGCTGAGCGTCTCCTTGCCTCTCACTATCTGAACGGCGAAACAACCGCCCGGGCCGTGCATCCAGCCCCTCCGCCCTGTAGCATCAACGCAGATGCCTGGCGCAACCCCCATCAGCCACTGGATAGGTTTTCACCTTTTCATCCTCGCCCTCCTAGGAATGGAGCTCGTCTACGCGCGCCGTCAGGGCCCGGCAAAGACCCACTCCACCGCGGTCGCCGCCACCATCCTCTGGATCGCCGCCGCCCTCGTCTTCGCCCTTTTCATCTTCCACACCCTGGACAGCCAGGATACAACGCAATATCTTGCCGGTTACGCCATCGAAGAGTCGCTCTCCATCGACAACCTCTTCGTCTTTCTTATCCTCTTCCGTGTCTTCAACATCGAACCCAGCCATCAGCCAAAGGTGCTCTTCTGGGGAGTAGCTGGCGCTATCCTTTTGCGCGGCGCCTTCATCGCTGCCGGCCTTGGCCTCCTTGCCCGCTTCGAGTGGATCAGCTACCTCTTCGCCGCCATCCTGCTCATCGCTTCCATCCGCCTCGTCCTGCCCTCTGCCCAGAAGGTCGAGACCACGCCCGGCTGGATCACCTGGCTCACCCGCGTCCACCCGGTCAGCCTCCGCCAGGACAAGTTCTTCGTCCGCGAAGACGGCCGCCGCATGATCACCGTCCTCTTCCTTGCCCTCCTCGCCATCGAACTCACCGACGTGGTCTTCGCCCTCGACTCCATCCCCGCCGTCCTCTCCATCACCCGCAACCCCTTCCTGGCATACACCTCGAACATCATGGCCGTCATGGGCCTCCGCTCGCTCTATTTCCTTCTCGCCCACCTGCTCACCAAACTCCGCTTCCTCCACTACGGCCTCGCCGCAGTCCTGGGCTTCGCCGCTCTCAAAATGCTCTCCGCCCACTGGCTCGACATCGGTCCTCTCACCTCGCTCGCGACCGTATTAGTCATTTTGGGAATAACCATCGCGCTATCGCTTATCTATTCAACCAGGAGCAAGGTAACGCACGCTTAACGTCGCGCCGTCGTTCGCGACCGCGTTCGCCAATCGATCGAAATCCCTCGCACCAGTCTGGGACAAGCTCCCTGACAAAATATCGGCCTGAACTTTTCGTATTTTCATCTGCTTGTGTAAGAAATAACCATCATGTCCTCTTCGCACACGGTTCTGAAATACTTACGCCTGATCCATCTCTACACCGGCATCTTCATCGCTCCCGCCCTGCTCTTCTTTGCCTTTACCGGGGCACTCCAGACCTTCAGCCTCCACGAAACCACCCGTGGCAGCAGCTACAAACCGCCCGCCTGGGCCGTCATGCTTGGCCAGATCCACAAAAAGCAGACCCCAATCGTTCCCGTCAGAAAACCGGCGCCACTGGACAAACCGGCCGACAAGACCACTCCAGAAAAGGCACAGTCGTCCGCCACATCTCAGCCGGCACCGGTCGAAGCACCCAAACCAACCGGCGAAGCTGCACCCAAATCTCACAACCCCCTGCCTCTGAAGTGTTTTTTCCTCCTCGTCTCTATAGGTCTCTTCGTCTCCACCCTCTCCGGCCTCTACATGTCCTACAAGTACATCCGCAATACGCGGCTGATCACCGTCATCCTTCTCGGCGGCATCATCTTTCCCGTACTGTTGACGGTCTTCTAACGCAATCGCAGCAGGAGAATCAGCACCACCACCGCCACCAAACCACCACCGAACAATCCAGCCATGGCAGCCGCCAGCGTCGTCGGGCCGCCGTGCACAAAACCATTCAACGCGACGTCGGCCATTTTGTAATAAATAACCATTGCCACCAGGCAAAACGCAGCCAGCCCACCCACGATGGCGACCACCAAACGGCGAAGATCCCGGTCAAGCTTCACGCCAGAGACCTCCATTCCTCTGCACTAAGCCACAAACTCCAGCCTCCCCTGTTGCATCACCGAGTGCCTCGCCACCGCATCGTGGAGCGGAAAATCATTCCGGTAGTGCGCCCCCCTGCTCTCCTCGCGTCCCAGCGCCGAAGCCACGATCAGCCCAGCGACAGCATGCAGGTTTCTCGCCTCCAGCGCCCGCCGAAACAGCCCTCGCGGCATGCTCACTGCCAGCGCATCCAGCCCTCGCTGCGCCTCCCGCAATCCGTTCCCATCGCGCAACAGCCCCGCATCCTTCCACATCAACCCGCGCAGGTCCGCGATCCATCTCTCGGTCGTCGTCTCGGGCGTACTACCCGCAGCCGTAGCCTGTGGAACAGCTCTAAAATTCGTCTCGGCCACCGGAGCCTCCGCCACCATCGTCTCCGCCGTCGATACCCCGAACACCAGTCCCTCCAGAAGCGAGTTACTTGCCAGTCTGTTGGCCCCATGCACCCCCGTGCACGCGACCTCTCCCGCCGCATACAACCCCGGCAGCGAGGTCCTTCCCTGCACATCCGTCTTCACGCCACCCATCAAATAGTGCGCCGCTGGCCGCACCGGGATTAGATCCCTGCCCAACTGAAGCTGATACTTCGCCAAAAACGCTGAGATCCCAGGGAACCGCGCCTTCAAATCCCTCTTCACATGCCGCATATCCAAATAGACTGGCCCATCCATCCCCTCACGCGTAATCGCCCGCGCCACCACATCCCGAGGAGCCAGTTCCAGCAGCGGATGATACCGCTCCATAAATCGCTTGCCCTTCGCGTTAATGAGAAACGCACCCTCCCCCCGCAGCGCCTCGCTCAACAAAAATCGCGGAGCCCCCGGCTCACTGAACGCCGTCGGATGAAACTGATAAAACTCCATATCGCCCACCGCCGCCCCCGCCCGATAAGCCATCGCAATCCCGTCCCCCGTCGCCACCGCAGGATTCGTCGTATCGCTGTACACCTGGCCAGCACCTCCACTCGCCAGCAGCACCGCCCGCGCCTGCACCACCCGCAGTCCTCCCTCACCATCCAGCAGCGTAGCCCCCGCCACGCGCCCATTCTCAACGATCAAATCCACACTCGTCGTCCACTCCATCAATTCAATCCGCGGAATCTCCCGCGCATGCCGCAGCAGCGACACCGCTATCTCTCGCCCGGTCGCGTCACCATTCGCGTGCAGAATTCGCGATAAGCTGTGTGCCCCCTCGCGCGTCCGCAGCAGTTCGCCACCCTCTCCGTTCCGGCCTTTGGCATCTCTGTCAAACGCCGTCCCCCACTCAATCAACTCCTCCACGCGCTTCGGCCCCTGTTCAACGAGAACCGCCGCAGCCTCACGATTCACCAGCCCATCTCCCGCCGCCATTGTGTCCGCGAGATGCAGCGCGACATCCTCCTCGCCCCCCATTGCCACCGCAATCCCACCCTGAGCATAAGCCGTATTCGACTCCGCCAGCTCCTCCTTGGTCACCACCAGCACCGTGCCCACATCCGCCAGCCGAATCGCCGCACTCAATCCTGCAATCCCCGCCCCGATCACCAGAAAATCTACTCGATCCATCCTTCAATGCTACTTGAGTTGTCAGTGATGAGTTGTCAGTTATCAGTTGTCAGTTGAATGAAATCGCAACTCCGCCTTTACTGAGAACGGATAACCGACAACGTGCCTTTGCCCTCTGCGATACCATCGTGATACCGTGCCCGTCATCCCCGTCAACACGCCTTCGGCAAACTACGACGTCACCATAGGAGCGAATCTTCTTTCTTCCCTCCATTCACGTCTCCGCAGGCTGAACGCAGACAAACCCTTCCGCCCCTTCGTCATCACCTCGCCCGATATCTGGGCTCTCTGGTCAAAGCGATTCCTCAGCTCCTTCAAAGACTCCCCAACCATCCTCTTCCTTCCCAGCGGCGAATCGCACAAGCGCCTGAGCAGTGTTGAATCCCTCGCCCAGCAACTCGCCACCGCCGGAGCCGACCGCGACTCGCTCCTCCTCGCCTTCGGTGGCGGCGTCCTCGGCGACATCACTGGCTTTCTCGCAGCCATCTACATGCGCGGCATCCGCTACGTTCAAATTCCGACGACGTTCCTCGCCCAGGTCGACTCCTCCATCGGCGGCAAGACCGGCGTCAATCTCGTCGCCGGCAAAAACCTCATCGGCAGCTTCCACCACCCCCAGGCCGTCTTCGCCGACACCAACCTACTCGGTACCCTTCCGCCAGCCGAACTCCGCGCCGGCCTGCAGGAGTCCATCAAAGCCGGCATCATCTACGACGCCAAGCTCTTCCGTTACATGGAACAGAACGCCGACGCCATTCTCGCAGGCGCCCCTGTCGCCCTCACCCGCGTCGTCGCCGCCTCGGTCCGCGTCAAAGCCGACGTCGTCAGCAAAGACGAAAAAGAATCCGGCCTCCGCATGATCCTCAACTTCGGCCACACCATCGGCCACGCCATCGAGTCCGCCACCAATTACAAACAACTCCTCCACGGCGAAGCCGTAGCCTGGGGCAGCATCGCTGCGCTCAACGTTGCCACGGCACGCAAAGCCATCCCCCAAAAAGACGCCGACCGCATCACCCAACTCATCCTTCGCTACGGCCCACTGCCACGCTTCAAAGCAACCGCCGCAAAACTCGTCGCCCTCACCTCCCGCGACAAGAAAAACCGCAGCGGCATCCGCTCCTTCGTCCTCCCCACCGCCATCGGCAAAACCGAAATCGTCCGCGACGTCACCGACACCGAACTCCTCGCCGCCACCGAGTCCATGCTCAGTCTTATGAGACGCAATCCCCTTACAATGAGGTAACGCTCATTTTCGAGTCACGACTCGAGTGGCTTGGGGAAGGCGGGGTACGGAAAATCATGAACGAGATCAACGTTATCGCTCCCTACAAATACCTTGGTATGTGGGTATTCGACGATCCGAAGGTCGGCTTGGTACAAGAGCCGTTCGTAGCAGGGGCCGACACGATCATCGACAGAATGGTCAGTGACATTCCCAATGCAGCTGCCGGATTCGCGATGATCTTCTCGGCGAGCACCTTCCCCGGCCATCAATATCGCTTGGAATGGTGCGGGCCAGATGGCTCAGGAAACCTCTATTACTCGACGGACTTGGACCTGAAAGGTTGGTTGTGTCCTGCACTGCTGAGGTATTTCGATGATCCCCCAAAAGAACTTTTCGTCCAGATAAAACAAGCCTGACATTTTCGAGATTTCCGTGCTTCCCATGAGCCCTGTGACAATCGAACCGACGCCCGAACACGAACGCTCCACCGGAGCCCGCCCGGCCGGTGTCACCACCGAACAAGCCGCGGCCGCGAACGTTCAGCAGATGTTCGACACCATCGCCCCCACCTACGACCGCGCCAACCACCTCCTCTCCGCCGGCATCGACCGCTGGTGGTGGAACCGCACCGCCCGCCTCTTCCGCCCCATCCTCCAGCACCCCGAAACCGTCACTCTCGACCTCTGCTGCGGAACCGGCGACATGACCCTCGCGCTTTTGAAACATCGGCCTACAAACCCCGAAGCCGCCCCCATCCTCGCCGTCGACTTCTCCCACAAGATGCTCTCACTCGGCACGAAGAAATTCGCCCCCCACAACATCGTCCCCATCGAAGCCGACGCACTTCATCTCCCCCTTGCCGACGCCTCCGTCGACCTCGTCACCTCCGCCTTTGGCTTCCGCAACCTCGCCAACTACGAGGAAGGCCTCGCCGAACTCCACCGCATCCTCCGCCCCGGCGGCCAGTTCGGCATCCTCGAATGCAACCAGCCCGAAGGCCTCACCGGCGCACTCTACAACCTCTACTTCAAAACCATCCTCCCCAAAATAGGCGGCCTTATCTCCGGCAAGCCCGCCGCTTACAGCTACCTCCCCGCCTCAGTCGAACGCTTTCCCCGCCCACCCCGCATGCTCCAACTCATCAAAAACGCCGGCTTCACCAACGCCACCTGGACCAACTACACCTTCGGCACCGCCGGCCTCTACCACGCCACGAAACCCTGAGGAAAAAACTCATAGCTCACAACTCATGGCTCCTGTACCATCAGCCCCATCGGCCCTCCCCAACTTCGCTTGATGAGGTGGTATCCAGATGGCCGCGTCCCGAACCTCCGCCCTAAGCCAATCCCTCACCTCCTCTGAAGCAGCCATCAGCGCTTCCGCCATACGCAAAGCCACGCTGCGCCTCATCCCGCTCTTCGCCCTCGGATACGGCGCCGCCTACATGGATCGCGTCAACATCAGCTTCGCCTCCCTCCAGATGAACCGCGATCTGCACTTCAGCGCCACCACCTACGGCTTCGGTGCCGGCCTCTTCTTCCTCAGCTACGCCGCCTGCGAGGTCCCATCCAACCTCCTGCTCTACCGCTTCGGCGCACGCCGCTGGCTCGCCCGCATCATGATCACCTGGGGCCTGCTCGCCATCGGCATGCTCTTCGTCCGCACTCCAGCGCAGTTCTATACCGTGCGCTTCCTTCTCGGCATGTCCGAGGCCGGCTTCTTCCCCGGAGTCGTCTTTTACCTCATGCAGTGGTTTCCGCCCGAGCTTCGCGCCCGCACAGTCAGCCGCTTCTACATCTCCCTGCCGCTCAGTGCCGCCTTCATGGGCCTCATCGCCGGCGCGCTTCTTAACCTCGATGGACAACTCGGCCTTCGCGGCTGGCAGTGGCTTTTTCTCGTCGAAGGCCTGCCCGCCGTTCTCCTCGGCATCGCCTTCTTCCTCTTTCTCCCCGATACCCCCGCCCACGCCAAATGGCTCACCGAAGATGAGCGCCAATGGATCTTCCGCCACGTCCATCAAGACCCCTCCGGCAGCGCCCACCACACCGAGTCGATCGGTCACGTCCTCCTCGACCCCCGCGTATGGCAGATCGGCATCTTCGAAATGCTCATGCTCCTAAGCATCTACGGCTACATCTTCATCGCTCCCGAGTTCATCCAGAGCATCACTCACCTGAGTATCACCCGGGTCGGCTTCACGATCTGCGCGCTCAGTCTGCTGGGAGTCCCCGCAATGCTGCTCGGCGCAATGCACTCCGACCACGCCCACTCCCGTTCCCAAGATCGCTACCGGCACATCATCCCCTGCTGCCTTGTCATGGCAGCCGGCTTGGTAGTCTGTGGTCTCTCCACTTCTCCGCTCGTCGTCATGTCCGCACTGGCCTTCGTTACCGTGTCCTACAACTCGATGCAGGGCCCTTTCTGGGCGCTCCCAGCCAGCTTCTTCAAGGGCCGGTCAGCAGCCGCCGGCATCGCTGCCGTGAATACCCTCGGCATCACCGGCGGCTTCCTTGGCCCCTACTGGATGGGGATCGCCAAAGACCTCACCGGCAACCACCAGCGCGGCCTCATCACCCTCAGCCTCCCCATGCTCGCCGCTGCCGGAATCATGCTCTACATGCGCTACCAGGCCCACCGGACGCCACCTGTGCATACCGCCGCACGACCATGTAGCATCTCCTGATGAACCAAACGGCCACGCCCGAGCAAGCCGCGACCCCGCACAACGCCAAGCGTTCCGCCGCGCTCTTCTCCGTCCTCGCCGCCTTCGGAGTCACGCTCCTCAAGCTCCTCACCGGCCTGTTCACCGGCTCCCTCGGCATGCTCTCCGAAGCCGCCCACTCCGGCATCGACCTCATCGCCGCCGCCATCACTCTCTTCTCCGTCCACGTCTCCGACCGCCCCGCCGACGCCGACCACACCTACGGCCACGGCAAGATCGAAAGCCTCTCCGCCGCCGTCGAAGCCGTCCTCATGCTCGCCTCCTGCGTCTGGATCTTCACCGAGGCCATCCGCCGTATCGTCTTCCGCGAGCACCTCATACTCAACTTCTCCATCTGGCCCTTCATCGTCCTGCTCCTCGCCATCACGGTCGACTTCACCCGCTCCAGCAAGCTCCACCGCATCGCCAGCGAAACCAAAAGCGAGGCCCTCGAAGCCGACGCCGTCCACTTCCGCACCGACATCTGGTCTTCCGTCGCCGTCCTGCTTGGCCTCGCCGCAACCTATACCGGCCAACACTGGCAAATCCCCCAGCTTGAACTCGCCGACCCCATCGCCGCCATCCTCGTCGCCTGCATCATTCTCTACATCACCTGGAACCTCTTCCGCCGAACCATCGACGCCCTCACCGACGCCACACCCCCGGAGGCCCGCGCCCAGAATCGCGAACTCATCCGCGAACTCGCCTCCATCGATGGCGTCCTCTCCGTCGACCGTGTCCGCACCCGCCGCTCCGGCCCCAGCTACTTCGCCGACGTCGCCCTCGGCATGCCCCGCAACCTCACCTTCCAGCGTTCCGAGCAGATCACCATGGCCGCTACCGCCGCCGTCCAGCGCCACCTTCCCGGCGCCGACGTCGTCGTCCACTCCATCCCCACCGCATCGCGGGCCGAAAGCGTCCACGACCGCATCCGCGCCGTCGCCGCCCGCTCCAACCTCGCCATTCACGACGTCAGCGTTCAGGAGTACCACCACCAGCTCCACGTCGAGCAGCACCTCGAGGTCGCCGAGACCATGACCCTCCGCGCCGCCCACGCCCTCGTCACCCAGCTCGAGTCCGAGATGCGCCGCGAGGTCCCCGAAATCTCCTCCATCCTTACCCACATCGAAAGCGAACCCGCCACTATCGAACGCCCGGACTCGCTCGAACGCGACCGCCAGCTCGAGGTCCGCCTCCGCCGCACCGCCCAGGCCTTCCCCGAGATCCTCGACATCCACGAGGTCTTCGTCACCCGCACCCACAACAATGGAGCCAATCGTATCCAGGTCAACTGCCACTGCACCCTCCCCGACGACCTCCCCATGTCCCGTGTCCACGAGATCATTACCGAACTCGAAAACGCCTTCAAACTCGACGACCCCGAGGTCAGCCGCCTCCTCATCCACCCCGAACCCGCCACCGACAACCGCCGCTAGCCAGCCGCCACGCCCTCTACCAAAACGATGACACGCTCTCTCCAGCCCCTGATCCAGAAGAAGAACGCGCCGCAGCGCATTGCCCCCAACCGCCGCACCTTTCTGTTTGGCGCAGCGGCAGCGATCGCCGCCAGCCGCACCAGCCTCTTCGCTCGAGCGTTCGCGCCCCTGCCCGATCACACCGCCGGTCCGCTGAAGATCGAAGCTGTAGAACTCCTCGAACTGCACGGCCGTTACACCGAGGAAGCGGGAGTAAACCGGCAACCGCAGGTCAACCCGCTGGACGTCTATGACGATCTGCGGCCAGCTCCCTATACGGACAAGCCATCCGGATCAAAAGAAGTATCCACCACCGCGATCTACCTTCGCATCCGAACTGCTGGCGGCATCGACGGCCTTTACGGCCCTATCGAAAAAGACGCAGCCATCGTAGTGAATGAAAATCTTCGCCCCTTTCTCATCGGCAAGGACGCGCTCGCCGGCGAAGCGCTCTGGGATCAGATGTACCGTTCCAATCGCCACTCCCGCGACGGATTCTTCATGATGGCCATCAGCGCCGTGGACAACACGATATGGGACATCCGCGGCCGCTACTTTGGCGTTCCCGTCTACCGCCTGCTCGGAGGCCCAACCCGCTCCTCCGTAGAGATGTACGCCAGCTGTCTAGGCTTCTCGCTCGAACCTGCAGCCGTTCGCACACGCGCACTTGCAATCAAGAGCGAAGGCTATCGCTATCAGAAGTGGTTCATGGGTTACGGCCCCGGATCCGGCCCAGAAGGCATGCGCAAGAACGTCGAGCTCGTCCGCATTCTCCGCGAAACAGTCGGCGACGATACCGAACTCATGTTCGACGCCTACAGCGGATGGACACAGAACTATGCGCTGGAGTGGGCTCATCAAGTGGAACAGTACCGGCCCTATTGGATCGAAGAAGCCACCCACCCGGAAAAGATCGACAGCTTCGCGGTCATGCATCGCAGCACAACCATCCCCATCGCCTCAGGAGAACATTTCTACGGACGATGGGAGGTCGAGCGCTACCTGGAGGCGGGAGGACTCTCAGTCGTTCAAGCCGATCCCGAGTGGTGCGGAGGCACCTCCGAACTCCTTCGCATCGGCACCGTCGCCTCACTGCACGACCTTCCCGTCATTCCCCACGGCCATAGCCTGCGCGCCGCCGTGCACATCATTGCAAGCCAGTCCCCCATGACCTTCCCGCTCGGCGAATACCTCATCAATAAGATGCGCCACTACTACCACTTCGAAAGCAACCCGCTCGTCCGCGTTATCTCGCCCGCCTCCAGTCCCTTTGAACTCACCTTGACCCGCACCTCACCCGCGGTCGTACCCGCCTGCACAAACGCCGCACCCAGCCCCATAAACGCGCTCCGCTGATTCGCTTTATCCGGCTCATGACAGCTAGGGTCGCCATTCCCCACGCCAATCACCTTCCCCGCACCCTCAACCGTAAACGTCAGCATATTCCCTGCAGTCGGCATCGTCAGTCCCTTCGAATCGACGACACGCACATTCACCTGAGCGCAATCCTGCCCATCAGCTCGCAGCGTAGCCTTGCTCGTCTCGACCACCAGTCGTGCAGCCGCCCCCGCGGTCTCCCGCCGCTCCGTCAAAACATCCTTGCCGCCCGACGATCCTCTCGCCTCGATCGCCCCCGGCGCATACTTCACCTTCCACTCCAGATGGCCATTCTTCTTCACACTCTGCGACCCCATACTTGCCCCGTTCAAAAACAACTCCACCGACTCACAGTTCGCATAACACCACACCGAGATCTCCTGCCCCTCCTTCCCCTCCCAGTTCCAGTGCGGAAACAGATGTATCGCCGGTCCGTCTCCCCACCACACGCGGTAGTAGTGAAAGTTGTCCTTCGCAAACCCGCAGGTATCCATCACGCCAAAATGCGAGCTGATGCACGGCACTCCATACGGCGTCGGCTCGCCTCGATAGTCGAACCCCGTCCAGCAAAACCCACCCGCAAGCCACGCATTCTCGTCATAAAAACTCCACCAGGTCTCAGCCGTGCTGGCCCAGCTCGGAAAGTTCAAGTCATACGCACTTACATACCCGCGCAGCGGATCGTTCTCATACACGCCCCGCGTCGAAACCGTACTCGCCGTCTCCGACCCAACCGCCGGCTTCGTAGGAAACTTCGCGCGAAAGTCGGAAATGTTTCTCGTCGCGCCGACGTGCGCCCCGCCATAGTTCAACCCCATCACATCCAGCACCTGCGTATAACCCTGCCCCCAGCCGCCGTTCATCGCCGCCGTTACCATCCGCGTCGGATCCAGCCGCTTCGCCTCCCGCTTCATCGTCGTCATCATCGCAGCGCCACGCGCCGAGCTCTGCTGCGGCTCCTCATTCGCCATCGACCAGATCACCACGCACGGATGGTTCCTGTCCCGCCGGATCATCGTCGCCAACTCGCTCAACCCCTCCACGCTCGACGAAAACATGCGCGTCTCATCCATCACCAGCACGCCCAGCTCATCGCAAGCATCCAACACCTCCGCCGCAGGAGTATTATGCGTCGTGCGCAGCCCATTGCAGTTCATGTCCTTCAGCCGTTCGATCCTGTACCTCTGGATGGCATCCGGCACCGCCACGCCCACGCCCGCATGATCCTGGTGATTACACATCCCCTTAATCTTCACCACCTTGCCATTCAGCAGAAATCCACGCTGATCATCCCACGCAATCGTCCGCACGCCGAACCGCGTCTCATCCTGATCCACCGCCTTGCCTTCCGACTCCACCACCGTCACCAGCCGGTAAAGATTCCGCTCCTCCAGACTCCACATCTTCGCCGCCGTAATCTTCCCCGTCATCGGCGCTATCACCATCTCCCCCGGCCCCACCGTCACCACCGCCGACCGGCACCGCGCGACCTCCTTTCCACTCCCCACCTCCACCACCACCCCGGTGACAGAACAACGCGCCGCCGCGCCACCCGCATTCATCACCTCGCTCGAGATCACCAGTCCCGCATCACCCGCACTCGGATTCGCCTGAACAAACACCCCATCCTTCACCAGATGCAGCGCTCCCGTCTTCCGCAGCCAGACATGCCGATACACCCCCGCGCCTTCATAAAACCACCCATCACTCAACGTCGCATCCACCCGCAGCGCCAGGACATTCCTCACCGGCCCGCTCTCCGGACGCATCTGCCCATCCGGCCCTCTCACCTCCCGCGGAGCATAGTCCAGAAAATCCGTCACATCGATCTCAAACGGCACATAGCCGCTCAAATTCTCGCCAACCCAATGCCCATTCACGAACACCGTGGCATTCCGGTACACCCCGTCGAACTCCAGCACCATCCGTTTGCCTTTGTCCTCTGGCTTAACTTCAATCTCTCTCCGGTACCATCCAATGCTGCTCTCCGGAAAGTCCCTTCCCACCGGCTTGCCGCCATGGCCCACCAGTATTGGCTCAACCACGAACGGCAACGCCACTGCCCAGTCGTGCGGCACCTGCACCGCCTCCCACTTCGAATCATCAAAGCGAATGCCCGTCGGCCCACCCGCGTCTCCGGACTTCGCATACGTCCCTACCCCTGCCAGCTTGCCAAACCCAAAGTCCCGCATCGGATCGCACGCATGCCCCAGAGCAAACCTCCACCCAAAATCCAGAGACAGCCGCTCCCGCAGCTCATTCTTCGACACATCGACCTGCACCTCATTCGCACGTGTCTGTGCCTTCGCATTGGCGCCCTGCTCAATCTTAAGCTTCTCGGCTGCCAAACCATTCGCCGTCAACGCGCCTGCACCAGCCGCCGCCCCAACCTTCAACATCTCTCGCCGTGTCCATCGCAGCATGAAGTATCCTCCGAGTCCGAAGTAAGTCTAACGGCAAATTCACAGCCGAGTTTAAAATTAGCGGTCGTTGCGACGCCGAAAATTGACTCGCCATTTATCCTGACAAAGCAATGAAGATCTCCCGGATCAACCGCTTCTTCAACATCCTTCTCGGCGCGCTGGCCATGCTGGTGGTTGCGCTCCTCTCGGCGTTCATCACCATGCGCCTCGCCATCCATGGCCGCGAGGTCAAGGTGCCCAACCTCACCGGCCTCACCCTCTCTGAAGCCAGCAAGCAAACCCGCTCCCTGGGCCTGATCCTCCACCTCGAAAATCGCTTCTACTCCCCCATCACACCCCCGGGCCACATTCTCGCCCAATCTCCCGCACCAGGTGTCACCGTCCGCCGCCAGTGGGCCGTCCGCGTCACCGAAAGCCTCGGCGCACAACAGGTCGCCATCCCCGACGTCCTCGGCCAAAGCGAACGCACCGCCTCGATCAACATCCGCCGCCTCGGACTCGAACTCGGAGCGGTAGCCCACATCGCCGCCCCCGGAACCCCCGGCGTCGTCATCGCCCAAACCCCCGCCCCCAACGCCACCGGCGTCGACCGCCCCCGAGTCAGCCTTCTCCTCAGCGAGCCCGCACAAACAGAATCTCCCGACGCCTTCCTCATGCCCTCGCTCGCTGGCCTCACCCTCGCCGGCGCTGCCGCACGAGCCTACTCCGCCGGCCTCCGCATCGTCAGCGCCGAAGACCTAAACACCCCCACTCCGCCCACAGACGCAGCCCAGGCTTCCACTTCTACACCCGGAAGCCCATCCCTTACTCCGGCACCAGCCGCTTCATCAGCCTCACCCGGCGGCGCTCATGCCACCTCCATCGGCACCGTAGTCGCGCAGACACCCCCCGCTGGTCACCGCGTCGTCAAAGGCGACCCTGTCCACATCACCCTCACCAACTAAACCTGCATTCGGTCCTCGACACGAAATAGGGCCTGACGAATCATTGTTCATTGGCCTGACGAAAACATTGTTCTTGCTTCTAGGCACGCCAAGGCTGGTAGCCCAGGGCTTTAGCCTTGGGTCTCCTTGGCTCTCTCAAACCCAGCAAGAACGGGGCTTTAGCCCCTGGGGTATGCCTTTCTTGTCACGCAGTACGATACGCGAGACGCTTCTCAATCATGTTCCAGAACCACCGCATAAAAGCCATCGCACCCATGCACCCCCGGCAACGTCCTAAGCGCCCCATCGCGCACCATCGAGCCCAACTCCACACCATGCAACAAAATCCCCTGCTCTCCCAGCTCCGCAATCAACCCCTCAACTGAGACTCGTCTTACTCCACCCCCACCAACGACAGCCTCCACCACGCCCTCGCACTCTTCCGGCTCCAGCGAACAAGTCGAATACACCAGCCGCCCACCCGACGCCAGCCGCTTCAAAGCTCCACTGAGAATCGCCGTCTGCCGCTCTGCCTGCCGCGCCAGTTCCTCCACCTTCAACCGGTGGCGAATCTCAGGATTGCCCGCCAGCGTTCCCGTCCCCGAGCAGGGCACATCGCACAGAATCAGATCGAAGCTCCCTTCAACCGCCCTCGCATCCGCCGCATCCGCTGCCGCAAATCCGACGCGCTCCGCATACGCATACCGCCGCAGCCTGGCCTCGGTCTGGGCCAGCCGTTTCACACTCACATCACTCGCCACCACATCTGCCGTTCCCAACCGCCGCGCCAGAATCAGCGTCTTCCCACCCGGAGCAGCACAGCAGTCCCAAACCCGCTTCGCCCCCGGCATCGCGGCAGCAGCAAGCTCCGCCACCAGCCGAGATCCATCATCCATATGCGGCAGATCGCCACCGCTCTCAGAGAACATCCCGCCCTGCGCCGGCTCCTTCTGATCGGCCGCGCAAATCCTCATCGCCACCTCGCGCCCGTACTCAGCCACCCAACGCTCCACCATCCAGCGCGAATGCCCCAGCCTCTCCGCAAACGCCGCAACCGACTCATGCAACGGAGCCGTACGGTTTGGGTGCCCCACGACCTGCCCTGAGCCTGCCGAAGGGTCTCGATTGTGAGAAGTGGCTTTAGCAGCCAGCTTCCGCAGCACCGCATTCACCATCCCTGTGGCATGGGGCTCCCCCGCCGCCCGGCACAGCTCCACACTCTCGCTCAACGCCGCATGCGCCGGAATCCGCTCCAGGTGCAGCAGTTGAAACGCCCCCATCCGCAACGCAATCGCCACCGGCTCTGCCAACCTTTGCTCCGGCCGCTGCAGCAAGCCACGCACCCGCGCATCCAGCGCGATCTGCCACCGCAACACCCCCATCACCAACGCCGTCGTAAGATTCCGATCCTCCGGCGACAACGCATCCACCCGAGCCGAATGCAACAGCTCATCGCTGTGCCCTTTACCCTCACCCACCAGCTTCAAAATCTCAAACGCAGCCAGTCGCGCCGGCGTAATCTTCGCAATCGCAACTTCCACCCCAGCCGTCGGCCCCGCAGACGCCGGACGCTTCCTCACAAACACCGGCTTACCCGCGCCCGCCTACCTCCACCACCCCAGCCTCACCATCACCAACACCCGCAATATGCATCTTCTGCACGATCAGCTTCTTCCCTCGCAGAAGCGTATGCGCCCCTGGCCACGGCTGAAACCCTCTCCACCGGTCGTAGATCTGCTTCGCGTCCCTCGAGAAATCAATCCACCCATCCTCGCGCTTCAAAATCGGAGCCAGCGTAGCCAGCGAATGATTCTGCGCCTCAGGAAAGATCAGGCCCTCCTCAAGGTGATGCAGCGTCTTCACCATCAACTTCGCTCCCAGCGGAGCGAGACACCCATACACGTCAACCGCCGTCTCCTCCCGCCCGATAGGACACACCTGCGCCAGCAGCATATCGCCGGTATCGAGACCCGCATCCAGCAGCATCGTCGTCACACCTGTCACCACCTCACCATTCGCCACCGCCCATTGGATTGGAGCGGCGCCTCGGTACTTAGGAAGCAACGACCCATGCAGATTGATATTGCCGAACCGCGGCAGTTCCAGCATCCACTGCGGAATGATCCGTCCATACGCGACCACGAGAATCGCATCCGGCCGAATCTCCTCCAATTGGGCACGAAATTCCGTATTGTTCCTGATCTTCTCCGGTTGCACCACTGGCAATCCACACTCCAGTGCAACCCGCTTCACCGGCGGAGTCTGCACCTCCATCCCGCGCCCCGCCGCACGATCCGGCTGAGTCACCACCAGCGCAACCTCATGCCCAGCCGCAATCACCGCCTCCAGCGTTGGCACCCCAAACTCCGGCGTCCCGCAAAATACCAGCTTCATCGCGATACCCTTTCCAAACTCATGTCCTGCCGGACGGGCCTCCTACGCGGGGGGCGGCCACTTCGTGGCGGGTATACCGGTCACGGCGCCATCATCAGCAACAGTCCTCCCGTTGGTCGGCACGAACATCGCGCCCGAGCATCGCGAGGACCCACGCCGCCCGTCCCGCCAAGACAAGGTATACACGCCACGAAGTGGCCGCCCCGCGCGCAGCGGGCCCGTCCGGCAGGACACTACCATTCGCCGTTCTTAATCATCTTCTTAATCTTCCGAATCACCAGATCCCGCTTCAGCCGGCTCAGCCGATCGATAAACAGCACTCCATCCAGATGATCGATCTCATGCTGCATCGCCCGCGCCAGCAGTTCCTCACCCTCCACCTCGAACCACTCCCCCGTCACATCCTGAGCCTTTACCTTCACCTTCGCCGCACGCGAAACCTTCTCGCGAATCTCCGGCAAACTCAGGCAGCCCTCCTCCTCCACCTGCTTGCCCTCGCGCGAAACGATCTCCGGATTGATCAACACGATCTTCTCCTCCGGGTTCTTCTTGAAGCTCACATCGATCACCGTTATCCGCTGCGAGATGCTGATCTGCGGCGCCGCCAGCCCAATTCCCTGCGCCGCATACATCGAATCGAACATCTCCTCCGTCAGCTTCTTCAGCTTCGCGTCGAACACCGTCACCTTCTCGCCCGGCTTTGACAGCACCGGGGCCGGCCACTTCACGACTTCATGGATCTTGCCGTTTTTTCCGCTCAATTAATACGCTCGAATCTGCTCGCAATAGCCATTGAAATTTCGCTGCATCTCCCGCAGCGAGTCCCCGCCAAACTTCTCCACCATCAACCGCGCAACCGTCAGCGCGACCATCGCCTCCGCGGCCACACCAGCCGCCGGAACCACACAAACGTCGCTCCGCTCATACGCAGCCTTCACCGGCTCCCGCGTCGCAAAGCTCACCGAAGCCAGCGGCCGCCGCAGCGTAGAAATCGGCTTCAGATACCCCCGCACCACCACATCCTCGCCATTCGAAATCCCGCCTTCAATCCCCCCGGCATTATTCTGTTCCCGAGTAAATCCCGTAAACCGAGCCTTGGCCGTCGCCGAGCCGTCTACTCCCTCTTCCCTACTCCCTACTCCCTGCTTTTCATACCCAATCGCATCATGCACCGCCGAGCCCACCGACTCCGCCGCCGTCACACCCCGCCCAATCTCCACCGCCTTCACTGCCTGCAGACTCATCACCGCCTGCGCCAGCAGCCCATCCAGCCGCTCGTCCCAGTTCGCATGCGTCCCCACGCCCGGCGGCAGCCGATGCACCACCACCTCAAACACTCCGCCAACCGTATCGCCGGTCCGAAGCACCGCATCCACCTCGGCCTTCATCGCCGCTTCGCTGTCGGCATCGACACAGTTCAGCAGCACCTCATCCTTCGCCTGCAACGCAACAATCTCATCCCACGTCGCAGCCCGAGAAAGCTCCGCCTTACCCACGCGAATCACGTGACTGGCAACCTCAACCCCCAGCGCCCGCAGCAACAACTTCGCCATCGCCCCCGCCGCCACCCGCGCCGCACTCTCCCTGGCACTCGCCCGCTCCAGCACATACCGCGCATCCGGAAAGTCATACTTCAAACTCCCCGCCAGATCAGCATGCCCCGGCCTCGGCGAAGCCACAGCCTTATGCTTCGCCGCGTCCCCCGCCTCGATCGGCAGAATCTCCGTCCAGTTCTTCCAGTCGTTATTCGCCAGCACCATCGCAATAGGCGACCCAATCGTCTTCCCATGCCGCACACCGCTCAGAATATGTGCTGTATCGCGCTCAATCCGCATCCTGCCGCCGCGGCCATACCCCTGCTGCCGGCGCCACAACTCGCGGTCGATGAACTCCTGCTCGACCACCACTCCCGCCGGCATCCCGCTCACCGTCGCCACCAGGCTCTCCCCGTGGCTCTCTCCCGCTGTCGAAAATCGCAACATCCTTACCAAACCCCGCGCCGAATCATCACAAACTCAAAGTCCGCAAACTTTGATTGTAACAACCACCGCAACGGAGCTCGAACGGGCGCCTGCTTCCCATCCCGAAAACCGGCCTTGCTTAAGGTCACGGCTTCAGCCGTGCCAAGATTGATCTCTCGTCAATGCGGCTTTAGCCGCTGAGGTACTTTTTTTGGCCCGTCACGGCATTCTTCACCACCCTTTGAAGGCAACCGCTCACTCCTCCACAAACCGATAGCTCCCATGGCTGTCGTAATCGATCCCATGCTTCTTCTTCAGCTCCGCAATGTATTTCAACTGCGACGCCGTATGCGGCTCCACGCCGTCATTCGTATGCAGCAGCATCTCTTCCAGACAACTCCCCACCGTCATCCGCTTATACTCCGCCAGATCCTGCAACAGCCCCGCCAGCCGCTTCTCCAGCCGCACCGGCACATCCACCCGCTCAATCCTGATCTTCGGCCCGACGTTATAGATGGGGTGCCCAAACACCAGCCGATACCCATACAAATCCTTCACCAGATAGTCGCGAATCCCATACGCCCGGTCGCCGATCTCCTCCGCCACCTCCACCCCATTCGCCCGATGAAACTCATACAACGCATCCGCATCCCCCACCACAAAATAAACCTCACCCTCATTCGGATTAGGCGCACTCTCCTTCAAAAAAATCTCCTCCTTCCCCAGCATGATCCCCGCAAACGTCGCCGGCTCTCCCCACATAAACCCCAGCCGAAACCCAAGCTTCGTCACATAAAACTCAATTGCCGGTGCAAGATCACTCACCGGCAAAGTAACATGCATCTTCTCGCATTCAATCTGCGGTTGGTTTAGATCGGCCATTATGTTCCTTCCTGCCACGTACTCCAATGTAGCCGCCCCAAGGATCACATACTTTTCGTCTTTACGCCCCTGATGAGCTAGGATCAAAAAGCGATGGCAATCAACCATCAAATCTTGGAATGGGCGCGCAACACGGCGGGGTTATCTGTAGATGAAGCCGCGCACGCGCTTGGGTTCAAGGATACCCGAGCGCGTACAGCGGCGGAGCGCCTCCAGGCAATGGAAGCGGGGGAAGAAGAACCATCGCGCAGCGTTCTGCTAAACATGGCGCGGACCTATCACCGCTCTCTACTCGTTTTCTATCTGAGCGAGCCACCCCGCATAGGCGATCGGGGCCAGGATTTCCGCAGGGCTCCCGGTATGAAGCCCCCGGAATATGACCCTACACTTGATGCCCTCATACGCGATATTCGCGGACGGCAGGGCATCGTAAAAGACCTGCTTGAACAAACCGAACCTAGGAGAGTAGATTACGTCGCATCAGTGACGATGGACGTGCCCCCCCTAGAGCTAGCTCACCGAATAGCAGTTAGGCTCGGCTTTTCGCTCGCTGAGTTCAGACAACAAGGGACCGTGCAAGCAGCGTTCAGCTATCTACGCGAGAAGGTTGAGGCTTCAGGAGCGTTCGTATTGCTGCTCGGAAATCTGGGTAGCTATCACACAAACATTCCCAGCGGCGTCTTCAGGGGATACGCCATCGCTGATCCCTTCGCCCCTTTCATCGTCGTCAACGATCGAGATGCTCCCGTAGCTTGGTCTTTCACAACTCTTCATGAGCTAACGCATTTATGGCTCGGGGCGACCGGCGTGAGTGGGAGTAGTACCGACGTGCAGCTTGAGGGTTATTGCAACAACGTCGCGGGAGAAATGCTGCTACCAGAATCCGAAATGAAGGAACTAAGTTTTCTGCGTCGCGCCTCGCTTCAGGAGACAATCGAGGCTGTTGCTCAATTCGCTAGTAGACGGAAAATCAGCCGTGCGATGGTTGCTTACAAGCTCCTGCGTGTCAATCTCATCACTCATACCAGATGGCGAGAGTTGGACAAGCATTATGAGGATGAATGGGTTGCAGCCCAAGCACAGCCAGCAACCAAAGATAAGAACGAAGGCGGCCCAAGCTACTACGTTGTGAAGCGACATCGGCTCGGGCACGCCCTGTTGGACCTCGTGAAGAATTCGCTTGGAGAAGGATTCCTCACTCACACAAAAGCGAGTCAGATACTCGGCGTTAAGCCCCGCAATGTGGACCCTTTGATCCACATGGCCGCAATGCGAGGTAGACAGTAAGTGCTCTACCTCCTCGATGCAAACGTGCTCATCACCGCCAACAGCACGTATTATCCGATCGATCAGATTCCGGAGTTTTGGAGTTGGGTGCATCATCAGGCAACTTCAAACAGGATAAAGATTCCACGCGAAATCATGGAAGAGATCAAGGCCGGACGAAAGGACGATGATCAGCTGCTCGATTGGATTAGCACCGTTGAGATCGAGGCCGCCTTACTACTCGACGAAGCGGTTGATGTTGCTCTTGTTCAACAGGTAGTGTCTACCGGCTACGCACCCGACCTTAGCGACGACGAAGTTGAGAAGATTGGGCGCGATCCGTTTCTGATTGCCTACGCGCTTGTTGGTCCGGCAGGTAGAACGGTCGTGACAACCGAGGTATCGAAGCCGTCAACGCAGCGGCAAAATCGTAAAGTTCCCGATGTATGCCAAGCCTTAGGCGTAATGAGCTGCGGGCCGTTTGCGCTGAACAAGGCGCTCGGCTTTAGAACGGGATGGAAAACCTCCGACTGAGTGTTATAAGAACCCGAAGTCGTCGCAGGCTCGTAGAATCAACCCAATGTTTAAGAATGCGATTCGCTATATTCTCGCAGTCGTCCTTTTTTCGATCGCCGCTATCTCTCAG
>WNFC01004115.1_pt1 | contig 32900 bp, 25 predicted proteins | sample 5400541 | NCBI WGS metagenome assembly WNFC01 (sample SAMN13153342, study PRJNA577476) | soil metagenome | isolation source: 120 cm saprolite under Douglas fir tree site 2 hole 2 replicate 1 | place: USA:California | collected 2015-04-18
GCGTGCTGTTCCTCTACTTCGTCCAGGCGAAAGGCTGGCTGGACGGCGACCGGCGCTACTTGATCCATCGATTCGATGACAGCGTCGCCACCCGGCGCCACTTTCACCGCCAGGTGTTCGACCCGCTGTGCTTCGGCGCGCTCAACCGGCCGGCCTCCGGTCGCTCGGGGGCGGCACGCGCACTGGGCCGCCTGCCGTTTCTGAATGGTGGGCTATTCGAGCCAACCGCCCTCGAGCGGCGCGAGGGTCCGGCCCGCTGGACCAATACCGATTGGCGTGACGCGTTCGATGAGCTGTTCGAGCGATTCCACTTTTCGGCGCGTGAAGCCGACGACGCGGGCCACTGCGTCGCCCCCGACATGCTGGGCCGCGTGTTCGAGGGTGTGATGGACCCGACGGAACGGCGCGCGAGCGGCAGCTACTGCACGCCCGCAGCCTTGGTGCGCGAAATCGTACGCGCCGGGTTGACCGCGATCCTCGTGCAGCGTTTCGGCCTCGCCCCCCTGGCCGCCGAGCGTTGGATGCATGACGGCGACCCGCCCGACCCGCCGCCCGATCTCCGCCGGGTCGCCGTACTCGATCCGGCGGTCGGCTCGGGAGCTTTCTTGCTCGGTGCACTGGAGGAGCTCACATACGCCGCGACGTCGTGGCGCACTCCCTCTTCGGCGTGGACCTGAAGCTCACGGCCGTGCGGCTCGCCGAGCTCCGCTTGTGGCTCGCCCTGGTGCCGGACCAGGACGAAACGGACGTCACCCTGATCGCTCCATTGCCGAACCTCGACGGGCACGTACGCCAAGGCGACGCGTTGCTCGACCCCCTGACGCTGGCGCGCGCCCTGGGCGGAGGTGGTGCGACCCTTCCGGCCCCATCGCCGGAAATCGAGCGGCTCACCATCGCCCGGCGCGCGCTCTTCAGCCTCGCGGGACCGGCCAAGCGGCGGGCGCTGGGCGAGCTCGCCGCGGCCGAGGGTGCGCTCGCGCGGCGCTTGTTCGCGGCCGCGGTCGCGACGCTCGAGCGGCGTGCCGCCGAACTGGTGGCCGCCGGTAAGAATCGCGACCTGTTCGGTCGGCGCCGGGGGCTCCGCTCGGACGAGCGCGCGCTACTCCGGCGCTTGCGCGCCAGTCGCCGCGAGCTTCGCGTGGCGGCGCGCCGCCTCTCGCGCGAAGGAGGTACCCCCTTCTTCGCGTTCGAATCCCACTTTGCCGACATTCTCGCGCGCGGCGGCTTCGACCTGGTTGTCGGCAACCCGCCTTGGGTGCGCGGCGAACGGGTGCCCGCCCAGGTCCGGGAGACACTGGCAACGCGCTACACCACCTGGCGGCCGGAGCGCGGACCGGGGTACGCGCACTTGCCCGACCTCGCGGTCGCGTTCGTGGAGCGTGCGCTCGAGCTGACCGCGCCAGGTGGAGCCGCGGCACTGCTCGTCCCCGCGAAGCTCGCGTCGAGCGGCTATGCAGAGCCGCTGCGGCGGCGGCTCGCCGCAAGCACGCGCCTGGAGCGAGTAGCGCCGGTGCCGCAACTGGGTGCGTTCGGTGCCGCCGTGTACCCGATGGCCCTTGTGACCGTGCGGGTCGAGCCGACCGGCCGCGAGCGCGTGGCTACAGCCCTCGGGCCGAAGAGCGGGGCCCCGGCCGTCCCGCAACGTGCCCTCGCGACCGACGGACCGTGGATTCTTGCAAGTGGGGCAACCCGCGTGGCGCGTCACCTGCAGGCCGTTTGCCCTGCGGTGGGTGATCGCTGGCGCCCGCAGCTCGGCGTGAAGACCGGAGCGGACGAGGTGTTCCTGGTGTCGCAACCGGGACCGGCGACCCGGCCCGTCGTCCGGGGTCGAGACCTGCGGCCCTGGCGGGCGACGCCGCGCGCACACTTGCTGTGGACTCACGGGCCTGACGGACGGCCGTTCGCCCGCCTCCCGGCCGAGCTGGCGCGCGCGCTCGACCCGCACGTGGAGCGCCTGTGCCGCCGTAGCGACTACCGCCGCGGTCCGCCCTGGCAGCTGTTCCGCATCGCCTTAGCCGACGCGCCACACCGCGTGATCTGGCCGGACCTCGCGCGGCGACTCGCGGCCGTCGTGCCGGACTCAAGCGTCGTTCCGCTGAACACCGTGTACGGCATCGTCACCCGGGCGGCGGACGACGCGTACGCGCTGGCGGCGCTGCTCAACTCCCGCTGGCTCACCGCGCTCGCGCGGCTCTCCGCCGATCCCGCCCGCGGCGGCTTCCGGCGCTTCAACGCGCGCGTCGTGCGGGGACTGCCGCTCCCGCCCTCCAATCCCGCGCAATGGCGCGCCCTCGCAGACCAGGGGCGGGCGAACGCCTCCGACGACGACGCGATTGCCGACATGTACCAACTCGAAGCCGCGGACCGCCGTGCCCTGGACGCATCCGCCGCGGATCCTCTCTGAGCACCTCGCCCCGCTCCCCGAGCCGCTCGCCTGTCTGCTCGCGCCGGGAGCGGTCGGCCCGGCGCGGGCGGTCGCGTCGCTCGGGGCGCGCGCGCTGCTCGACCTCGCGCCGCTCGCGATCGAAGGCAAAGCGCCGTGGCCGGCATGGCTCGCCCCGCACCAGATCCCCGCCGCCGAGCGGCTCGTCGGCATCCTAGCGCGCTACGGCGGCGCCCTGCTCGCGGACGCGGTCGGCCTCGGCAAGTCGTACGTCGCGCTCGCGGTCGCCCGCGCGCTCAGCGAGCCGTTCGCGCTGGTCGTCCCGGCTGTGCTGGTGGATCAATGGCGCGACTTGTTGGAGCGATACGACAGCCATGCCCCGATCATCACGCATGAGTCCCTCAGCGTGAACGGTTGCCGCCCCTTGCCGCCTGCTGCCGCCCGTTGCCGCCTGTTCGTCATTGACGAGGCCCACCGCTCCCGAAACCCCGACACCAATCGCCACCGCGCGCTCGCGAAGGCCGTGATCGGCGCGCGTGTCCTGCTCGTCACCGCGACGCCGGTGCACAACCGGATCGCCGATCTGTTTCATCTGTTTCGCCTGTTCCTGCGGGACCACGACCTCACGGGGCTCGGGGTGCCCTCACTCTATCGCGCGGCATTGGGAGACGCCGATCCTCACGCGGTGACGGCCGCCGCCGCCCGGTTCAGCGTGTCGCGCTCGCGGGAGCGGGTGCGACGAGGGTACGGCACAGGGCCCGTGCTCGCCTTCCCCGAGCACGCGTCCGGGGAGGTGATCCGCGCCGGCAGCGCGCGCGACGCAGTGCTCGAGCAGCTCGTGACCGGAGTCGCGCAGCTCGAGGCGGGCGGCGAAGCCGCGGCGCTGTTTCGGTGGCTTCTCTTGTCGCAGCTCGCCTCCAGCCTGCCCGCGTTCCGCGCGAGCCTCGTTTCGCTATGAAGCGTTCCTCGAGCTGGGCGCCGCAGCCGCGGCGCAAGGGAGGGCGCTCGGGCGCCGCGATTTCCGAGGACTGTTCCCCGCCGGATCCGACGACCTCCAGCTGGCATTCTTCCCGCTGGTCCTGCCTCCAGGACCGAGCGCTGTGACCGACCGAGACCGCGCCGTCGCACAACGGCTGCGCGCGGTCGCCGCCTCGCCGGATGATCCCAAGGCGGACGCGCTCGCGCGCCTGGTCGATGAGCGCCCGGGCAAGACGATCGTCTTCGTCCACGCGCGTGCCACCGTGCGTCATCTCATGCGCCGGCTGCGTGGCCACCGAGTCGCGGCCGTGACGGGAGAGCGGGGCTGGTTCGGAAGCGAGCCCGCGCGGCGGGAGGAGGTGCTCCGCGCGTTCGCGCCGCGAGCGCAGGGCGCTTCCCTTCCCGCCCTCGCGCTCGAGACCAACGTCCTAATCGCGACCGACCTCCTGAGCGAGGGCCTGAATCTCCAGGACGCCAGCCGAGTGGTCCATTATGACCTGCCCTGGAGCCCGGCGCGGCTGGCGCAGCGCGTGGGCCGGATCGATCACGCCGGCTCGCCCCACGAGCGCATCGAGACGGTGACGTTTCTCCCGCCTCCGCCGCTCGCGGGCGCCCTGGCAATGGAGCGCCGCCTGGTGACGAAGCGGCGCATCCAAGCGCGAGCGGGCGCCGGCCCGCGCGGGCTCGACTGGTGCGACCGGCTGCAGCAGCTCGCGGCTCGCGCGGGACCGCCTGCTACGCCCGGGACGTGCACGGCCGTAGCAGCGACCGAGCCCGCGGTCCTGCTCGTGGTGCGGCTGGGGCGTCAGGTGGAGGGCGTGGTCGTGACAGACGCGGGCGCTCGGGCGGATCCTGGCCGCGCTACGCTACTGCTCGAGCGGGCGGCCGCGGCGGAGGCGGCCCCGCTCGACCGTCCCACGCTCGAGCGGGCGATCCGACGGGCGGCGCCGCTCGTCCGTGACCGGCTCGCCGCACTCGAAGACGCGCGCTGGCGTGCGGCACACCGCGACCGCCTCAGTCGCCGGCTCATACCCTGGGTGTTGGCAGCGGCACGCCGCGCCGCCACCGAGCGTCGCCACGCCGACCTCACCCGCCTCGACGGTCTCGTCTCGCGACTCGCGCTCGGCATGACTGCCGGAGAAGAGCTGCGGCTCGAAGATCTACTGGCTCGCCGTGCGCCCATCGCGGTGCGCGACGTGCTGGCATGGCACGAGCGCATGCCGCCCGTCGCAACCTGCGCCGAGGCGCCTCACGTCGAATTGATCGCGGCGGTCGTGCTGGGTGAGGGTCACTCGTGACGCAGCAGGAGCTCCTCGTAGTCGAGCTCCCGCTGAACGCGTCGCATCACGGCGTCGGAGATCGCGCCGTTGTCGCGCATGCGGAGCAGCTCCTGCCGCTCGACGGCGAGCAGCTCGCGCGCGAGGCGCAGGTGCGCGATGGATTTCGCCTCGATCGGGTCCTCGAGCGCGCCGTCCGCGTGGCCGCGCAAGTGGCGCGTGCGGAGGCGGTAGCGATCGCGCGTGTGCGACAGCGCGCCCGCGTGCATCCACGGCTCCGACGCGAGCTGCTCGAGCCGGGCCAGTGCCGCCTCCGAGGCGTTGATGCGTGCCGCGAGCTCCTCGCGGCGCTCGTCGTCGCCCGTCTCGCGCACGTCCAGCCAGCGCAACAGCGGCGCCAAGGTGAAGCCTTGACCGAGCAGCGTGACGAGAATGACGGCGTAGGAGAGGGCGATGATGGTGTCGCGGCCGGGGAAGGGCGCACCCGAGGCCGTCAGGGTGGGTATCGACGCGGCGAGAATGAGCGTCACGCCCCCCCGCAGTCCGGCCCAACCGGAAATCGTCAGCACCTGCCACCGCGGCCGGGCCTCGCGAGGCCGCAGCCACGGGCCCAACAGCCAGCGGAAGTTTCCCGCAAAGTAGACCCACACGAGCCGCGCGATGATCACGGCCAGGCTCACCAGGACCGCGGCGCGCGCCAGCTCGAGCGCGGCTGCGCCGCTCAAGCCCTCCACAATGGGCCGCAACGCGAGCCCCGTCAGGACGAAGATGAGCCCCTCCAGCACGAACACTACGACGTCCCACATGCCCACGTTCTGGACCCGGGTGTCCGCCGCCACGAAGCGGGGGCCGACGCGCCCCAGGTAGATCCCCATCGCGAACACGGCCAGGATCCCGGACACGCCCAGGCGCTCGGCGGGCAGATAGGCCGCGTAGCCCGAGAGCAGCGAGATGGTGTTCTCGACCTCGGGGTCGTGAATGTGACGGCGCAGGGCCCCCATCAGCCACCCGACAGCGAGACCGACCGCAACGCCACCGGCGCCCATCCACAGGAATCGGAGCCCCGCGTCCCCGAGCGAGAACGACCCGGTCACCGCGGCCGCCGCCGCCATGCGGTACGCAACGATCGCCGCCGCGTCGTTGATCATGCTCTCGCCCTCGAGGATGGTCACGACGCGCCGCGGCAGCGGCAGCCGGCGCAGAAACGCCGTCGCCGCCGCCACGTCCGGCGGTGAGACCACGGCGCCGAGCGCGAACGCGGAGGCCCAGGGCAGACCGGGAACCGCGTGGTGCGCGACCCAGGCCACCACGATCGTCGCGAACAGCACGTGTCCCACGCCGAGCGACAGGATCGGCCGGATGTTGGCCCGCACATCGCGATAGGACGCCAGCAACGACGCGCGATACAAGAGCGGTGGGATGAATACCAGGAACACGAGCTGCGGATCGAACCGCACGATCGGGAGCCCGGGAACCAGGGCGACCAGGAGGCCGCCGGCGACGAGCAGGGCGGGCGTGGGGAGCCGGAAGCGCCGCGCCAGCAACGCCAGGAAGGTGACGCCGACGAGCAGCGTGAGGACGGTCTCGAAATTGCGCACGCTTATCTGCCTCCGAACGCCGGGCGAGCTGCCCGGTTCCGCCGGGCGAGCGGGTCGACGCGGGGCGGCGCAGATTTCGTAGTCATGCCCGCCCCGACCCGGACCCGCATCGGACTACGCGCCGCAATCGGCCGGCTCGTGACATTCTACGGTCGGCCGCCGCGCCCGCCAGCGGTTGATCCCTTCGAGTTGGTGATCTGGGAGAACTGCGCCTACCTAGTGGACGACGCGCGGCGCGCCACGGCGTTCAAGCGGTTGAAGCGCGCTGTGGGCCTGAAACCCGCGGCGATCCTCGCCACGCCCCTGCCGGCTCTTGCCGACATCATCAAGGAAGGCGGCATGCACCCGGCGCGACGCGCGGAGAAGCTCCACACCGCCGCCGACATCGCGCTCGACATCGGGACAGCGGAACTGCGCCGGGCGATCAAGCGGTCGCCTGAGGAAGCGAAGAAGCTGCTCCGGCGCTTCCCAGGGATCGGCGAGCCGGGCGCGGACAAGATCCTTCTCCTTTGCCGCGGTGCGTTGACTCTCGCGCCGGATTCGAACGCACTCCGAGTGCTGGTGCGACTCGGCTACGGAGCGCAAAGCGACAACTATCAGCGGACCTATCGCTCGGCGGCGCACGCCGTGGCATCTGAGCTTCCCGCCGCGTTCGCGTGGTCGATCCAAGCGCACCAGGTGCTGCGCCGCCATGGCCAAGAGCTGTGCAAGCGTTCGGTGCCTCGCTGCGACGCGTGCCCGCTCCGCGCCGAGTGTCGCTGGTATCTCACACAGGCGTAGCTACCTTCCGGCGTGCCCCTCTCAACGTTCCTGTTCGACCTCGACGGCACGCTGATCGACTCCATCGAGTTGATCCTCCGCTCCTACCGTCACACCATGCGCCAGCACCGCGGCCAGCAGCCGTCGGACGACGTCTGGATGCAGGGGCTGGGCACTCCGCTGTGGGTACAGTTCCGGCAGTTCACCGAGGACCCCGCCGAGATCGAGGCCATGGTGGCGACGTATCGCGCCTACAACCTCGCCCACCACGACGAGCTGGTGCGTCCCTATGACGGTGTGGTCGATGCGGTACGGGCGCTGCGGGACCAGGGGAAGACCCTGGGCCTCGTCACGAGCAAGATGCGCAGCGGCGCCCTCCGCGGGCTCCGCGTCGCCGAACTCGAGGACGCTTTTCAGGTGATCGTGGGTTCGGACGAAGTCACGCATCCCAAGCCGCACCCCGAGCCGGTGATCATGGCGCTCGAGCGCTTGGGCGTGCCGGCCACGGGCGCCGTGTTCGTGGGCGATTCGCGCCACGACATCGAGTGCGGCCGGGCAGCGGGCGTGAAGACCGCGGCCGTCCTGTGGGGACCGTTCGACCGCTCGCATCTGGAGGACCTGCGGCCGGATTACTGGCTGGAAACGCCGGCGGACCTCGCCGCATTGGATTGATTTCCGCGTTATTGTAGGGGCGCAGCATGCTGCGCCCCTACACCGAAACATGGATTGACACCCTTGCCCTTTGTCCCATTCGAGCTGGAGCGCTGGCAAAGCACCTGGGAGAACCGGGTGCGCTACAACCTGTCCGAGTCGGGTGTGCACCCGCTCTCGATCAAGGAGCTGCTCGACCTGGCCGGCGCGTCCCCGGCGCCGCTGCTCGATGTTCGCCTCGGCTACAGCCAGTCGAACGGCACCGATCTCCTGCGCCAGCGCATTGCCGCCCTGTACGACGGCGTCTCGCCCGAGCAGATCCTGGTCACCACCGGCAGCGCGGAAGGGAACTTCGTCGTGTGCTGGCGGCTGGTCGAGCCCGGCGACAAGGTCGCCGTGATGCTCCCGAATTACCTCCAGACCTGGGGGCTCGCGCAGAACTTCGGGGCCGAAGTGCGCGGCTTCACGCTGCGCAGCGAGGCGCGGTGGGAGCCCGCGCTCGACGAGGTGCGGCACGCCATCGCGCCGGGCACGAAGCTGGTCGTCGTCACCAATCCGCACAATCCGACCGGACACGTGCTCTTGCAGGAAATGCGACGTGCGATCGTGAGTCGCGCGGCCGAGGTGGGCGCGTGGCTGCTCGCGGACGAGGTCTACCAGGGAGCGGAGCGGGATGGGACGACCACGCCGTCCTTTTGGGGCAGCTACGAGCGGGTGATCGTGGTGAACGGCCTCTCGAAGGCGTACGGCCTGCCGGGCCTGCGGATCGGCTGGGTCGTGGCGCCGGCGGCGTTCTCGGGCGACGCGTGGGCGCGCCACGACTACACCACGATCGGACCGGCGGGCGCGAGCGATCACCTCGCCGCGATAGTTCTCGAGCCGGCGGTGCGGGAGAAGGTGCTGGCGCGCACCCGCGGCATCCTGCGCGCCAACTACCCGGTGATCGAGCAGTGGCTGAAACGTTTCGGCGATACGTTCAGCTGGCACCCGCCTCAGGCGGGGGCGATCTGTCTGGTGCGCTACCGTCAGGCGATCAGCGCGCTCGACCTGGTGGAGAAGATGCGGGCCGAGCACGACGTCCTGCTCGTACCCGGCGATCACTTCGGTTTGCCGAACCACATCCGGTTCGGCTTCGGGGAGGAGCTGCTCCATTTCCGGGAAGCGCTCGCCGAGACCGAACGGGGTCTGAAGCGGGTGTTCGCCGACTGAGATGCGGGTTGTCCCGCTCGAAGCGTTCCGGGACAAGATCCCCTTCAGCGTGGCGATCGCGGCCGTCGAGCGGGGCTTCCGCGCGCTGGGGCGCGGCGAGGCCGCGCTCCCCGACCCGATGGTGCTGGAGCTGCGCGAGCAGCAGGCCGAAGTGCATGTCAAAGGCGCGCACCTCGCGGGCGGCCGGCACATCGTCCTCAAGGTAGCCACGGGGTTCTATCGCAACCGGGCGCGCGGTTTGCCCTCGGGCGACGGCATGTTTCTGCTGCTCGACGCCGATACCGGTGTCCCCGCCGCGCTGCTCGAGGAGCACGGCTATCTCACCGATTTCCGCACGGCCGCGGCGGTCGCCCTGACGCTCAAGTACCTGGCGTCCAAGGACACGCACGAGGCCCTGCTGGTGGGCGCCGGCGCGCTCGCCCGGTTCACCGCTCGAGCCATGGTCGCGCAGATGCCGCTCGCCCGGCTCACCCTGTGGAATCGCAACCGCGAGCGCGCCGAGGCGCTCGCGAAGGAGCTCGGTCAGGCCGTCGAAACGCGTATCGCCCCGGCGCTCGAGTCCGCCGTCCGCGACCACCGGGTGATCGTGACCGCGACGGCCAGCACGACGCCGCTCGTGATGGCCTCGTGGGTGGGGCCCGGCACACACGTGACTTCGGTGGGAACCGGCAGCCCGGAGAAGGTCGAGCTCGAGCCGGCATTGCTCGCACGGGCGGACAAGCTCGTGGCTGATCGTGTATTCCAGACGGAGCGGTACGGCAACCTGCACCACGCCATCGCGGCCGGCGTCGTGACTCGAGAAAAGGTCTATGCGGAGCTCGGCGACCTCGCCGCCGGCCGGCTCCCCGGACGCGAGAGCGCGAGTGAGATTACCGTCGCGGACCTGACCGGCGTCGGTGTGCAGGACGCCGCGATCGCGCAGGCCGTCGTGGAGGTACTGGGACTCTGAACCGGCCACAGCGGGTGCGGCACCGCCTCGTGCACCTCCTGGGGTTCACCCCCATGGCGCACCGGCCGCCGCTGCCCAGGCGCTGGTGGATCTATTGCGCCATCGCTTACCTCTCTCCCAGCCTCGTGCTCGCCCTCGTCCCGGCGCAAGAGGTGCCGTACCGCGACATCGTCTGGCTGCTCACGCTCGTGCCGGCGTATCTGTTGTCGCTGCATTACGGTATGCGCGGCGCCGTGGCCGGCCTGGTGATGGGCACGGTTCTCTTCACGTCGATCCAGTTGCTGGTCGCGCTGCGGCTCGACGCCGAAGACTGGCGCATCACCGTTCCCATCTACGCGGCCTACGGGACGATCGCGATCTCCGTGGGCTGGCTGTCGCAGCAACTGCACGAGTTCTACGGACGCGCCATCGAGGGCGAGCGGGTGGCGGTGATCCGACAGCTGGCCGTGACGATGCGTCACGAGGTGAACAACGCGCTCGCGGCCATCCTCGCAGAAGGCCAGCTTCTGGAGCACGACGCAGTGCTCACGCACCCGGAGGACAAGCAGTCGCTGCAGAACATCCTGGCGATGGCGCGACGCATCCAGCACAGCATCGACACGCTGGTGAACGTCACCCACGCCCCGCTCACGGAGTACGTGGAGGGCGTGCCGATGATCGACTTGCAGAACGTGAGGTCAACCCACCAGCGCTCGAAGGACTAGGTACGAGACTCCCGCGATCCCCGCCGCTGCCGGGATCGTGAGAATCCACGCCCACACGATCCGTCCCGCCACGCCCCAGCGCACCGCCGAGAGGCGATGCGCGGCGCCCACGCCCGAGATGGCGCCGGTGATCGTATGAGTGGTGCTCACCGGAATGCCGAAATGCGACGCGATGAACAGCGTGATGGCACCGCTCGTTTCGGCGCAGAAGCCGCCGAACGGCGTGAGCTTGGTGATGCGCTGGCCCATGGTCCGCACGATGCGCCACCCGCCCGCCAGCGTGCCCAGCGCGATCGCCGCGTGCGCGCTGAGAATCACCCACAGGGGGATCACATCCGCAGTCGTCAGGTGCAGCGCGCGAATGGGAAAGTCGACGAACGCCGCCTGGGCGGCGAACAGCAGTCCGACGATGATCCCCATCGTTTTCTGCGCGTCGTTGGTGCCGTGGCCGAGGGAATAGAGCGCTGCCGACACGAGCTGCAACGAGCGAAACACGCGGTCGACCTTGCGCGGCAGGGACCGCCGCAGCGCCCAGGAGAGCGCGACGGTCAGGCCCAGCGCGATCGTCAGGCCCATCAACGGCGCGACCACGATGAACACCAGGGTCTTGATCCATCCCTGGGCGATGATGGCGGCGAACCCGGCCTTAGCGACCGCGGCGCCCGCATAGCCGCCGATCAAGGCGTGGGACGATGAGGTCGGCAGCCCGCCCCACCACGTGATCAGGTCCCACACGATGGCCCCCATCAGCCCGCCGAGGATCACGATCGGCTCCACCACGGAGAGATCGATCAGGCCTTTGCCGATGGTTCTTGCCACGGCCGTCCCCAGGCCGAACGCGGCGACAAAGTTGAAGAACGCGGCCCATATCACCGCCATCCCCGGACTGAGAACGCGGGTGGAGACGATGGTCGCGATGGAGTTCGCGCTGTCGTGGAACCCGTTGATGAAGTCGAAAATGAGCGCCACCAGGACGATGGCGAGGACGAACCAGACGGTGCCGGTCATCAGGCGTGCTTCAGCGTGATGGACTCGAGCACGTTCGCGACATCCTCGGACTCATCGAGTGTTCGCTCGAGGGTGTCGTAGATCTCCTTCCACTTAATGACTTCGAGAGGGTCCCGCTCGGTCTCGAATAAGAGGCCGAGGGCCTGTTGGTAGATCGCGTCGCCCTCTTCCTCGAGCTTCTTCGCCTCGATGCAGTATTTCATCACGTCGTCGCCCTTCTTGAGGCGGCCGACGGCTTCGCCGAGCACGCCCACCATCCGCTGGATCACCTCGGCGAGCTGCTTCACGCCCTGCGGGGCGGAACCCAGGTGAAAGATCTGGGAGCGCCGGGCGGTGCCGTCGATCGCGTCCATCACGTCGTCGAGATTGGAGGCGAGCTGGTGAATGTCCTCGCGATCGAGCGGGGTGATGAATGTGCGATCGAGCCGGTTCACCACTTCATGCGTGACCTGGTCGGCCTCGTGCTCCAGTCGCTTGATCGCGTCGACGTGGGCGATACGGCGCTCGGGGGGCGCGTCGAATAGGTCGCGCAGATGCTGGGCCGCGACCTTGTTGCGCGTGGCAACCTCAACGAACAGGTCGAAGAACTCTTCTTCCCGGGGCAAGAGGCGCACGGTCGTCCTCGTGTGAGAGGGAGTAACGGCGGCCGAGAACATAGCGGCGCCAGGCGGGAGTCACTAGGTTACCTCGCCAAATGGCCACCACCCAGCAGCCCCAGACCGACTTCGTCAAGGCGATCTCGCGCCTCGACGCCACCGCTCTCGTCGTCGGGTCGATGATCGGCTCGGGGATTTTCATCGTCTCGGCGGAGATCCTCCGCCAAGTCCACGCGCCCGGCCTGCTGCTCGTCGTCTGGGCGCTGTCGGGCGTCGTCACCCTGATGGGCGCGATGACCTACGGCGAGCTGGCGGCGATGTTCCCGCGCGCGGGCGGACAGTACGTGTATCTGCGTGAAGGCATCTCACCGCTGTTCGGGTACCTGTACGGTTGGACGCTGTTCGTGGTGATCCAAACCGGCACCATCGCGGCCGTCGCCGTCGCGTTCGCCCGGTTCACCGCCGTATTCTGGCCCGGCCTTTCGCCCGACGTGTTCCTCGGCTCGACCCTGCACTTCCCGCAGCCGATCGGCGACATCACCGTCGGCCTCTCGCCGCAGCGCATTCTGGCCGTCCTGTCCGTCGCGCTGCTCACCTGGATCAACGTTCGCGGCGTACGCACGGCGGCCCTGATCCAGACGTCCCTCACCGCAATCAAGACCGGTGCGCTCGCGTTGCTGATCCTGCTCGGCATCACCATCGGCCGGAACGCGGAGGCATTGGCCGCTAATTTCGGCGCCAACTTTTGGACGACCGGCGGCGCCGCGGTAGGTCTGGGGGCAATCGGAGCCGCGATGGTCGGCTCGTTGTTCTCCATGGACGCATGGAACAACGTGGGATTCGCGGGCAGCGAGCTCAAGAACGCCCGGCGCGACCTGCCGGTGGCCATGGGGGCGGGCGTGTTGATTGTCACCGTCCTGTACGTGCTCGCGAACGTCGCCTACTTGAACGTCCTGCCCGCGTCCGCTATCGCCAGCGCGCCGCAGGACCGGGTCGGAACCGCCGCGCTCCAGGCCATCCTGGGAGAGCCTGGCCTGAAACTCATGGCTGGGGCGATCATGATATCGACGTTCGGGTGCAACAACGGCCTCATTCTGTCCGGAGCGCGCGTGTATTACGCCATGGCGCGCGACGACCTGTTCTTCAAGTCCGCCGGCGTGCTCCATCCATCGTACAAGACGCCCGCGGTCGCCCTCGTCGTACAGGCGGTGTGGACCAGCGTTCTGTGCCTGTCGGGCACGTACACGCAGCTCCTGAACTTCGTCATCTTCGCGGCGCTGGTGTTCTACGGGCTGACGGCAGTGGGCTTGTTTGCGCTGCGCATCAGGCGCCCTGCCGCCGAGCGACCGATCCGGGCCCCAGGCTATCCTTGGCTCCCGGCGCTGTACGTGATCGCGACCGCGGTCATCGCCGTCGACCTGCTGGTACAGGACGCCACGCGTACTTACAGCTTCCTCGGCCTCGGCCTCGTGCTGATCGGCGTGCCCGTATACTTCGGATGGCGCGCAATGGTCCGGGGACGTAACGCCACCGTCTAGTCACCGAACCAGCACCCACACACTTGCCGGTGCTCCGGACCGGTAGCATATTGGCTTCGTACCCGAACAAACACCGAAGCCAATAATCATGTCGACGCCCCACCCTTCAGCCGCGCCGCCGACGTCCCAGCCCTCGTCCTGCCCCGACTGCGGCGGCGGGCTGGTCCGCCAATCAGGGTGCCTGGTGTGCGTACAGTGCGGATGGGCCAGGTGCGGGTGAATCGGGCGGGGCGGTCAGGCGGTATGGCCGTAGGCGAAGGGAAGACAAACTCAGCGAAGCGGTCCCAGCAGCTGCAGCTGCTTAGCGCCGTGCCGCCATACCGTCCGACCGCCCTCCCCATTCTCGACGAGCGGCTGCGCGGCACCAAATTCGTGTCGCTCCAACCCAACTCCGTACTCAACTCGCCGCAGCAGACCGGCGTGGATTTCTGGTCGCTCAACCCCTACATCGGCTGCGAATTCGGGTGCACGTACTGCTACGCGCGCTACGCGCACCGCTACACGGTCGAGCGCGCCCACGACGCGGGGAAGCTCACCGATGAGGAGTTTCTCGAGTTCCGCGGGCCGCACGGGTGGGAAGCATTCGAGCGGCGCGTGTTTGTGAAGGACACGCTGCTCGGCACGCTCGAGCGCGATCTGCGGCGGTACTTTCGGTCCGCCGGTCCGACGACCCGCCCGGCCGCGCCGATCGTCATCGGGACTGCTACCGACCCCTACCAGCCAGCCGAGCGTCGCTTCCGACTCACGCGCGGGATTCTGGAGCGGCTGACGCGCTGCGAGGGTTTGAACATCGGTATCATCACAAAGAGTCCGCTCATCGCCCGCGATACCGACGTGCTGCGGCGCCTCCAGGAGCGCAGCGACCTCGAAGTCCACATCTCGCTCACCACCATGGACGTGGCCCTGATCCGTCAGGTCGAGGCGCGCTCGCCGATGCCGGCGGTACGGCTCCGGGCGCTGCGGCGACTCGCCGACGCCGGCGTGCGTGTCGGCTTGATCGTCGCGCCGGTCCTTCCGGGACTCACGGATGACGTACCGCACCTGGAAGCGCTCTTCCAGGCGGCCCGGGAGGCCGGAGCCAGGTTCGTCCACGCCGGTCCGCTGCGCCTGTACCCGGCGGTGCGGGACCGATTCCTCCCGATGCTCGAAGCGCGATTCCCCCACCTCGTCGCGCGCTACCGGCGCGCCTACGAGGGGCGAAGCGGAGTCCCGCGCGACTATGCGCGCGCGCTGTCCGCCCGCATCAAGCAACTGCAGGCACGATTCGGGTTCCCGCTAAACGAGGGGATGGTGGATCGCTACGGACAGAGGCTGGCACCGGCGCAGCAGGAACTCGGACTGTGAATCCCCAGGCGACCTCGCTCGCCGCCTTACCGCGGCGCGTCCGGTAGTGGCGCAGCAGGTCCCGGACCCAGCGCGGCGGGGAAAGCCGGCGCGCCTCGTATGACTGGACCAACAGCTCGGCGAGCGCGCGCCCCAGCTCGAGCGTCTGTTCGGGGGCGAGATCCACTGACAGCTCGTTCAGCAGGCGGATGAACTGACCCAGGTTGGGCGGTCGCGTGACCTTGCCTTGGGCGGCGAGCCAGGACTCCAATTTGACTCGCGTGGCGCTGCGAGGAGCCGCTCCCTGCAGAACGTGGCGCAGCCCATTGGGGCTCATCCCCACCTCGCGCGCGACGCGCCGCAGCGAGAAGCGCGCCGACTCGCGCGCGAGCCCGTCCCGCAGCAGCGGGACTGGCAGCGTCGGGACCATCGAGCCGGAAGTCACGGGACGACCGGGCGCGGCACAGCGGGGGGCGCCCTAAGGCGCCCGCTGCTCCCGGGCGTAGTACGCGACCAACTCCCGAACCCAACGCGAGACCGGTCGCTGCCGCTCGCGGTACGCGTCTCGCAACAACTCCGCGATGCCGCCACCCAGCACGACGCCGTCGTGCGAGGCAACCCCGGCGGTCAACGCCTCGACCAGACGCACGATTTCCGAGGCCTTGGGAGACGGGGTCTTGGGATTACGTCGAGTCGCCAGCCGGCGCTTGGATCTCAGCCGTCCGCCGGGGCGCGTGCCGGTACGCTTCAACCGGCTCCAGCCATTTGGTCGTCACCGCCGCACTGGGGAACTGCACAAACTTCACGTCGGAGATGTACTACGGGGACAGCCTGGTCGCAAGCCCGAGCCTTTCAAGCGACTTCGCTGGCCGCTTTGCCCCGGCGCACCCGGTAATGGCGGAGTAAGTCCTGGACCCAACGGGGTGGGGACAGTCGCTGCGCTTCGTATGCCGTGGCGAGCAGCCCCGCGATATCGCCTGCGAGCACCGCCGTCTGTTGGGTGGAGAGGTCCCCCGCGAGCTCGTTCAACAGGCGCACGAGTTGCCCGACGTTGGGCGGGCGGGTGACGCGCTGCCGCCCGGCGAGCCAGCGCTCGAACTTCGTACGCGTGGCGCTGCGGGGAGCGGAGCCGTTCAAGAAGTTGCGCAGGCCGTTCGGGCTGATGGAGATCTCTGCGGCTGCTCGGCGCAAGGATATCCGCGCCGTTTCCCGGCCGATCGCGTCACGCAGTAGGGGAACCGGCAGCGTAGGAACGCCCCGGCTGCTAGTGCTCATGAGCGGTGCGGAAAAACCCGCAAGCACGTCTCCCATCACCCCTTTTCCATCATCTCCACGAGCGCCCGGATGGTCCCGGGCGCATTGCCCTCCAGCCGGTTGTTCACGAGGATCAGCGCTTCCCTATGGCGCCGGATCACTTCGGCGATGAGGCGCAGGAGATCCAGTCGCACCTCCGGTTGCGGATCGCGGAGGCGGTCGTAAGGCTCGAACAGCTTCACCGCGTCGGCATAGGCTCGCCCGGGGCGGAGCAGCCCCCGCGCCACGGTAAACCCTGCGGGAAACGTCCACGGCAGCTCGAGCTGCGCGCCGATCGCCGGCATCTCGTTCCACGAATTGAACACGTGCGCCACCCCATGACGCGCCAGCACCGCGCCGTGGGCGTCGGTCAGGAGCTCCGGGTTCCGCAGCTCCACCGCGTAGCGAAAGTCACGCGGCAGCTGCTTCAAGAAGCCGTCGAGCTCCTCCGCCCACCGAGCCGGCTCGGGCTGGTCCTTCCCCCGCATCGCCTGAAACTCGAACACGAACGCGCCGGCGTGATCGCGGAACGCCCGCGCATACGGCCCGAGCACCGCGTCCTTGAAGAGGTCGGCATTCAGGAAGTCGGGATTGCGCTCTCCGGAGAGGTTGCCCCAGCGCGGGTCCTGCGTGAAGCGCCTGGCCGTGATCCGATCCCACACCTTGCTAACGCAGGGAAAGCCGGGGGGCAGCGCCCGCGCGTACTCCCTGAGCACCTCTTCGGACGGCGGCTCGTAGAACGCGCTGTCGATCCCTACCGTGCGGAACAAGGGATAGCGCACGTACTCCTCGAGCCGGCGGGCCGGCTGGGCTGTGCGATAGGACCGATGGTAGACCTCCCCCATCCAGCCGTCGTAGGTCCAGGTGGACGTGCCGAACCTGATATTGGGCGGGACACGCTCGCCGAGCGCGACCAGCTCGGCCGGAGGGGGCGGCAACGCCCCGACGTCGTCAAACAGACTTTGCTGATGGCGCGAGCGCAATACTAAGAACTCCAAGATAACTGGTGTAGAATCAACAACTTATATCGAGGGTACGCAATCTTGCCAACTGTTCGATCTTCGGGATATATTCGGGTCCCATTGTCTGGCCTGGCACATGACCCGGACACCCCGTCTTACGAGCGATACCGCGGCGTGCTGCTGGATTCCGCTGTTCGCGCTGCGCTCCGAGCTCGCGCGGCGGCCCGAGCTCGTGTCGCTCCCCGCTCGCCCGGCGCGCGGGCGTGAAGCCTGGGATGACGGTGAACCAGGCGATCGGCCTCTGTCCCGCGCTGAAGTTGTGCGAGCCCGACCCGGTGCATTACGACGAGCAGTTCTCCCAGCTCGTCGCGGCGCTCGGCACCGTGAGCCCGGTGGTCGAGCCGGTGGAGCTGGGACGGGCGTTCGTGGGGACGGACGGGCTCGAAGGGTTATATGGGGGGCCGGAGGGGATCGTGGAAGCGATCAAACGCGGAACGCGGAACGCGGAATTCGGAACAGAAATGGAAAGTTCTCTCGCATGTTCCGCGTTCGGCCTTCCGCGTTCCGCGTTCCGGGTTGGGTGGGGCAAAGGGAAATTCGTCTCCTGGGTCGCGGCCACACGCGCGCGACCGGGGGAGGCCGTAATCGTGTCGCCTGGGGAGGAGGCGAAGTTCCTCTCCTCCCAGCGGCTCGCCGTGCTCCCGCTCGACCCCGACACGCATCGCCGGCTGCTGCAGCTCGGCATCAATACGCTGGGCACGCTCGTCGCGCTGCCGGAGGAAGCCGTCGTGTCGCAGTTCGGCCGCGCCGGCCGGCGTCTGTGGCGGCTCGCGGCGGGGCTCGAATCGGAGCCGGTGGTCGGGCGGATCGTACCAGAGCCGATCGTGGCCGCCCTCACGTTTTTCACCCCGGTCGGCGCGCGAGACCTGCTCGCTCACGCACTGGACAAACTCGTCGACCGCGCGCTCGCGGATCCGCGCCGCAGCGGCTGGCGCGTGCAGGTGGTGCGACTGCGCGCCGAGCTCGAGCACGGGGCCTCCTGGCTCGTGTCCGCGACCCTCAAAGATCCGTCCGCGACGCGCGAGCGCATCGCGGCGCCGCTCAAGACGCAGCTCGAGCGGTCGCCGCCCGCCGGAGCCGTGGAGCGGCTCGTCGTCGAGTTCACCGCTTTCACGCCGGGCACGGCGGAGCTGCAGCTGTTCGCGCGCGATGCGAGCGCCGCGGCCCGCGCCGGGCGGCGGCGTGCGCTCCAGAGCGCCGCCCGTGAGATCGCGCTCCGCATCAGACGGCCGATGTTGTATCACGTCATCGAGGTGCAACCATGGTCCCGCCTCCCCGAACGGCGCTACGCGTTGATCGACTATGAACCGTGAGCAAACTCGGAACGCGGAAGGCGGAACGCGGAACGGTGCTGACAGGCTTCGGGCACTCAACGTTCAGCAGCGAGTGAAGGTCGATCTGGATGACCGTGGAGTGCCGGTAGTCGTGGCACGGGGAACGGGAGACGTGAAACGTGTTGAATCGATCGGTGAGACGTGGCGGATCGACGATGAATGGTGGCGATTGCCTATTGTGCGGCGATATGTGGAAGTGATTCTCGAAGGCGGCGGTCGGGTTGTGCTGTTCGAAGATCTGGCGACGGGCGAGTGGTGGATGCAGAAGCCCGCCTGAAACGTTCCCCGTTCCGACTTCCGCGTTCCAACTGTCTATGTACATCGAGCTCCACTGCCACTCCGCCTTCTCGTTCCTCGACGGCGCCTCACTCCCCGAGCAGCTCGCGCTCACCGCGTCGCAGCTCGGCTACCCCGCGCTCGCGCTCACCGACCACAACGGGCTGTACGGCTCGATGGCGTTCGCGCAAGAAGCGAAACAGCTCGGTCTCCAGGCGATCACCGGCGCGGAGCTGACGCTACTGGACGGCTCCCACGTGACGCTGCTCGCGGAGACGCCGGAAGGGTACGCGAACCTCTGCCGGTTGATAACTGAGGCTCATCTCGGCCGCGAAGATCGGCGCGACCCGCGGCTCGATTTCGCCTCGCTCGAAGCCCGGCACGCGGGGCTCATCGTGCTGTCGGGGTGTCGCAACGGGCTCTTGCCCGGCGTGCTGCGGCGCGACGGCCCGGCAGCCGCCCGCCGCTTCGCCGAGCGGTGCCGTGCGGTGTTTGGGAAGGAGAACTTCGTCGTCGAGCTGCAGCGCAACCACGTCCGGGGAGACCTCGCCCTCACCCGGGCGCTGAAAGCCCTCGCCGACGATGTGCACCTAGGCGTCGTGGCGACAGGCAACGTGCATTATCACGCCCGCGCGCGTCACCGCCTGCACGATGTGCTGGTGGCGATCCGGCACCGCACCACGCTCGACGGCTCGCACGACGTGCGCCATGCGAACAGCGAGTTCTTCCTGCGTACGCGGGAAGAAGTCGAAGCACTGTTTCATGACTGGCCGGATGCTGTCGCTAATAGTCTGGCGCTGGCGGAGCGCTGCCGTGGGTTCGATCTCACGCGCGATCTGGGGTATCGCTTTCCCGACTTCCACGGCGCCGAGCGCGCGCCCGCCCCGCAGGCGCTGGCCGAGCTGTGCCGCGCGCGGCTCGAGGAGCGCTACCCCACCGGCTCCCCACACCGCGGCGAGGCGGAGCGGCGGCTCACCGAGGAGCTGCGGCTGGTCGAGCACCACGGGCTCAGCGGGTTCTTTCTCGTCTATCACGATCTGTTCGACCTCGCCCGCGAGGTCGCCGCCGACGTGCGGCGCGGCTCGCGCCGGGCGCAGGGCGGCCTGCTGCCGGGTCGCGGCCGCGGCTCGTCCGTCTCCTCCGTCGTGTGCTACCTGCTCGGCCTCTCGCACATCGATCCGATCGCCACCCGGCTCTTCATCGGGCGGTTCCTGAGCGAGACCCTCGCCTCGGTGCCGGACATCGACCTCGATTTCCCGCGCGAGATCCGCGAAGAGCTGATCCGGCGTGTCTACACGCGGTACGGCCACGAGCACGTCGGGCTCGTCTGCTCGTTCCCCACCTACCGTCTGCGCTCGACGGTGCGCGAGATCGGCAAGGCGCTGGATCTGCCGCCGGGCGAAATCGAGCAGGTCGCGAAACTGGCGGACCGGCGATCCGGCGGACTGGCGGACGAATTGGACCAGCTTCCCGGATTCACGGGGCGCAGGAGTGCGCCGCTCTGGAAAGAGCTGTGCGAGCTCGCCGAGGAGATCGCGGGCCTGCCGCGGCACATTTCCCAGCACGTGGGCGGAATGGTCATCTCGAGCCGACCGCTCGTGGAGATCGTGCCGCTCGAGCGGGCCGCCATGGAAGACCGCGTGGTGTGTCAGTGGGACAAGGATTCCTGCGACGACGCGCGCTTCATCAAGATCGACTTTCTGGCGCTCGGCATGCTGTCGCTGGTGGAAGAGTGCGTCGAGCGGATCGCCGTGCGGGAGGGAACGCCACCCGACCTCTCGCGCATCGACTTCGAGGACCCCGCGGTGTACGACCGCATCTGCCGGGGCGACACGGTGGGGTTGTTCCAGATCGAGAGCCGGGCGCAGATCCAGATGATCCGCCGCACGCGTCCCACAAATCTCGAGGACCTGGCGGTCGAGGTCGCGATCGTGCGACCCGGACCAATCGTGGGCGGCGCGGTGAACCCGTACGTGCGACGCCGCGAGGAGCAGCGCCGCGCCCGGGCCGCAGGCCGCGTGTACCAGCCGCCGCTCGAGCATCCTCTCCTCAAGGACGCGCTGGCAGAAACACTCGGCGTGATCCTCTATCAGGACCAGGTGCTGCAGGTGTGCCAGGCGCTCGCTGGATTCACCGCCGGTCAGGCGGAAGCGCTGCGGCGGGCCATGAGCCGGCGGCGCAGTCGCGAGCTGATGGCGGGGTTCTGGGAGGAGTTCAAGGACGGCGCCGCGGCGCGCGGCGTTTCCGAAGCGACCGCTCAGCGCGTGTTCACCCAGGTGATCGCATTCTCCGAGTTCGGCTTCCCCAAGTCGCACGCCGCCGCGTTCGGCTTGCTCGCCTACCAATCGGCATGGCTCCGGCATTATCACCCCGCCGAGTATTATTGCGCCCTCTTCAACAACCAGCCGATGGGGTTCTACTCACTCGACGCGCTGGGTCGCGACGCCCAACGAAATGGCGTCGAGATCCGGCTGCCCGATGTGAATCTGAGTGACGTGTGGTGCACGATTGAAATTGGAGCAGGGCGCGAGGAGCGGGGAGCGGTTCATTCCGATGCAGTGAGAGTGGGTCTCGGGTTCGTCCGAGACTGGAGCGACGAGATGGCGACGGCGGTCGTGATCGAGCGGGAGCGGCGCGGCCCGTATGTGAGCGTCGGCGACTTCGCGCGCCGGGCGCCGCCCAAGCTCAAGCGCACCGCGATCGAGCATCTCGTATGGGTGGGGGGATGCGACGGCTTCGGGCTCACCCGGCGCGAGCTGCTCTGGCAGGTGGGGCTGTGGCTTCCTCCGGAAGCGGTGCAAGGGGTGGACGCGCGCGGACGGCGTCAGCTCGAGCTGGCGCTCAACCATCCTCACGAAGGACTGCGGTTCGGCGGCCTCGCGGCGGCCGAGCGGCTGCTCGCCGAATACGCCGTCCTGGGGTTCGCCGCCAGCGGCCATCCGCTCTCGCTGCTCCGCGGGGCGCTGCCGCCGGGTGTGGTGCAGAGCGACGCACTCCCCCGGCTCGAGCACGGATCGTGGGCCGAGGTGGCCGGGCTGGTGGTCGCGCGCCAGCGGCCCGAGACGGCGAAGGGATTCATCTTCGTGCTGCTCGAGGATGAAGCGGGGATGGTGAACGTGATCGTGCGGCCCGACGTGTACGAGCGGTACCGCACGGCGGTCCGCGGCGAGCCGTTGCTGTGGGTGCGCGGCAAGCTCGCCAAGGACGACGGGACGGTGAACGTGCTGGCGGAGGAGGCGGCGGGCCTCAAAGTCGGAACGCTGAATGCGGAACGCGGAACGGACGGCGGGTCCGACGGTTCTGCGTTCCCACCTACGCGTTCTGCGTTCGAGTTTCTCAAGTCCATGCGCCGCGTCGCGCCCGAGTCCAAGGACTGGGGCTGAGCGTCATTGACATCGCCCCCGCTGCGGCTAGCCTTGCTCCATGCCTCTCCCCACTGAACCGATCGGCAGCATCCCCCGGCCACCCGAGCTCGTCGCGGGAATGCAGCAGCTCGCCACCGGCCTCCTCTCGCGCGACCAGTTCGCTCGCCTCGAGGACGCGGCGATCCGCGACACCATCAAGCGTTTCGAGGCGACCGAGTCTCCCATCATCACCGATGGCGAGCAGGCGAAACCCAGCTTCGCCACGTACCCGATCCACGGGCTCACGAACCTCGCGCCTGATGGCGTCACCATCCCCTTCGCTGACGGCCACACGCGGCAGCTCCCCCGGCTGACGTCCGGGCCGTTTCGCTATCAGACCTACGCCGACGCATATCTCGCGGGCGCGCGAGCGCACGCCCACGTGCCCCTCAAGCAGGCGGTGATTGCAGCCTCGGCGCTGAGCCTGCTCTATCCGGAGGACGGCATAAGGGGATATCCGCGCGAAGCGTTTCTCCAAGATCTGGTGCGCGAGGCGGAGACGGACATCCGTCGCTGCCTCGCGCAGGGCGCCCACGTCGTGCAGCTCGATTTCACCGAGGGCCGGCTCGCGGTGAAGCTCGATCCCACGAAGGGCCTGCTCAGGATGTTCGTGGAGCTGAACAACCAGGTGCTGCAGCGCTTCACGGCGGAAGAGCGCCGCAGGATCGGGGTCCACACCTGTCCGGGCGGCGACCGCGACTCGACGCACAGCGCCGACGTGGACTACGCGGAGCTCCTGCCCACGCTGTTCGAGTTGAAGGTCACCAACTTCTACATCCAGTGCGCGAGTGAGACGGACCGCGGCAGGGCGTTGCGCCTCATGAAACAGCACGTCAAGCCGGGCCAGCGGGTTTTCGTCGGCGTGATCGATCCGATCGACCCGCGGGTGGAGACGCCGGAGGAGGTCCGGGACCGCGTGCTCGAAGCAGCGGAGTACATCCCGCTCGACCGGCTTGGAACGACGGACGACTGCGGGTTCGCGCCCTTCAGCGACGACACTTCCACGGACCGCGAGACGGCGTTCGCCAAGATCAGAGCCCGCGTGGCCGGAACTGCCCTGGCGGCCCGCGCGTTGCGGGCGTAATGATGCCTTGCCACTCAGGCTAGGTTTCGTAAGCCGCAAGAAGGGGACAATGCAGATGCCGCAGCGCGAAGTCGCAACCCTGGCCGGCGGGTGCTTCTGGTGTCTCGAAGCCGCCTTCCAGGACTTGAAGGGAGTCGAGAAGGTCCAGTCGGGTTATGCCGGCGGGCGCGTCGCCAACCCGTCGTACGAAGACGTGTGCACCGGGACCACGGGCCACGCCGAGGTCGTGCAGATCACCTTTGACCCCGCGGTGGTCTCGTTCAACGACCTGCTGCACGTCTTCTTCACGATCCACGACCCGACCACACTCAACCGCCAGGGCGGGGACGTCGGTACGCAGTACCGCTCCGCCGATCGCCCCCAAAGTGGCCAAGGTGCGAAAACTCTACTTCGACAAGCTGAAGCAACCGGTCGGCTGATGGCCGCGGTGCGTTGGGCCATACTCGCGGTACTACTCGCGGCACCGGCGGTGGGGGCCGCCCAGGCGCCGCCGGCGGGATCGAGTGAGCCGTTCGTGGTGGAGTATTACTACAAGGCCCGCTGGGGCTTTGCCGACGAGTTCATCCGGCTCTTCAAGAAGAACCACTTCCCCGTACTGAAGCGGGAGATCGAGCTGGGACACGTCCAGCGGGTCACTGCGGAGGCGCCGCGGTTCCACGGCACGGAAGACGGCCGCTGGGATTATCGCGTCACGATCGTATGGAAGAACGCGGCGGCGCCGCACGAGCCGTTCCCGGAAGCAGAGCTCCGGCGGCTCTTCCCGGACCAAGAGACGTTTAAGCGCGAGGAGCAGCGCCGCTTCGAGATCCTGGCGGCGCATTGGGATCTACCGATTGTCAGCGTTGACCTGACCCGGCCGTGACCACCAGGCTCCTCGGCGTGGCCGCCGTTCTCGCGGTTTGCGCCGCGCCACTGCGCCTCGTGGGGCAATCGCGCGCCTCCCAACTCGTCGATTCCGCTCGCGCGCAGTTTGCCGCCAGCCATTTGGACAGCGCCGAGGCCCTGCTTCGTGCCGCTCTCGATACGGCCGCTCATGCTATGCCCGCGGAGCGCACGAACGCGCTCGTGTGGGAGGGGATCGTGCAGTTCTTCCGGAGAGATGAAACCCTCGCTCGCGCCGCGTTCCGCCAGGCCCTCGCGCTCGACTCGGGTGTGAACGTGAGGGGGCTCGACCGGCTGTCGCCGGAACTAGCGCAGCTGTTCCGACAGGAGAAGCAGGCGGCCTCGCGAAAGCGTGTCTTCTACGTCTCAGGGAGCGTGGACGAACCGCCCCGGCGTGTGTCGGGCCCGCCCGTGGGCTACCCGACCAGCCTGCTGCGGCGGCATCCCCAAGGATTGGTCAAGGTCGCGGCGATCATCGATACTACCGGGCGAGCGGAGCCTGCCTCAGTGGAGGTCTTGTCGACGCCGGACTCGGGCCTGATCGAACCCGTGAAGCTGATGATGCTGGCGTCCCAGTTCTCCGCCGGCCGTCTCAAGGGCGCTGCCGTGCGGGTGATGGTCCAGATGGGGGTGGACGTCCGGACGCCCCGCCTGAGCGCAGCGAGCTCGTGGGAACAGCCCGCCGCCAGATCGGCGCAGGCCGCCCGGACAGCGCGCTCGCGCTGCTCGAGATCGCCCTCGATGCCGAACTGACGCATCCCACCGACGGAGAGCGGGCCTACGGGCTGCTGGTGCGCGGCATCGCCGCATCGCGCGCCGGGCAGGACAGCGCCGCACGCGCCGATTTGGGAAATGGCCTCACACTCTACCAGGGCCTCATCGCCCGCGGCGTGGACCTCGCGCCGTTCGTGCGCCGATTGGCGGACTCGGTCCGGCTCAGCCGCCGCGGTGCCAAACCGCCCGGGGGCGTTATGCCGGCGCCGACGACTGTCGGGATCGTGGACGAGTAGCCGGCGCTCGTCTCTCATCCGTCGATTCGCTATCCGCCGGAGATGCAAGCGTTGCGGGTCGACGGGACGGTTTTAGTGGAAGCGACGCTCGATGCCACCGGCCGCGTGGAGCCCGGGTCGGTGAAGGTTGCGCAGACTCCAAACCACGCGTTCGACGCGAAGCGGCGCGCGTGGTGCGCGGTTCGGTCTATCGCCCGGCACGCAGTAAGGGCTCGCCGGTGCGCGCCGCCATCCGGCAGGCCATCACCTTCGTCAACTACTAGTCGGCCGTGGTGGCGGGTCTGGGACGGGTCTTTCCGAGATACGTCCGGACCAGCGGAGCCACCCGCCCGCGCACCAACGCGGCCTTGAGCCGCTCCCGCTCGTCCGGCGCGACCTCCGCGAGGAATTGCTCCCCGCTTCCCGCTCCTTCTCTGATCGCGACTGGAATCCCGTCTCGATAGAGAATGCGGTTCGTCGCGACCCCGGCGACCACGTCTCCCGGCGTGACGATCCCTACCAGGTTGAGCGGGTCGGCCCCACTCACGGCCACCAGCTCGCCCTGCGGCTCCTCGCGCCGCACGCTGCGCAGCAACCCCACCGCTTCCGGCAACGCGTACTGCTCTCCCGAGAACCCGCCCACGAAGCGCCCGCCGCGAATCTCTCCCCGCGCCTCGAGCCGGCGGTACACCCTCAGGATGTCGCGCCACGGCGTAAGCAGCGCCTCGCGCGCCACAACCCGTCGGAACACCACTCCGTAACGGCGTAACAGCTGCCACGCCACCGCCTCAGCGACGGCCTCTTCCGGCAGCGGCGCCGGGGGCCGCACCCGCGACCACCGCCCAGCCGTCTCGACTCCGAACGGCGCCACGTGCCCGCGCCGCCGGAAGCCGCCGATGGGGCGGCGCCGATCGGACGGCACGAGCAGCGCTCGCAGCCCGGCGAAGCTGTCCGATGTCACGAGCCCCCACGCGACCAGCTCACCCAATCCCTTCTCTACTTCGGTCCGCAACAGTCCCGTCGCGTTCACCAAGTCGCCGAAGAACGACGCGCCCCGTTCCTCCAGCGCATCGAGCACGGCCCGGGCCGAATGCGAGAGCGGGAGCTGCGCCGGATCGGGCGGCACCGTAAGGGACCGCCACACCGCACCCCGCTCCCGGCGGAACAGCGCAATCGGCGTGGTGCGAATGGGACCGCCCTTGTGGCCGTTCGAGGACGCTGCCGGCGACAGCCGGCCCCAGGCGATCTCCCCCGAAAGACACAGGCCGTCGAGCCACAGCGGGTCGTACTCGGCGAGCCGGGCGGGGAGCACGTCCGCTTCCCACGCACCCGCGGGTACCTCGTACCCGTCCAGCAGCTCCAGCACGGCTCCGAGTCCTTCCGGCCCCTCGGCCCGGCCGTCAGGTGCGGCCCGCTGCCACCGCAACAGAAACCGCATGAAGTCCGCCGCGGTGACCGGCTCGATCTCCTGGCGCAAGCGGTCGAGGGTGTAGCGGTGGATGCGAGCCAGGAGGCGGCGCTCGCACCACTCGAGCTCCGCGACACCGGGCGTGAACCGCCCGCGCAGCACGAAGCCTTCGTGCTCGAGCGCGCCGAGCGCGAAGTCCACGTCGCCGACCGCCACGCCCAGCGAGCGGGCCACCTCGGCGGCAGTCGTGGGACCGACGGCCTCGAGCCGCCCGCGCACCAGCTCGCGCAGTGCATCCTCGCGCGTCCATACCTTCGCGCGATCGCGCTCCGGCACGCTCAGCGCCGGCTCGCACCCTGCACCCGGGAACACCGCCTCCAGCATCGGCAGGCGCTCGGCGGCCACGCACAAGGGCGGTTCGCGCATTAGGATCCCCGCCCGCCCCGCTCTCGCCAGCTCCTCAAAATGCGACTGCTGTTCCGCGTTCCGCGTTCCCACTTCCGCGTTCGGAATGGCCCCCATCACGAGTAACGCGTCATGCAGCTCGTCGACGGAGCTGACGTCCGGCCAGGCTTCGTCCTTCACTCGATCGATCGCCGCCTGATCGAGCTTTCCGAGCTCCTCCGCGGTCTTCACATCGAGCCCGCGCCGCGTGATCACCGCCTGGGTGCGGCGCTCTTCCAGCGGCGCGTCGTCGAGGAAGGCGTACGGCTTGGCGTTGATCACCTCGTGGGCGAGCGGCGACGGCTCCGTGGTGTCGCGCGCCACGAGCGTGAACTGGCCCGCCTCCATCCCTTCGAGCACGCGCTGCAAGCCGGGAAAGTCCATCGCTTCGAGCAGACAGTCCGCGATGGTCTGTTGCACCAGCGGGTGGTCGGGAATCTCCCGGTCCCCCACGAGGTTCTCCGGGCAGGCGAGCTGGTCGGGGAATACGGCGGCGACCAGATCCTCCGCATCCATGCGCTGGAGCGGCGTGGGGACTTTCTTCCCGCCGCGCGCACGCAGCACGGCGAGCGCCCGGGTCGCGTTCCAGCGCCAGCGCGAGCCGAACATCGGGGCGTCCAGCATCGCCTGCACCAACAGGTGCTCCGCGGTCTCGGGCTTCAGGTACTGGAACACCGACTCGAGGGGAAAGCTGTGCTGGGGCCCGAGCGAGAGGACGATCGCGTCCTCGGTGGCCGCCGCCTGGAGCTCGAAGTTGAAGCTGCGGCAGAACCGCTTGCGGAGCGCGAGACCCCACGCGCGGTTGACCCGACTTCCGAACGGCGCGTGCAGCACCAGCTGCATCCCGCCCGCCTCGTCGAAGAACCGCTCCAGCACGAGGGTTTCCTGCGTTGGGATGACGCCCAACATCTTCTTCGAGGCGTCGAGATACTCGACTATCTGGCGGGCCGCCGGCTCGGAGACACCCGGGATCTCGCCCGCGAGCCAGGCAATGGCCGCGCCCGTGTCCCCCAGTCGACCGCCGACGTCCCGGCGCAGTCGCGACACTTCCTGCGACAGCTCCGGCGTGCGACCCGGCGCCTCGCCCAGCCAGAACGGGATCGACGGCGGCTGGCCCTGGGCATCCACCACGCGCACCTGACCCGACTCGACCTTCTGGATCAGATACGAGCGGTTGCCCAGCTGGAAAATGTCGCCCGGCGCGCTCTCGATGGCGAAATCCTCGTTGAGCGTGCCGACGAATGTCTCGGTCGGCTCGAGGATCACACGATAGTCGCCGATGTCCGGAATCGCCCCGCCCGACGTGAGCGCGGCCAGCCGGGCGCCGCGCCGCGCGCGCAACCGGCGATTCACCCCGTCATAATGGACGTACGCGCCGCGCCGCCCGCGCCGGGTGGTGAATCCCTCGGCGAGCATCTGCACCACGGCGTCGAAATCCTTACGCGAGACGTCGCGGTACGGGTAAGCTCCCCGCACGAGGTCGAACAGCGCGTCCTCCTGCCACTCCTCGCACGCCACGGCCGCCACGATCTGCTGCGCCAGGATGTCGAGGGGATGGTCCGGGATGATCAATCGATCGAGCGTCCGCTCCCGGGCGGCGCGCACCAGTGCCGCGCACTCGATCAGCTCGTCGCGCGACAGCGGGAACAGCCGGCCCTTGGGCACAGCCGCGAGGTGGTGTCCCGAGCGACCCACGCGCTGCAGCAGCGTCGCGATCGAGCGGGTCGAGCCGATCTGGCACACCAGGTCCACCGCACCGATGTCGATCCCCAGCTCGAGCGATGCGGTCGCGACCAACGCCTTGAGCTTCCCCTCCTTGAGTCGGGTCTCGGCATCGAGGCGCTTTTCTCGAGAGAGGCTGCCGTGATGCGACGTCACCTGATCCGCGCCCAGCCGCTCGGAGAGATGCAGCGTGAGCCGCTCCGCGAGCCGACGGGTGTTCACGAATACCAGCGTGGTGCGATGCTCGAGGATGAGCTGCACCAGCCGCTCGTAGATCTCCTCCCACACCTCGGCCGCCATCACCGCGTCGAGCGGCGATGAGGGAATCTCGAGTGCCAGATCGAGCGTGCGCGCGTGTCCCGAGTCGATAATGCAGGTGCTAGGTGTTGGGTGTTGGGTGCCAGACAGGAAAGCAGCGACGTCCTCGATCGGTTTCTGCGTCGCCGAGAGGCCGATGCGCTGGAGTCGCCGGCCGGCGAGGTGCTCCAGCCGTTCGAGCGACAGCGCCAGATGGCTCCCCCGCTTGTCGCGCGCCACGGCGTGGATCTCATCCACGATCACCGTGCGCACGCCGCGCAGCATTTCGCGGGCCCGCTCGGAGGTGAGAATCAAATAGAGCGATTCGGGCGTGGTGACGAGAATGTGGGGGGGCCGCCGCACCATCTCCTGGCGCTCCGCGCCCGGCGTATCGCCGGTGCGCACCATCGTGCGGATCTCTACATCCGGCAGGCACAGCGCTTCGAGCGTGCGGCGGATCTCGGCGAGCGGCTCCGCCAGGTTCTTCTGGACGTCGTTCGAGAGCGCCTTGAGCGGCGAGACGTATACGACCTGGGTCCCGTCCGTCAGCGTCCCCCCCGCGTCCAGTCCCTGACGCAGCAGCGAGTCGATGGCGGCGAGGAAGGCCGCGAACGTCTTGCCGGAGCCGGTGGGGGCCGCGATCAGGGCATTCCGGCCGGCCTGTATGAGGGGCCACGCACGCTGCTGCGGCTCGGTGGGGTCGCGGAAGCGGGACTCGAACCAGCGCTCAATGGCGGGATGGAAACCGGACAACGACATTCTGAAATATGGCGAAGATTTACCGAAGCAGCGACACCCCCCGCGATGCCGCGATGCGTTCGACGGTCTCCCCGATCTTGTTGTTCGGCGTCGACGCACCCGCGGTCACGCCCACCGTCAGGGGTCCGACGCGCAACCACCCGGTCACCACCTGCTCCTCTTTGGCCCCCACCGGGCGGAACCGGATGGCTCCGGCCTCCGGGTCGATGCAGCTCGCGTCCTCTATGTGATAGGTCGGCGCCCTCTCATGACAGATGGCGGCGAGGTGGGTCGTGTTGCTCGAGTTGTACCCCCCGATCACGACCATCAGGTCGAGCGGCTCGGCGATCAGCTTCAACACGGCGTCCTGACGGTCCTGGGTAGCCGAGCAGATCGTGTCGAACGTGCGGAAGTGATCGGGCAGGGCGTCATCACCGTACCGCTTCGCCATGCTGCGCCGGATCTCGGCCGCGATGGCGAGCGACTCCCCGGAGAGCATCGTGGTCTGATTCGCGACCCCGACGCGCACCAGGTCGCGGTCGGGATCGAAGCCGGGCGACATCTTGCCGGCAAAGCGCTCCACAAACCGGTCCCCGGACCCCGCGCCCTCGACATACCGGCACACTTCACGCGCGTCGTCCATGTCGCGCACCACGAGGAAGCGACCGGCCGGATACTTGGTGACCTGACTGGACGTGGCCTTCGTCTCCTCGTGGTGGTACTTGCCGTGAATCACGGCCGTAAAGCCGTCCTTCGCGTAAGCGTCCACGCGCTTCCACACGTTGAGCACCGATCCGCAGGTCGTGTCCACGAGCACGCAGCCGACCGCGCGCAGCCGCTCGAAATCCTTCACCGTGACCCCGAAGGCCGGGAGGATGACGACGTCCGCCGGCGTGATCCTGCTGAAGTCGAACTCACCGTCGTCCGGCCGGTGCAGGAACTCGACGCCCATGGCCTGCAGCTTCTTGTTGACGTGCGGATTGTGGATGATCTCGCCGACCAGGAACACGCGCCGCTCGGGAAACTTGGTGCGGGTTTCGTAGGCGTACTCGACGGCGCGGTCCACACCGTAGCAGAACCCGAACTCGCGCGCCAGCTTGAACGTCAGGTCGCCGACGGCGAGGACGTAGCCGTGCGCGCGGATGCGGTCCACGACGCGGCTGTGATAGTCCGCGGCGAGCGCTCCCCCGATGTCGCCCTTGAGTCCGAAGCCGCGTCGAAAATAGGTCTGTTCCACGAGGTCAATCTAACCGCGCGCCACGCCCGTCGCGCACGGCGTCCATGACACGCTGCACGGCGAGGCCGTCGTGGAAGGTAGCGGGCTCGCCCGCAGCGGGCCGGCCGTCGAGCACCCCAACCACGTCCCGCATCAACCGCACGAACGAGCGGGCCCACATGTTGTTGGGGGCCGTCTGCTCCCACAGGTCGTCCGGTACGCTGGCGTCCTCGAGCGGCCCGCCGGCCCGACCGATCTCGAGCGTGGTCTCGCCCGTCAACACGAGCGTGCCGTCCCGTCCGGTAATCTGGGCGAAATGCCCGGGCCCGTGCGACGCCACCGTGGTCAGCGTGATGGTCGCGATCGCGCCGCTCGCGAGGCGCATCACGAAGCTCGCATAGTCGTCGGCGGTCACGCGCCGCCGCACCCGCTGCTCGTCGTACCGCTCGGGAACGAGCGTGGCGGCGCGGCCGCCGACCTCGACGATGTCGCTCCCCGTCCAGAAGCGGCATAGGTCGATGAGGTGGGACCCGACAGCGCCCAGGATTCCGCCGCCTCTCGCGGCGTCGTACCACCAGGTCCACGGAGCATCGAATGTCTGCGGCCGCCCGTCGCCGCGCACGTACGGCCTGAGCACGAGCTCCAGATGGAGCACCGGACCGATGGTGCCGACCTGGATCAGCTGGCGCACTTTGCGCCGATTGGGCTCGTAGCGCAACTCGTGGTCGATCCGGGCCAAGCCGGGGCTCCGCTCCGCGACCTCCAGCATCTGCTCCGCCTCCCGGACCGTGAGCGCCATGGGCTTCTCGCACAAGACGTGCTTCCCCGCCTCCAGCGCCGCGATCGTGTGACGCGCGTGGGCGTCGGGCGTCGAGGATGCGATCACGAGGTCGACATCGGGAGCGCGGGCGAGTTCTTCACCGCTCCCGAATGCGTGGGGAATGCCGAATTCCGCCGCGACGGCGCGGGCGCGCTCCGCGCTGCCGCTCGCGATGGCAGTCACCGCAACGCCGGGTACGAGCCGCAGCGCTGGGACTTGCACCCGACGCGCGAACCCTGTGCCGATCAGGCCGACGCGGAGCGTCACGACATCGGCCGGCAGGAAACGGTGTCCGCCTCGAGCGGCACCGCTTCGAACGATGCCTCGAGCGCCACTCGCCCTCCCGCCGCCGGCTCGAGCCCGGTGCCACGCGCGACGAGCGCGACGACATGGCCGGTGTCCCGCACCTCGACGGCCCCGCTGTCGAGCACCAGGCCGTGCGCCACATCGCTCGTCATGTACCTGACGCCGACCGTTGCGCCGCGCGGCGACACGGTATCACCCCGCTGCAAGAGCGGCCACGGCCCTGGGGTCAGCGCGTCGGGGCCGCGACCGCGCAGCCACACGACCACGCCGTTCCCTACGCGCGACCCCTCCAGCAGCAGCCCCCACCTCCCGGAAGCGCCGCTGCAGCGTTTCGCGCCCGCCGGAGCCTCGAATCGGATGGTGTCCTGGTGGGGACGGGCTACGAGGGCGCGCACGCGGCTCGCTGGCTCGGGCTTCCGGCCGCAAGCCGCGCCCAGCAGGGCGAGCCCGACGCCTACGAAGCGAGGCAGCGTCAAGTGGAGGATCGCGTGCCCGGCGGGGGCGTGGCGCCGAGGATCGCGCGGGCAGCGGCGGTCGTCAGCGTGTGGGGAGCGAGCGCCTCGACCAGCCCGGCCGGCAGGGGCTGCGGCTTCAGCGTCTTGCGGTCCACACACACCAGCACCATCCACCCGGCCGCGACGAGTCGCGGCGGATCGTCGCGCAGCACGTCGAAGTTCAGCGTCATGGATTTG
>WNFC01003451.1_pt1 | contig 32889 bp, 27 predicted proteins | sample 5400541 | NCBI WGS metagenome assembly WNFC01 (sample SAMN13153342, study PRJNA577476) | soil metagenome | isolation source: 120 cm saprolite under Douglas fir tree site 2 hole 2 replicate 1 | place: USA:California | collected 2015-04-18
ACAAACCTGTTGCCAAGAGGGGTGATAATCACATCCAATAAGAACCATAAGGCTCCTTCCGTTCCGAGAGTTTCGGTCCTCAACCAAAGCTTACTCGGTCCGCGAACGGAGCCTTCGCTCTTATCCAATCAACCCTTTGACGGGTGGCCCGGACGATAAATCCTAAGACGAACGTGGGTGGCCCACACGTCGGGTTTTACGTGTGGGGCTTTTGACTTTATTTTCTTCTTGCCCTTCTCGCATCCCCAAAGCCCTTCACTCCGCCTCCCATCCAGACCTCCCGCTCTTCTCTTTGTGCTCGTTTCCCTTCCCCGCCTTGCATCCTCATTCCTTGAACTCCGGTCATTCAACGTTCCAACATTCTAACGTATAAACGTTTCAACGCTTTGCGCCCCCGTTCGAATGATATCCAAGAAATATATTGACACGCAGACTACTTCCTGCTATTCTTTCCCGTGTTTGTCATTCACAATTCGCGCCCTTGCCCTGCGCTTCTGCCGCGCTCCCATCCCTCCGTCGGATCGGAGATCCGCTCCCTCCAATCCTTCCAGCATTTCACTCTTCAACCCTTCAAACAGCACGTGACCTCGTCACGTGACGAAAAATCCGTCACCGCAACTCCTTTAGAATCCGCACTTACAAACTGTGACATCCGTAACTCTTTTAGAATCCGCTCTTACGCGAAATGCCGGGTGTCACTCGCCTTTCCCCCAATTCCCAGACGCTCCATGTCCCTCTAAGTTCTTTAGCTGCAACACTTATGGAACCACCCCGCAAGTGTTGCAAACAAAAGACTTACGCCAGACTTATGCCCCAGCTAAACCCTTTAGATGCAACACTTACAAAAAACCCGGGGGAGGGGGATGCCATAACGTCCCACTGGTCGTACCGCCATACCGGTACGTTGCCTCGACTTATCTCCTTTGTTTCTCACTCTTACGAAAACACCGGCGGTGTGGGGGTATTCTTCCCATTCTGGAATTCCCAACCTGCAAACCTTCCAACCTGCAGACTTTCAAACTCCCCTTTCCTACTTCTTCGTGCGATCCTTCAGCAGGTTCTTCAGCTCGCTCATGAACTCCTGCACATCCTTGAAATCCATATACACCGACGCAAACCGCACGTACGCGACCTTGTCCAGTTTTTTCAGGCGGTGCATGATCATTTCGCCGATTTCCGTGGTCGTCAGTTCGCGTTCCGTGGACTCCTGCACCACGCCCTCTATTTCGTCCACGATTCCTTCCAGCTTCGGCGTCGCCACCGGCCTTTTTTCGCAAGCCTTCAGCAGCCCCTGCAAAATCTTTTGCCGCTCAAAGCGTTCTCGCCGCCCATCCTTCTTGATGACCATGTACGGAATTTCGTCGATGCGTTCGTACGTCGTAAACCGGCGGCCGCACTTCAGGCACTCGCGCCGGCGGCGAATCGTGTCGCCCACGCGGCCTTCCCGCGAATCGATCACCTTGTCGTCAATGTGCGCGCAAAAAGGACACTTCACGGGGCCGCATCTCCTTGCTGGGCCGTGCTTTCGCCCGCCGCTTCTCTCTCGTGTTTCGCCATCTCGCGAAGCTTTCCCAATGACAATCCTTCATGCGCCAGGAGTGGTGCTCCGACAAGACTGCACCCGGCAAAGGTTACCAGGTAAAGTATGATGGCCGCGGCCGTCGCGGGTTCCTTTTCTACTCCAACAATCGTGGTGTACGCAAGAATGGAGGCCAACTGCGCACCGCCACCGACTGCGGGCAACTGGAAGATCGAACCGACTAACGCGAACGCCATCACCAGCGTGGCCTCCGCCATGCTGATGGTCCCCAGTCGTCCGCCAAAGCTGCGCGACACCCAGAAATATACAAGCAGCACCAGGGCCCAATGGATGGCCGAGTACGCGACCGCCAGCGCAAGCTGGCTCCAGCTCCGCAACATCTGTACGCCCCGCGCGAAGCCGATGAGAATTCCCGCGGCCTTCGCTCGCCACCCGTGGCCCGCCAGCCATCCTTGTAGGCACCGCTCCAGCAAAGCGGTTCCGTGCAGCCGCGCGTACACCAGAAATGCAATTCCTCCGGTCACTCCCAGGAACAGCAACGACCCGGTCGTTCTGGTCGCCTCCACAACAAGCGGATTCGACTGGAACAGCAGCAACGCGATTGCCGCGATCACTGCCATGCTGGCGATGTCAAAGATTCGCTCGAGAGCGTAAATCCCAAACATGTCCGCGAGCGGCAGTTTCTCTTTTCGCGAAAGCAAAACAGGCCGCACCAGCTCCCCGAGCCGACCGAGCAGAAACATTGCGGAAAAGCCCGCCAGAGTTATTTTGTAAATTTCCCAAAAATGTGACGGCCCCAGGTTGGCTTGAAACACCTGCCATCGCAGCGCGCGCAACGCGTAGCAGGCGTAAATGGCCATCAGGGAAAGAAAAAGCAAGAGCGGATTCGCTCCGCGAATGGTATGCAGCAGCCTCCCCCAACTAAAATTCTCGTGCCGGAGGAATCCACCGGAAAGATAAACAACCAAACCCAACAACAGCAGCCCGATCAGTACGACAAGAAGATTCCTCGACGTTTTTTGCATGCGTTGGCAAGCCTAGCGGTAGAGGCTAGCGCCGTCAAGCGGGCCGAAGTGAAAATCAGGAGAGTCCGAGGAAACCAGAAGGGCAATTCGAACGCGATTCTGCTATTGCGGCAGGTCTTGACGAGACAGCGAAGGCCGATTCGAACGATGGTGCCGCGGCAATTAGCTTTTCTCGGAGACACGAAATATCCGAAGAAGGGGCTCGCGGTCCGCCGATTGCAGGTCATCGGGCAAGTTTTGCGGCGGTGCGGTCGGCGGCTTCTTCGCCGGTGCGCAGGGCGCCTTCGCTGGAGAGGCCGTCGAGATAATCGCCGCAGAGTTCGAAGGGAGAACGCCACGTGGCGAGCTGTTTGCGCAGAGCGGTCATTTCGCGTAGGCGGCCTGGCGGGAATTGCGCGATGCCGACATTCCAGCGCACGAGATGAACGAAAAGGACTTTGCCGCGGCATTCTGGAAAAGTTTGTTCGACGACGTCGCTCGCTTGCTGCTTTAGGGATTCGTCGGTCGCATCCAAACGACGAAGTTGCGGAGTGTCCCACAGAAAAACTCCGGCCATGCCCTTGCCTTCGGGACAGCGATTCGGTGCTCGCAAGTGTTCCATTTCGATTTCGGCGCCGGGGACAACGTCGGGCGTGAAAGCATAGCCTGCGTAAGGAATATTGGGCGGTTTCGAAAGCGCCACGGCAGCGTTCACAATGCGGGAATACTGTGTGCGCGAGAGTAATTCGCGAGTCTCTACCGGAAGTTGCGGACAGAGCGCGGGCACAAGTTGTCCGGGAATAGCAAAGATAATACGCCGCGCAGTAAATCGCCGCGACGTCCCATCGACTTGCGCTTGCACTTGGACGGATTCTCCCGACTGTTCTACCTGAAGAACGCGCGCTCCAGTCACCACGCGCACTTGCGCCGCGGCAGCTTCCGGAATGCGATCGACGCCGTCGGTAAGATTCCACTGGCCGCGGACGAGCAGGTTCCAGAGAACTTGCATGAGAATCACACGCGAAGAGGTATCGACAGCTCCGCCGACGGGACCATTCAGCCCAGGGAGAAAGATGCGTTCGAATACTTCTTCCCCACCGATTCTCCGGAAATACGTCCGCGCGTCCTCGCCGTCGAGAGAATCCGTGAGAGTGCTGCGGCCGTGGACAAGAGCGCGGTTGTGGCGAAGCAAGTCAAATCCGAAACGGATGCTGGCCCAACGCGCGCGCCATGAAATCCCGCGATCGAAAAGCAGATCTTCGAAGCGTCCACTGCGATAACCGCGGCAACCGGCGGCGTCCTGAATCCCCACGCTGAAGTTGCCTTTGCACACCAACGGCGAGAGCCTCAAGCGCTTGACGAGAGCGCGCATGGAGCCGAACGCGTTGCCGAAAAGGGTGACGCCGCGATCGACGACGAACCCGTTGACGCGGTCGGTGGTCATGCGGCCGCCGACGCGCGATTCGGCTTCCAGCACCAAAGGCTCAAGCCCGCTATCTTTCAAGCGCACGGCGGCTCCGAGTCCAGCGATGCCTCCGCCAATCACGATCACGTCCGCGTCGCCACTGTGGATGGCCAAAGCGATTCTCCTTAACGCCGCGTGCCAGCAAAGAGGTCAACCGCCTGGTTGCTGCGCGCATACTTCACGTTGTCGAAGCGCTCGTGCAAGAACTTGTCCCAGTCCTGGCGTTTGGTCACGTGATGGATCACCGGCCCGAAGATCACGTAGTTGTGCGCGTCCCATCCGTGTTCGAACAGAAGCACCTTTCCGCCGGGCTTCAAGATACGCGTCGCTTCGCTGAAAAGTTTTTCGCGGGCGCCGCCGGTCGGAATTTCATGCGTTCCGAATCCAAAACAAGCGGCATCGCAGGAAGCATCCGGCAACGGCAACGAGAAATGATCTGCTTTGGAGGCGACAATGCGCGGGTTGCCTGTTGGCGGCAATTCCAAGTCGCGCACATCTTGTACCGCTTCTTCGGCCGGCTCGCCTTCCACGTTCCAACAATCCACGGATTGGATGGTGGCTTCCGGGAGGACATCGGAGAGCAGGAACGCATGGCGGTACGTCCCGATGTGCAGGTCCGCCACGATCACTTTGCCCTTTACGCCGCCTAGTTCCACTAGCCGACGGATGTAGCGCACTCCGGGATGACCGTACATGCGATACAGACCGAACAAGGAATAGGCCAGCAGGAACAATCCAATCGCAGCCAACACAAGGGCCGCCATGAACGCCAGAGGAACTTGAAACAAAACTCCGATCGCTCCCAGGGGAATTCCGATGGCGAGGAATTTCTTGGTGATTCGCCAGTAATCGCGGCGGCTGACGTAGACGGCCCGTCCCCAATACCACCATGCGGTTGGCCGCTTACCGGCAACGGTTCCCGGATACCAGTGCGCTGTGGCCTCTTGTGCTTTGCTCATCGCTCCTCCTTGAGTTCGAAGTTCGATTTCCCTTGGGATGGCACGTTCAAACCTGCTGAGTCGGAAAAAGCAGATCCCTCGCTCCGCGCGGGATGACAGTAAAAAGGCCGCCTTCGGCATGACGTCATTTCGGTGTGAACTCGTTTTTGGCATGAACTTGTTTTGGCATGAGCTTGTTTCGGCATGCGGTTAGCTCACTCCGGCCCAGCCGGCGGTGCGCAGCATCTCCAACATCTTAGTTTGAAAAGGCTGGACGAAGGGCCGGACGAGCGCAGAGCTTGCTAACTCCACCAACTGCGCCAGGAGATCCAGCAAAGCATCCACGAGTCTGTGCGTTTTCTGCTGCCCTTCCGATTCGTCGTAGAGGAAGAACAGGATCATGCCCAGATGACCGATCCACAACGCCAACGGCAGAAGTTGCCGCAGATCCTCGCTGACGTTGGTGCCTGCGATCGCTTCCTGAAAAATGGCAGCGCTGTGAGTCCGCTGGGACTGGGTGCCTTTCCCGAAGACCGAAAGAGGATGGCCGGGCTCGCCGGTGTAGCGAAACAGGGCTCCCAGAAAAATTCTGTCATCCCGCAAGATTTCCAATTTCGAGTGCATCACTACACCCAGGCGCTCGCGGAGTCCGTGCTTGCCCTGCAGTTCTTCGCGGACTCTCTCGGCATGCAGACTTTGCACGTGATCGTAGTAGGCCGCGACGATCGCTTCTTTGCTTGGGAAGTAGTAGTAAGCCGCGCCGGTGGCGACTTTGGCAGTGTGCGCGATGTCGCGCATGGTGGTGACCTCGAAGCCCCCCCGCCGGAAAAGGTCCAAGGCCGTCTTCAGAATTAACTCTCTGGTGTGTTCGCCAACGGGCTGGGTGCGCGGTCGAATGGACTTGGGGTCCGACTTGAACATGTTCAAATGGTAGACCAAGACCCTCTAAATGTCATGATGAAAATGAACATGTTCAAGTAGTTCAATACGAACTTTATAATCTATAACTTACGGACCATCAGGCACCGCGGCTTGCGATTCCCCGCATCGCCAGGCTATCCGGAATAGACTCCCTGCGTGTGGAGTCAGGCGGGATTGGGAGGCGGCTGTCGTCTTGCCAAATCATCGAGGGACGCGTACCTGATTGATTTTCTTGTCTCTAGGTGAATTGCTGAGTAAGATGCCGGGCATAACGGTCGGAGTACGGACCTAACCACGCGGGAACATTTCGAGGGCAATTTGCGTTCCATAGTTGGCAGGCCGAGATGGACTGCTGGCTGGCCACGGAGAGAGTGGCCGACTCGCTGGCACGCCTTGCACCGTAGCAGGCTAATGAGGCTGACGATACGTTGGAGCAGGACGCCCAACTGGTCCAGCAATGCCTCCAGGGCGACGGGTCGGCCTGGGAGGAACTTGTGCGCCGACACACGAGGCGCGTGTTTAACATTTGCTACCGGTTCACCGGAAACCGAACGGAATCCGAGGACTTGTCGCAAGATGTGTTCCTCCGGATTTACCGGACACTGGGGAGCTATCGTTCGGCGCATGGCGGCTTCGCAACGTGGATGACAAGCGTGACACGCAATCTACTCATCGACCATTATCGTAGGACGAAGAGGGACCGCATTACGGATTCGCTGGACGACAAAATGCCGGTTGTGGAAAACAAGGAATCCGCGGGACGGCGTCCGGATGAACAGGCGTTGCTCGGCGAATTGAGCGGCCAGGTACAATCAGCGCTGACGCGCCTTTCGCCGGAATTGCGCGAAGCGGTGATCCTGCGCGACCTGCAGCAACTGGAATACGGCGAGATTCAGCAAGTTTTGGCGGTACCCGAAGGAACTGTAAAGTCGCGAATCAACCGCGGACGCATCGAGCTGGCGCGCATACTGCAGCAAATGGGAGTGCGCCCTTCATAATGGAGATGGGCATTTCGAGGCTGGCGAAGAGCATTTTATGAACTGGACTTGCGAACAAACCGAAGCACGATTGAGCGATTACCTCGACGGACTCTTTGAGGCCGCCGAGCAATCCGCTTTCAACGTCCATGTAAATACGTGCGAGAGGTGCGCGCCGCTGGTCGCGGCAGTCGCGCGTACGCTGGGCAGTCTGTACGGGCTGGAACCGGTGGAACCGCCGCCGCAACTCGAGACGGCGATCCTGATGGCCACGCTGGGTACGCCGAGTTGGGCGAGGCGCTGGCTGAAGAGCCTGCAATCGCCGCGGTTTGTTTATAGCATGGCTTCGGTGGCGGCAACGATAATCGTTCTTCTTACCGCTTCTGGTTTCTCGTTCAGCAAACCGAAGCTGGCAGATCTGCAGCCCGCCACGATTTATCGCAAAACGAACAGCCAAGTACACATCGTTTATGCGCAAAGTGTCAAATTCGTCAGCGATTTGCGCGTTGTTTACGAAATTCAAACGCGGTTGAGCGAAAACGAGCAGAATCCCACCAGCAGGGAGGGAACGATTCCGCAAGATTCTCCCAAGAAAGCACCGGGCCAGACCGACAACAGCAAACCATCCGCACCCAAGCAGCAGAACCGCGCCTACGATGTTGGCAGGAATCTGCGGGTTCTGGCTTCGCAAGTCACAGTGCCGGCCGGCTCGATTAGTGAGAGGAGAATGCCATGAAGTGTGCCGTCCATCCCGACCTGGACGCTGCCGGGTATTGCCGGAATTGCGGCAAGCCCATGTGTTCGACTTGCGTGCGTCCCGTGCGCGACGTTCTCTACTGCGAAGAGTGCCTGGCGGGCATCGTGGGCATCCCTGCTCCGCATGCAGCTGCCGCTCCTGCCGCGGAATCGCAATACCAGATGCCGGCCACCGGTTTACCTGCTGCACCGCCGGGCCGCGCGAGTGCGGCAAACCCGGTACTCGCGTTTTTCCTGGGATTTCTGCCAGGTATGGGCGCCTTCTACAACGAGCAATACGGGAAGGGCATGATTCACCTCGCCATCTTCCTGGTGCTTTTTATTAGTGGTATCGATGGCGCGATGAGCGGAGGAGCCGAGGCGGCTTTGTGGATCTGCGTCGCCGGACTGTGGGTATACATGCCGATTGATGCTTACCGAACCGCGAAGGCAAGGCAAGCCGGCGAGACTTTGTCCGACCCACTGGATGCTTTTACCAAAGAACGCCCGATTGGGCCTATTCTTCTGATTGGCGCGGGACTCTTGCTGCTGCTCCACAATTTTGACTGGTTTCCGTGGTACCGGATTTCTCAGTTTTTTTGGCCTATCGTTTTGATCGGCGCAGGCGTCTTGATGATGCGCAAACGGCTCGACCGCCGTTCTTAGGAGGATTTAGTCGATGAGCGACCGTTTCCGGTGCGCGTGCCGGCGATGTACGATTCGCGGGCTGATGGGGCCGGCGGTGATCATTACTGTCGGCGTGCTTTTCCTGCTCGACCAAGTGCGCGGCGGCTTTTTCTCGTTTGGCGACACCTATCCAGTCATCCTCATTGTGATCGGCGTGATTAGCCTGGCGTCTGCGGCTTCGCCGACGGATGGCCACATTTCCGCGCCGGTTCCTGCGGCAGCTCCCAGTGCGCCAGGCTCGGTCCCGCCTGTTCCGCAAAATCAAATGCCCGGTCAGAGACAAGGGCAATAGGAATCTATGGCGAATCTTAGTCGACGCGGCAGCTCACTTTTTCCCGGCCTGCTCCTGCTCTTCGTTGGATTGCTGCTGCTCCTTCACAACTACCGAGGTCTAGGCATTGTCAATGTGCTGGGACACTGGTGGCCGCTCATCCTGATTTTTTGGGGCGCGATCAAACTCTATGAGCGCACAACTGCCAACAGGTCTGGGGACCCGGAGGCCGCACGCATCCGCGGGAGCGAAGTATTTCTCGTCCTGGGGCTTCTCTCGCTCTTAGGGATCGTGGTGGCCATCGATTTTGGCAGACAAGAACTCCCCGGCCGCATGCGGGAGTGGGGAAACCAATTCGACTACGATCTGGAGGTTTCGCCGAAAGCCGTTCCGGCGGATGCGCGCATTGCGATTCGCGGCGGGCACGGCAACATCAGCGTGCGTTCTTCGGATGAAGCTGAGATACGAATTTCGGGAAAGAAGAACGCCAGGGCCTGGAACGGGAACGATGCGCGGCAAATTGCGGAGCGCGTGGGCGTCGAAATCGCGCCGAATGGCGACGGCTACGAAATCCGTCCTACCGGCGGGAGCGCGGTGGATTCGCGCGTCAGCCTGGACCTGGACGTGGCGGTACCGAAAAAATCCTCACTGACCATCCGCAGCGAGAAAGGCGACATTACTGTCGCCGACATGACCAAGCCCGTAAACGTGACGAGCGGCACGGGCGACATCGAGATTCGCGGCACGGGGGGCGACGTCAGCATCGATACCCGCAAAGGGGACATCAAGATTTCCGACACGAAGGGCAACGTGAAGATTTCCGGCCACGGCGGAGAAATCAATGTGTCGGGCGCCACCGGACAGCTCACGATCGACGGCGAATTTTACGGGGCCATCCGGGCCGACAAAGTCGCCAAGGGCGTGCGGTTCCTCTCCAGGCACACCGATCTCACGCTCTCGCAGCTTGCCGGGCATATGGAGGCGGGCCCAGGCAGGCTGGAAATCTTCGACGCTCCCGGCAACCTGAGTGTGAGAGCGCAAGATGAAATGACGATCGAGAACGCCGGCGGCAAAGTCAAAATCGACAATCGCAGAGGGAACGTGGAAGTTCGTTTCACCACTCCTCCGAAAGACGACATCGAAATCAACAACTCGTCCGCAGCCATCACTCTCAGTTTGCCGGAGTCGGCGAGCTTCGACATCGTCGCGGATTGCCACTCCGGAGACATTGACAGTGAGTTTAAGGCAGACGCGCTGAAGCAAACTTCAACGGGATCCAGCGACGCTCATCTGGAGGGAAAGTACGGAAGCGGCCGCGGACCGAAAATTATTTTGAAAACGAGCTATGGTTCGATCTCATTGCACAGGACAAGCTCAGACGTCCCTGCTCCGCCGCCACCGCCGCGGATGAAGACTCCGCCCCCGCCTCCAACTCCGAAGCCGGAAAAACACTGAGGCTTTCGCTTATCGCTCCGCTAGGCGGTTCAATTCCGCGTAAAACGTGGGGAAGGATACAGCTGCGCATTCCGCGTCGCGAATGATGGAGTTTCCCTCCGCCGCCAGGCCTGCAACGGCGAAGGCCATAGCGATGCGGTGATCGCCACGCGGCTCGATCTCCGCGCCGCGCAGTTTTCCCGCGCGGCGCCCTTGCACTTTCAATCCGTCGGGCCGTTCTTCGACGGACGCGCCCATTCGCCGCAAATTATCCGCAAGCGCGGCGATGCGGTCGCTCTCCTTTACGCGCAGCTCTGCCGCATCGCGAATTTCAATGCCCTCTTCCGTGTAAGGTCCCAGAGCTGCAAGCATCGGCAACTCGTCGATCACGAGTGGAATTTGTTCGCCGGCGATCACGCCACCCTTGAGAGACGCGCCCTTCACTGCCAGGTTTCCAATGAGCTCGCCGTGAGCGCTCTTGAGTCCGAGGATCTGAATCGATGCGCCCATCGAAGCAAGCAAATCGAGGATGGCCGTTCGCGTGGGATTCAAACCTACATTGTGAATCAGCACGTTCGAATCGGGGAACAGTGAGGCCGCAGCAATAAAAAATACCGCTGAAGACAGATCGCCAGGCACATCAAGCGATTTGGCAGTCAGTTTGCCGCTGCCATGGCCGCCGCCGAGCCCGTGAATTCGAATCGTGCGCCCATCTTTCTCGATAGATGCGCCAAATTCTTCCAGTGCCAGCTCAGTGTGGTCCCGCGTTGGTGCCGGCTCGATCACGCTGGTCACGCCATCGGCGAAGAGCCCCGCCAGTAGCACAGCGGATTTTACCTGCGCACTGGCCATGGGCATCCTGTAAGCGATGGCCTTGAGTTTCGTGCCGCGAATTTCCAGCGGGGCGAAATTGTCTTCGCGCGCGCGAACGTCCGCACCCATTTCTCGCAGCGGTCCGATGACCCGCTTCATGGGCCGTCCTGCCCGGCCAGAATTCCCGTCAGCAGCCGCATCGTTGTGCCGGAATTTCCGGCATCGAGCGCGCGCCAACTACTTTTCAAGCCGCGCGGCCCGCGTCCGGTGACTCGAACCATATCCTTACCGGGTTTGATTTCGGCGCCGAGTGCGCTCATGCAGGCGAGCGTGCTGTGGCAATCCGCCGCCGCCGAAAAATGCCGCAGCTCGCTGGTGCCCTCGGCCAGCGCCGCGAGCATTGCGTATCGGTGGGAGATGGATTTGTCGCCGGGCAGGTCCAGCCCACCGGTTAAATACTTCGCAGGCTGGATGGTCTCTTTTTTCACGCGAAGATTTTAGCACGCTGAGTGAGTAGCTTCGTGCAGCGGCATCTCAGATGTAGTCAGGGCCGTCCCGACCCTTTCCTTTACTTCCTTTACTTCCTTTACCTCATTCACTTCCTTACTTCCTGTACCTCGGACCAGTTTTTTGCCGGGCACGCCCTGTACCACGCCTTGAAATCTCCCGAGCCCGCGATACGTATCATTACGTGAGGAGAATCGTCATGTCCGCCCGCAGCACTTTTATGCATCTGGCTACCAGAGCCGCCATCATGTTCGGCGCGCTCTTTCTCGTAAGCGTCCTTCTTGGCGCTATTCCACGCCATCGGGCGCCTGCCTTGCCTGTGCCAGATGCCCAGCAGTCGTCCAGTTCATCGTCTCAGGAATCTCAGGGGATGGACCATAGCAGCATGCCAGGCATGGACATGGATGACGCCAAGGCCAACGAAGCGCACGCCGTTCACGACATGACTCCTGGGCACATGGACGCGCACAGCTTGCACATGCACATGACGGAGATGCGCCCGCAAACGCCGGAAGATACCGCGCGCGCCAATGAAATCGTCTGGCAGCTTCGCTCCGGCATCGAAAAGTACAAGGACTACCACGTCGCACTGAACGACGGTTACAAAATTTTTCTGCCGAATTTGCCGCAGCCGGAATATCACTTCACGAAATATGTGAATGGCTTCCTCGAAGCGTTCACTTTTGATCCAGCGCGCCCCACTTCCCTGCTCTACAAAAAAACTTCCGACGGCTACGAACTTGTCGGCGCCATGTACACCATGCCCAAGCGCGCCACCGAAGAGCAGCTCAACAAACGCGTGCCGCTGAGCGTGGCCATGTGGCATCTGCACACCAATCTTTGCATGCCGCAAAAGGGCCAGCTGCGCAGCGCCTACATGAGCAAGTTTGGACTCAAGGGCGCCATCGCCACGCAAGAAGCCTGCGACGCCGCTGGCGGCCGTTTTCATCCCGTCATTTTCGGCTGGATGGTCCACGTCTACCCCTACGAAGATTCACTCGACAAAGTCTTCGCCATGCACCACCACATGGATTAGCAAGACGCCAGCTCGGCTGCCCGGTTCCAACTGCACCTTCGTACGCGCTGAAGCCCTTTGCGTTGACTTGTTTCTAAGCGCACCCTAATATGGCGTGCCAATGGCGGTTTCCTCTCTATGATCGGGCTAACCGTCTCCCACTACCGCATCCTGGAGAAACTTGGCGGGGGCGGCATGGGCGTGGTGTATAAAGCCGAGGACCTCAGACTCGGCCGCCCCGTCTCGTTGAAATTTCTGCCCGAGCAACTCTCCAGGGAACCCTTGGCAATCGAGCGATTTCAAAGGGAAGCTCGGGCAGCTTCTTCGCTCAATCATCCCCATATCTGCACGATTTATGACGTAGACCAATATGAGGGCCAGCACTTCATCGTCATGGAATTTCTTGAAGGGCAGACGCTGAAACACCGCATTTCGGGGAAACCGATCGAATTGGAGCGTGTGCCGGAGTACGGCCACCAGATGGCGGACGCCCTGGAAGCAGCCCATTCCAAGGCCATCATTCACCGGGACATCAAGCCCGCCAATATTTTCCTTACCGACCGCGGCCAGGTAAAGCTTCTCGATTTCGGACTTGCCAAGCTGATGCCAGAACGCAAAGGCGCGGGCCGGGCCAAGCAGACCGCGGGAAATTTTGGAGTCACAACCCAGGACGTCCATCTGACCAGCGACGGCGTGGCTCTGGGCACAGTTGCTTACATGTCCCCGGAGCAGGTCCGCGGTCAAGAACTCGACGAACGCACCGATCTTTTCTCCCTGGGGCTAGTGCTTTATGAGATGTGCACCGGTCAGCGCGCGTTTACCGGAAACACGTCCGGCGTGATTTTCGATGCCATCCTGAACCGCGTACCGATCCCGCCGGCGCGGCTGAACCCGACCATCCCCCTCCAACTGGAACAGATTATCTCCAAGGCGCTGGAGAAAGACCGTGAGCTGCGCTATCGGTCCGCCTCGGACCTGCGCGCGGACCTGCAGCGTCTGATACGAGACACGGATTCGGCACGCGCGATGCCCTATACCAGCGGGCAAGCTTCACGCCAAAAGCTGCGCCGTCTCTGGCCTCATCTGGTGTGGGGCGGGGTTCTCGCCGTCTTGCTGATCCTATTGGGGTTGAATGTGAGCAATTTGCGGGACCGCGTATTTGGGGGAGCAGGCCAGGCACGCATTGAATCGATCGCCGTTCTGCCTTTTGCCAATTTGAGCAACGATCCGAAAACGGAGTATCTGAGCGACGGAATCACGGAAAGCCTGATCAACAGCCTCTCGCAGCTCCCCAATCTCGCGGTCATGTCGCGCAACACGGTTTTCCGCTACAAGGGCCAGGCGACGGATTTGCAGAAGGTGGGTCGCGACCTGCATGTTCGAGCCATTCTCACGGGGAGGCTGATCCAAACGGGCGACGAACTGATGATCAGCGTGAGTCTCGAAGACGTGCAGAACAGCCGGCAGATCTGGGGTGAGCAATACAACCGCAAGCTTTCCAATCTCGTGTCCGTGCAGCAAGAAATTGCCGGCGACATTTATGGGCGCTTGCGCCCGCGGCTTGCGGGAGAAGAAAAGAAATTGCTCGCGAAGCGGCCTACCGAAAATGCAGAAGCCTATCAACTTTATCTCCAGGGCCTCTTTTACTGGAACAAGTGGACGCAGGCGGATTTCAAGAAAGCAGCGGACTATTTCACTCAGGCCGTGCAGAAGGATCCTGGTTATGCGTTGTCCTACGCAGGCCTGGCGGACAGCTACAGTTTATTGGGCGACGCCGGTTACCTCCCCCCATCCGAGGCGTGGCCGAAAGCCAAAACCGCGGCGATGCAGGCGCTGAACCTTGACGATAGTCTCGCGGAGGCGCATACCTCTCTGGGCCTTGTAAAAGAACATTTTGAATGGGATTGGGGAGGAGCCGAAAAAGAATTCAAGCGTGCCATCGAGTTGAATCCGAACCTGGCCACGGCGCACCACTGGTACGGCGACTATTTGACGAACATGGGCCGCTTCGACGAAGGCATTGCCGAAACGAAGAAAGCCCAGGAATTAGATCCGCTCTCTCTCATCATCAATACCACCATGGGGTGGCAATTTTATCTTGCGGGTCAGAATGAGAATGCTGTCGAACAGTTACGAAAAGTGCTGGATATTGACCCGAAGTTTTCACCGGCCCGGCGCATCCTCGAAGAAGTCTACGCGCACATGGGCAAGCACAAGGAAGCCGTTGCGGAGAGGGAAAAAGCATTGTCGCTCTCCGGAGGCCCCGAACTGGCGGCTTCCATTGAAGAGGATTTCACGAAGTCCGGCTACAAAGGCGTCTTGCAAAGCTGGCTGGAAGGCTTAACGGAACTCTCCAAGCACAGCTACGTCTCCTCCTACAGCATCGCGGAGTCCTATATGCGCATGGACGAAAAGCAAAAAGCCTTTGAGTGGCTGGAGAAGGCCTACGAGGAGCACGATAGTGGCCTGGTTTCCCTGGCGGTCGAGCCGATGTTCGAAAATATCAGGCCCGATCCGCGATTCAGAGAAATCCTTAGGCGTATGAAGCTTTCCCATTAGGGCCGCACTGCCGGTTAAGCCTGGCGCAGGGCAGTTCTCCCACAAACCGCGGATCAGAACTTATCGCAGGGGATAGTCTTTTTCACCAGGCAAATGCCCGTCCACGCGGAGGACTTTCACTCCCGCACGCATGTTTCGGGAATCCACAAACGCAATGGAACCAGCCAGGGCCGCCAAAAGTTCAAATTGCATGTCGTTCGAATACACAATCCTGGGCGGCGCCGCGGCTTCCGCTCGAAAAATCTTCGCCACCCAGTACTGTTTGAACTGCGCCTCGGACATCTGATAAATCACTCGCAGCACCACGTCGCGCTCTCGAGCCGCCGGCGCACGAATCAACAAAACGACTGGAAGCTTTGAATTCCAGTACTGCCGCTCGCCGAGTAACACCTTGCGTACTTCGGCGAGGCTAAGATCCGTTACGGGAGTATCAGCATTCACCACCACGGCGATGTCCGCGCCTCGCGCAGTCTGCGCGGTAGTTGGGAAGTGCAGCACCACAGACGACCATAGGAACGTCCAGAGAAATGTCACGATGCGCTTGCTGGTGGCATTCATATTCGCGCTCATCAAAACGTGAAGTCCGTCTGGAAGAATACGCCGTTCACCCGCGGTTCCGTTAGCAGTCGCTTGGTATTGCGGTACTCGCTCTTAAAGCTTGCGTAGTTCGTGATGTCATAGCGCAGGCCAAGGATGGACTCGACCAGATCCTGATTGATGAAAACCTGTTCGCTCAGCGGCGTGTGCGTATGCTCAAAGCGGTAGTAGGGCTTCAGTGTCTTTTCAAACCACGGCAGCCGGTATCCGATCTGCGCGTAGTATGCCTGATTGTTGGTGATGGCATTGGTCAAAATATTCCTGTGATTGACGTTCGCGAATTCCGCCAGGAATTCCGGATTCTCCTTGGTCCACACGATGTGCGCCGCGGAAATCCATTCCCGGAACTCATTTCCCGTAGGTGTCACGACCGGTAGCGTGATTTTGTCGCGGTACACCGAGATTCCCATTTGCAATCCGTAGAGTCTGACCGGCCTGGAGTAGAGGTTGGCCACCCACGCGCGATTGTTATTATTGTCGCCCGCATCGCCAGGACGGCTGATGATCGAGCCGCGCCCGTTTCCCACGCCGGCGCTATAGCTGAGTCCCGCTCCTCCTGATGGAATATTTCCCTCAGCCAAAAAACCCACAAAGTGCACGGGGATAAACGTCCCGCCAATCCTGACCATGTCCGGACGGCTAATCGTAGTCTGCAGCCAAGCGCCGTGATGGAAGGCGGTATTCCAATAGCCGATGGGCGTGTGGTACCGCCCGAACGATAGTTTAAAAAAGTCGTTGTAGTCGTACCGGATGATGGACCGCTCCACTTCCACCGTATAGCCCGTCGGCTGCGCATTGAACGTAAGTTCGCCAAAGTACGTCACTTTTCGGGAAAGCGCCGAAGCCAGATGAAGATCAAGCTGGCCCAAGTTGAATCCGCTGGTCGTGCCCTTCTGGTCGGTCGCCGAAAAGTCCACATCGCCGAAACCCCGGATCTGGAGCGACGGATAGTGCACTTCCATCTGGCCGAATGCGGCCTGTGGTTCAGCCGTTTCGTGCTGATGTCCGGACGCGGGCGGTGGCACTGGTTCGGCCATTTCTGGCTTCGCGACGGCGGCGACATTCGCCGCCTGTACCGTAACACCACCGGCCACAGCTGGTTTGGTTTCCAGCTCCGCAACCCGCTTCTCAAGCTGCTCCACCCGCTCGAGCAAGATTCGGACTTGTTCGGCCTGATCGGGTGGTGGCGGGCTTTGTGCCCACACTGGACTAATTGCAAAAAACATCATCGCGAGGACCGGCACTCGTCGGCGCACGATTCCCTCCTCTGCCATTTTCTTGGCTCTTTGCCCGGAATGACAAAACTTCCGTGATGAACCTTGAACAACGTCTCTCGACACCTGTTTCAGCGAGCTGCGATTTGTGCTTCGGAGTCCATATCCTGGAAAGTGCCGGAGAGTGGAGCGTATTCTATGCTCCGTAGGTCGTTTGTCAAAACAAGTTTTTCCGGCAATGGGCGAAGCGGCGGCGGACGGTCTGCCAACAAATGGCTTCCCAAGAGCAATAGTCAAAGCGGGAGAGTCGAGTACTTTTTTTCGCAGGTTATGATTTTAGTTCTTGAGCAGGGAGCGCACGCGGGGTGCGTCTGACATGGGAAGCGAATCGCCATGTCCCAGGCAAGTGTACACGGCCACCTGGCGGCCTCCCACTTTCTCGGTGGGTACACCGGAAGTCTGATCTCTATTCAGGCAGAAGATGCCCTGCTGATTCTTCGCGAGCTTGGGTGAGTGCACCCAGGCCACATCGTTGCGTCCTGGAAACCGGACGACGATGCTGTTCCCTTTGACTTGCCCACCCTTCAGGACGGACTGGACCTCGATGAGGGCTTCGTGCCAGTCCGGATCGTGTTCGGAGACGCGCTGGGGGGCCGACTTGGGCACGGTCCATCGATGGACTTCTTTGACGCGCCCGATGATGACGAAGTCCGCCGCGTTCAGCCGGTCTCTCAGTTCTTCATCGCTGATTTGCTCCTGAGTTTGTTGGACTGCTTTTTCATCAGCGCCGGGTGGCTTAGAAGTCTCACCGCTGCTGGGCTTGAATTCGTGGCCCAATTCCTTGACGGCGACGCCGGAACCAAAGATCCAGCCTTCCGTGTAGAACGTTGCTTGCGCGCCTTGCTGGAAAACGGATGGGTCTTTCAACTCAACGGTGACGTTATCGCCCTTCTTCAGTGAAACCGCCGGCGGCTTTTTCAATACGGAGTCAACGCGAACAACGATCGTCTGAGCCGATTTCGGCACACCCGCAAAGGACGTGGCCCCGAGTTGGCTGACCGTGCCCGCGAAAACGATACTGGATTGTTTGACCAGGGCCGCCTGATCGCTTGCCGCCTGCGGAAGCGCGGGAACACCCAACAGATTCACGCACAGGACGCTGGTAAGGAAAAATCTCAAAGTATTCATGCGCCCCTCCTTCTTCTGCTGCATGGTGCAAATGCGCGTCACGGCTTCACCGGAACGCTGAAGTAGAACGGATCGATGGAAATCGCCACGGGATTGCCGGAGCCGTCAGTGAGAATCTTTTTGCCGAAGTCTGCGGCCCGCTGGTACGTCACTCCCTGGGGGAAATTCGCGAGATCCGGCGTGTTGTTGGCGCAAAAAACTCCCCGGAACTCATTGCCGACCGCCAATAAGTAGTCGTAGTCCCCCAGATAAGGTAAGAACTGCTGCACGGGAGTATCGGCCGGGACATTCGCGAGAATCATGTCCTGAATGGTCGCGAAAGCATCGCGCGATTCCACCATATGTGTAACCCAACGGCCGCCAGAAAGTTGCTGGTAAAGTAGACCCACCGTGCCATTGTTGGCTACTGCAAGCGCGATGTTCGTGGCATTGCTGATCGTCGTATGAGGCAGGTCGACCTTGGACCACGTTGCGCCTCGGTCGGTCGAATGCCGCACATGGAGTGCGTAGATATCGCCCCTGTTCCCGCGGTCCGCCCAACCGACATACACGCTGGAACTGTTATTCGGATCGACCGCAATGGAAAGCGTCGAACCGATGCGCTCCTGCCCCAGGGTCGGCGCATTGGACCACGGGATGGAGACGCCCTTGACCACCAGCCGCCCCGGCAATTTGTCCGATGGGTCTTTCAACGCTTGAAATGGAAGGGGACCAGTTCCTCCAGCATCATCGCGGACAACGACAACGTCGCTCGTCGCGACTGTGCCATTAAATTTTCGCCAGCCAAAGAAGGCCGCGTAGACGGTATTGTCGGCGGCGACCGCCGGCCGAACGGACGGACCATCCTGTCCTGCAGTCTTTCGCGTTTCGATCGAAACGGATTTATACGTCGCCCCGCCATCCACAGATACATCCACTGTTGCCGTGTGGCCGTTGGGCTGATTGAAATCATTAAGGCCCACGTAGATATGATCGCTATTGGAAATGCCCAAAGCCCGCACGAAAGGTTGATCCACGTTCGTACGCGTGGATTGCACGTTCATAACAGCGCTGGCAGAAACATCATTCGATTCCGACTCGTCCAGCGTGACGGATGCGGCGCAAGCCAGCGTGCCGGCGTGCAGGTCGCCGCGGGGATGGTTCTCACCCGTGGGCATGGCATGCGTGATGTCGCAAGTCATACGCTGTACGGGAGTGATGGCGCTTAGCGCCCACGTGTTGCCGCCGTCCTCGGAAATGTAAACGGGCGCATTTCCACTTGTAGAAAAAGGATTGGGAGTGAACGCCGAGGCAACCATGATCTGAGGATTGACGGTCTGGACTGCCAGGAAAGGTTCGCTGTCCTGATTGGTCTCCCCGCTGAGGCTCGCAGGAATCACGTCCACAACTTTAATCGCTGGGGACTGCCCGCGGACGAAAACGAATCCGGCGATCATCACGAACGCAGCAACACTCAGAAAGCGCAGCAAGAAGACAGCGAGGGCTTTCATAGGCGTGGTCTCTCCCGTAGTGGTTTCCCCAGCCGGGCGGTGCTACGCCCGGTGTAGGGTACGCCTGCAGGTGAGCCGGGTACCGCATGCGAGGCATACTGCTCTGATATTCTTCTTCTAATTTGTAACATACACCGCCGCCACCCTGCAGACAATAGCTCCAGTACGCCTAGCTAACTCTTCCTATCGGCGGGGCATCTTAGGTTTGATTGCTTAGCGCTACTCTGCCGCGTATCATTACCGATTCATGCGTACGGCCCGGTCGCATCTGTCGAAGTTTCACAGCGTTCTAATCCTCGCGCTCTTAGCGTTCCTGGCGGCTTTATGCCTGGGACCAAGAGTCGCCGTCGCGCAAGAGTCGAACGAACTCCTTCCTCTCAGCAAGGTTCGCGCGGGCATGCAAGGGTACGCCTACACGATTTTCGCGGGCGATCAGGTCGAGAAGTTCGATCTGGAAGTCGTCGGCATTCTGGACAATTTTCTCGGCCCCAAACAGTCCATCATTCTCGTGCAATTGAAGGGGCAGAGGGTAGAACACACCGGAGTCGTCGCTGGAATGAGCGGCAGCCCCGTCTATCTGGACGGCAAACTCGCGGGCGCTCTGTCGCTGAAACTCGGCATCTTCACCAAAGAGCCTATCGCCGGCGTCACGCCCATTCAAGACGTGCTGAACCCGCCCTCCCAGTCTGCCTCAGGTCAAGCAACCACGCAGCAGCTCGGGCTTCCCAGCGAAGCTTCCACGCGGACTGGTTTGCCTTCCGGCTCGGCGCTCGAGCCTATCGAAACGCCGCTCGTTTTCTCCGGTTTCCAGCCTGCCGCACTCCAGCAATTCGCAAATCAACTGCAAGGCTACGGCTTCGTGGCCGCGCAGGGTGGCACAGCCTCACCGCGGCCTGATGATGGGCACCTCGTTGCCGGTGACATGGCCGGCATGGTTCTTGTTCAGGGCGATGCCTCTATCAACTCCGCTTGCACAGTCACCGCGGTGCAAGCCGATCGCGTTTATCTCTGCGGCCATCCGTTTCTGAGTCTCGGTGACATTCAGATTCCCATGGCACGCAGCCGCGTGGTCACGACGCTGTCTTCCGAACTCGCTTCCACCAAAATCGTCAACGTGGGCGGCTCCATCGGCACGATCACGGGCGATCGTCTCACTGCCGTCACCGGCAAACTCGGTGCGCCCCCGGCAATGATTCCTCTGGATCTTACACTTCTGGTTTCGGGCGATGGACCTGCGAAGCAAAAGACGCTCCATTTCGAGCTTGTCAATCACCCTAAACTCACTCCACTCCTCGTGGCCCTCACCACTTTCAGCGGTCTGACGCAAAATTCTCTCTACGGCGAAGGCACCACTCTTCATCTCTCGGGCGAGATTCGCTTGCAAGGCCATGCGCCGGTGCAAATCGAAAACACGTTTGCTCCCGGTGACTCTCTCTCTCCTGACGGCCTCCCCATCGCCCTCACTTTGCAAACTGTTTTCGCTCGCCTTTTCGTCAATACCTTCGAGCCCGCGAAGGTGGATCGCATCGCTCTTCGCGTCGAGAGCACTCCGGGCAGAAAATCATTCGTGATTGAAAGCGCCTGGCTCGAAAAAGGTGAAGCCGCTCCCGGCGAGACTCTGCGCGTCCGCGTGCTGCTTCGACCCTATCGCGGCCTCGCGCGCGTGGAAGAAACCGCCGTGCGAGTCCCCGAGCAGGTCGCCCGGGGCACAAATCTTCGAGTCCTGGTCTGCGACGCCGACCTGCTCAATCGAGCCTCCCGCGGCTTTGGCTTTGCGGGCGCCGGCAGTGGCCCCACCGGTCTCGATCAGCTCATCGCGCTTTTGAATCGCGAGCGCAGGAACGACCGCCTTTACGTCGGCCTCTTCGCTCCAGCCCCGACGCTTCTCTGGGAAGACAAGGAGTTGCCAAACATTCCGCTCTCTCAAATCAACGTCGTGGATGGCCGCCCCGCTCCCGGCAGCGTCCAAGTGCTGCGCGAATCGTTGGCCAGTGAAGCTTCCATCCCGCTCGGAGGCCCCGTCTCCGGCGTCATCTCCCTGAATCTTCAAATCCGGTGACCACTTCCATGCACAACTTCCGCCAGCCTAAAACCATTTTTTTCGCTCGCCACTCGTCACTCGCCACTCGCCACTTCCTGCAATTTTCATCCTCCTTACTTCTTTGCTTTCTTACTTCGTTACCTCTTCTCGCCGAGCACACCCGCCGCTGGCGCCAGTTCACCTACGAAGAGTTCCTCAAGGGCACCGCTCACGGCGTGGCGGTGCGCAGCGACGGACGCCTCGAACTCGCTCCCAAATTCACTTTGCTCGCGGACGCGGACGCTTCTTACCTGTGGTCACTCCGCCTCGATCCCAAGGGCACGCTCTACGCCGCGGGCGGCTCGCCTGCGAAAGTGTTCCGCTTCGATTCCAACGGCAAACCCACTGTAGCTTTTGATTCCACGGATCTCTCCGCGCAAGCTATCGCCTTTGACTCCAAAGGCGTTCTCTATGTCGGCACTTCGCCGGACGGCAAGGTTTATCGCGTCTCGGCCTCCGGAGAAAAGTCCGTTTTCTTTGATCCCAAGACGAAATACATCTGGGACCTTGCTTTTTCGAAGGATGGCACTCTGTACGTCGCAACCGGCGATAAGGGCCAGGTCTTCGCAGTCACGGTCGATGGCAAGGGTGAACTCTTCTACTCCAGCGAGGAAGCGCACATTCGCGTCCTGGCTTTCGACACAAAAGGAAATCTCATCGCTGGCACCGAACCCACTGGCCGCATTCTCCGCCTCTCCCGCGCCGCGGCGAAGCCGGCAAGCACAGCGGAGGGATTCGTACTGTACGAAACAGCTAGACGCGAAGTCACTTCACTGGCTGTCTCCGCGGACGGCGCCATCTACGTCTCGGCGATCGGTGAAAAGCAGCGTGCGCCGCAAGCCCCTAGCGCCATCATTACTACTCCGCAAGGAACCACGACCATCGCGCCCGGGGGCATAAGTGGTTCCCTGCAAGGTCCGCTGCAACCATCTTTTCTGCCATTTCCTCCCCAGCTTTCCAGCAGCATCTATCGCATCAGCCCCGACGGCGCCCCGGAAGAGCTGTGGACCTCGCGCGAAGATGTCGTCTACGCCCTCGGGCTCGCTTCCGATGGCCGGCTCCTTGCCGGCACCGGCAACAGTGGCGCTCTGCTGGCGATTGATGGGCACGGCGTTTTTGCACATCTCGCCAAGTCTGGCTCCGCGCAAATCACCGGCATCGCCCGCAATTCCTCCGGCAAAGTTTTCTTGTGTACCGCAAATCCCGGAAAAGTTTACTCGGTTGGTCCCGAATACGAAGCCGAAGGCACGTTCGAATCCCGTTCCTTCGACGCGCAACTGTTTTCGCAATGGGGCCGCCTCGAATGGTGGAGTCCTCCGCCGGCGGAGCGCGCAAAATCTTCGGGGCATTCGAGTGCATCGCGCGCAAATGATCCGCGGTTGGAATTTTTCGCGCGCTCCGGGAACACGGAAGACCCGGGCCGCGAATGGTCTCGCTGGTACGGCCCCTACACGAAGCCTGGCGCGCCCGCGGAAGCCCCGCCGGCGCGGTTTGCCCAATGGAAGGCCGTCATTCACGACGGACGTCCCGGCGACGGCATCGATTGGGTCACCCTGGCCTATCTGCCGCGCAACGTCGCTCCGGTCATCGACGGAATCGTGCTGCAGGATCCTGGCGTGCGCGCACAGAGCCAATCCGGCATCTCGTCCGGGCAGCCGGCGCAGGTAACTCTCAAGATGCCGCCGTCGCCAAACATTTCCGGCGTGGTGATCTCCCAGGGCGGCACTCCGCCGCGATTCGAACAGCCGCCGCAAGGCACCCAGCAGAAGGGTTATCAAACGGTTCTGTGGACTGCGCACGACGACAACGATGATGACCTGCGCTACGAGGTTTACTTTCGCGGTGAAAGCGAACGCGAATGGAAACTATTGAAGGACAAGCTCGACCAGAAATTTTATTCGTGGGACACCACCACCCTGCCGGATGGAGCCTACTATTTGAAGATCGTGGCGAGCGACGCGCCCTCGAATCCTCCCGCCCTCGCTCTCAAAACCGAGCGCGAAAGCGAGCGCTTCGAAATCGACAATACTCCACCGGTCATCGAGCACCTCGAAGCTGTGTCGGTCATTACGCCGGTCGGCAGCGCAGTATTGGTTTCTGCCGTCGTTAAGTTCACGGCGCGTGATGCCGCGACCAACATCGAGCGCGCCCAGTATAGTTTGGATGGTGGTGATTGGATTCTGGTCGCGCCCAACGGTTCCGTCAGCGATGCGCCAGAAGAGCAGTATGAATTCAGGCTCGGCAATCTCGTTGGACTCTCTTCGAGAGAGCATACGATTTCGGTGCGCGCATACGACCGCTTCGAAAATGTCGGCAGCGCAAAAACCACCTTCACCGCTCCGGTCACCAAACCTTAGTTGCAGACTTAATCGTCACCCAATGCCGGAGTTGTCATCCTGAGCGAAGCGAAGGATCTCAGCTGACATATCTCCACGTCTTCAAGCATCGGCTGCGCTGCCCGCAGCCTGCCGCAACACGTCCACTGGAACACTATTCCATTTTCACTTTTGACTGATTACTGAAAACTGAGAACTGACAACTCAGACAGCCCAGCGGTCTCGTGGAGGAACGGCCTGGAATTTTTCGATTTCGGCGCCGAACCCAATGCGGCCGTCTCCATAAGGCTCGTTGCGGATATGCACGACGCGCGCCGTACAGCGCATCTCCTGCGCGCCATTCCCGGCCACTTCCGCAGGCATGCGGAGCGTCGCTTCGATGGGCATGCCCACCTGCAGCGGAGCCGATGACGCGAAGAAGAACCCTCCGCGCGATACGTTCAGAGCCTCTGTAAAATGTTCGGTATTGTCCGCAGCCACGCCTAGCGCACGGAACCGCAGAGGGGTCCGAAGGCTGAGGCGTGCCATTTGGCGGCGTTCTGACACTTTCATTCTGCCCCCCACCGGCGAGAAAGGTTCTGGCGCGGGCTCGCGATTTTGGTGGAAGGAACTACTAGCGTAGCAGAGTCAGCCGGGCGGTCAAGTACCAAACCTGGCATGGCCAAGAGATACCAGTACCCGCTGGAAATAATCGCGGTCTCAAATCATGCCCTTATGAAGCCTGAACGGACATACCATAATGCCTCTTTAACACCGGCAAATAACACAGTAAACGTGAAGAAGCGGCAAGCGCCTCCGAGCCCAAAGTGAGCACCATGAGTACAGCCCCATCGGCCGAAAGCATGAACTACCAGCCACCCAGTTGGGGGGCCATCCTCGCTGCACACGCGCGCATCGCGGGCAGAATTCACCGCACCCCTGTCCTGACCTCCGCCTCCTTGAATGCCATCGTTGGCGCACGGCTTTTCTTCAAGTGCGAAAGCCTGCAGAAGACCGGCTCGTTCAAAATTCGCGGGGCGTCCAACGCGATCCTTTCCCTGACTGCGGCGCAAGTGGCTAAGGGAATCGTCACGCAATCGAGCGGAAATCATGGCGCGGCGGTGGCTTGCGCCGCGGCGTGGCGTGCAGCACCCGCTTGGATCGTAATGCCCAAGAATGCGCCCGCCGTGAAAGCCAAAGCCATCGAGGGCTACGGTGGAAAAGTTGTTTTCTGCGAGCCCACAGTGACCGCGCGCAAGGAGGCCTGCGACCGCCTCCAGGCAGAGACGGGCGCGCATCTGGTGCATCCCTATGATGACGACCGCATTATCGCCGGACAGGCCACGGCCGCGAAGGAATTGCTTGAGGAGATCGGCGACGTGGATGCCGTGTTTGCCCCAGTAAGCGGCGGCGGCTTGCTGAGCGGTACGTGCCTGGGAGCTCTGGGAATTCGCCCCGATGTGCGCGTATTTGGCTGCGAACCGGAGCGTGCGGATGACGCCTATCGGTCGCTAACCAGTGGAACGCTGCAATCACAAGACTCGAGCGACACCATTGCGGACGGCTTGCGCGCCTCGCTCGCCCCACGGACCTTCGCGATCCTGCGCCGCCATGTCGAACGTATCCTCCTGGTCAGCGAGGAGGAGATCATTTTCGCCGCGCGGCTCGTCTGGGAGCGAATGAAAATCATCATTGAGCCATCGAGCGCGGTGGCCATTGCCCCGTTGTTGAGGCCAGGAGTGGTGGCGTCTTTGAATCTGCCGAAGCGCGCGGACGGCGGCGCTCCGAAGCTCGGCGTAATATTCTCCGGTGGAAACGTAGACCTGTCTTCCCTTCCCTGGAAGTGACGGCGTTCGGCAGTTCAACGGCTGACGGTTTGCGCGAGCAAGAGCAATTGGCGCGTCATACCCTTCCTAAGCTCTCTTGGCAATCACCAGTCCGTAGATGAAATTTCCAGACGCGAAGCCGGCACGCATAGCACGGAACGCACGCAGAAAATCGACAAGCTCCGAGCCGTATTCCGCGGCCACCTTCCATAGCGTTTTGCTCTTGACGATGTCCAGGCCCAGGTCCCAGCTTTTCGCGCAGTTCTTGTTCAGAATCTCTTTGTGCGTGATTTGCAGTCCGTTCGACCTCAAGAATGTTGCGTACTCCTCCATAGTCTTTAGTTCGACGAGCATGCCCTTTTCGATCGGCTGGATGAATTTCTTGTTCTCGCGCAACGCGAGGCCCTCCTTCTTGAACCAATCCGTGATGGCCAGCGTCCCGCCAGGCTTCAGACACTGCGCGGCCAAAGCAAAAAATCTTTCTCTGTGCGGATAGTGCGATATGGATTCGATGGACCAAACAACATCAAAAGTCTCGTCAAATTTCATCTCCTCCGCGTCCATTAACAGGAACTTTGCGTTCGCACCCTCGGCGGCCGCTGCCTTCCGAGCCATTTCTACCTGAATGGGAGAAATGGTGATCCCGGTTGCCTCCGCATCGTAGCTTTTTGCCAGGTGGATGCTGCTTCCTCCAAAGCCACAGCCGACATCCAAGATCTTGCAGCCCGGCCTGAGATCAGCTAAATGCGCGAGTCGCTCAACTAGCTGAATCTGGGCCCTTTCCTTTGTCTCTTCGCCGCTGATCCAATAGCCGTGATGCAGGTGTGGGCCCCAGAGATCCTGGTAATAGGGGCTTACCCGGTCGTAGAGATCTCTGACTCTTTCTTTGTGGTTATAGCCAGCCATCGCTTCGCGACCTCCCACTTGACTGCGGTCCCTGCTGTTACCAGCCCGGCTGCCCATATTACTACTACTATCCGTAAAGCCTGGGAGTCAGGCTCTATGAATTCACCAAGTCCTCAGGCGGGCGTCCAAACTGGTGCACTGTATGTGTAAGAAATTGGGTACATAGCGCCAGGGGCTACGCTACTAGTGGAGGCTTCCTTAAAGAAATCAAAGGACTTAGCTTTGCGCTGGTTTGGATAACCACATGCTCCATGTGCTGTGGAAAGAATGGGTTTCCCATGAACCTAAATATCCAGGAACAACGCGTCGGGGAGCAACATGCCGCCGTCCTGCTGGGCCTGCCGATGACAGAAATTCGGCGCTTTTCGCGTCTCACTGGCATCGGCCACCTGGAAGTGGGCGACTGCGGCGAGCAAGTCGTCTTCACCTACGACGAGTTGCGCAGACTCTGCCTTCTGGCAGCACAATCTTCTAAGTAGCCGTAAAGGTCTTCCGTCTCTTCGGCCAGACTCCTCCTCACTCCCCCCGGCTTCGGGTGCCTCCCCACAGGCACCCGGGGCCATCCTCATCAACCTTCCGAGATTGCTCCTGACGCGGTACGGCCCAGCCTAATACTGGCCTTGTTCGCTCCAGGATTTCACTTCCTCGTCGACCGAGAAGACAGCCGCTGGAGACATGGCAAAACGAGTATCCAGCTGATAGGCCTGGGCTTCCAAGGGTATGGCAATCCAGGATCGCGCCTTCACGAAGCCTCGAACGTAGAGGTCGGTGTAGCGATCCAATCCAAGGAAGGCCATTTGCGTGGCGTGGACCAGACCATGGAAGAGCGTTCGCAACGTGATCTCGTCGTGAAATACGATTATGTCGCAATAGGTCACGGAAGCCAGATGCACGAAGTCAGGAAAACTGCCGGCGCTCATGGCCACGGCTTGCGCATAAAAAGGCGGCGGTGGTATGCGCGCGCCCTTGAGAATCACAGTCCGCACTCTGTCCAATACACTCTTCGAGAAGTGGGCCGCGACGGCATTCTTCCACTCCGGCGTCAGTGGCTCACTCGCCGGGAAGTAAAGATCTCTTTCCTGGCGCATATACGTTGCCACCCCGGAAACCATCTCAGCAATGCGCTTCTCCGTCAGCTCAGCGGGATCCATGGCTCTCCACTCTCTCCCCTGGACACGCGGACTGTGCTCTTCGCACCTTAAATGGTCAACGAAACACGAACCTGTTTGTCCGCGGCTCAGCGCCTTGTCAACGCTAAGACTGCACCCTCGCGGCCGCTTCCCGCGGGCCACGCTGGCGCTCTTCGTACCAAGGAATCGTGCAAGCCTGACTATTTTTCTTTCAGCTTAAGCTTGCCTTCGGCTTTGTTGTCGTCCAGGAACGTGCGCAGTTGCGGAGCGGCCTCCAGCAACCGGACCCATTGTTCGTAGTACAGCGTCACGGGAAAGCGCCCCAGTCCGTAAACGCTCACTCCTCCCTTTTCGCCGAGAACCCGTGCGCCGTCCGCCTCCCTGTTTCTCCATTTCCGCAATCTTTGCTTTGAGTTCTTCGTAAGTTGGTTCGGCCATGTCTTCTCCTCAATCTGATTGTAGGGGCGCAATTCAGTGCGCATTCTCTTTCTTCTTCCCGTGCCTGGGTTCGGGCAGGATTATACAATGCGTTTCGATTCCGCGCCCCGCGGGCTATACTTCTGCAGCGGCTCGCTTGAAGATGGGTGATGCGCGCCTTCGCGCGCCACAATCGCAATAAATAACCGCACCCCGTGAATTCCTCCACGCAACCTGATTCACGCAACTTAAATGCCGCCGCTGGGTTACCATCCGTGACACGCACGGGAAGAGTCTTGGGCATCCCAAGCCGTTAGCGATGCCATCCAACTGCTTCAGGTGCAATCATCATCGGTCGAGGGAGAACAGATCATGACCAATCACCCAGCGAAGTCGAGGAGCTTCGACTCCATTCTGCGAGGCGCGGGCGCTCTGGCGCTCGCATTCTGCCTTAGCGCGGGCGCATACGCGCAAGAGCAGCAGGACCCGTCGCAAGCACCGCCGCCGCAATCTCAAGATCCGCAGTCGCAGCCAACTTACGCCCCGCAAGACGCCGACAAGCCCCCCTACTCGCACGACCGGCCCCGCCAGAACGCGCCCGATAGGCAAGACCAGCGGGAGCAGCAAGCCGAACCCGCCGCTCCACAAGGTCAACCCCTTCCCCCCACGCTAACCGTTCCCGCTGGAACGATCCTCGTTACACGCATCAATGAGTTCCTCTCTACCGATCGCAACAAGATCGGCGACCAATTCACCGCCACTCTGGAAAACCCCATTGTCGTGAATGGCTGGGTGGTCGCCCGTCGCGGCCAGACGATAGTCGGCAAAGTAAAAGAAGTTCGCAAAGCCGGCAGAGTCAAGGGCACCTCCGAATTGGGGGTCGAACTCACCGATCTCTCCATCGCGGATGGCCGCCAACTCCCCATTCTGACTGAGCTTTGGAAAGGCTCGGGCGGGACTTCTCATGGCCAGGACGCCGCTACCGTTGCTACCACCACTGGGCTCGGCGCTTTGATCGGCGCCGCGGCAGACTGGGGCACGGGTGCAGCCATCGGCGCGGGAGCTGGCGCGGCCGCGGGCATTGGCGCTGTCCTCTTGACGCGCGGGCGCCCAACTATACTTGAGCCCGAGGCACAATTGAGTTTCCGCCTGGTCGATCCCGTCAAGGTTGACACCACGCAGAGCCAGCAAGCCTTCTTGCCCGTCAGCCAGCAGGATTTCGACGGCGGCGGACCCGGTCGTCGCGGCCCCCGCCACGTGGCAGTCGGCTATCCTGGACCGTATGGCTACCCGTGCGGCTACTATGGCCCTTGCTATGGCTACCCGGCCGTGGGCTTTTACAGTGGCTGGGGCTGGGGGCCGGGTTTCTACGGCCGCCGCGGTTTTCGCCACTACTAAGCCGGATGAAATCGCTTCCTAGAGAATTTGAAATCGCAAGCACAGGTGTCCTGGAAAATCGGGACGCCCGCTGCGTTTTACTTGCGGAACTCTTTGCCCAACGGAGATGAAGTCTGCTAGGGCCCAAATGTTGCCCGCGTGTGCTGTTGCCCGTAATGAAGAATTGGGGGAATAAAAGTGGCACTCGAGCGGTAGCAATTGAGTAACGGGATAGCTTCTGCAAAATTGAGCGCCGCGAGCTCTCACCCCGGCAAACGGCGCTCATCCACACGCAGCTAAAGCATCCTGCGGAATCGTGGGCGCATCAGAATTGCCGTGGCCTCGGTGAGTGGGCGATTCGCGAGTTCGGGGGCAATTCGTGAATCATGCCTCGCCGATGGAGTACTAGAGAGTCTTTTCATCGCCTGTGATAGCCTTTACGCGTTCGGCCGTTAGCCGCTTCCAGTGCAAGCCCAGTCCGCGGAAAGCCATTTGCGGAAGTTGATCCTCGGTCCGAAAAGTGGTGACGGAACTTGTCCTGTCTGTCCCGCCTGCCCGATCGAAGATCCCGACCCTGTCGGGGAGCACGTCGGAAGACCGCATACGTTTCAATTCTCGAATTTCGAGTTTCGGTTTTGTTGTTTCTAATTTCGAGTTTCGATTTTCCATTTTCGAAGTTCGAACTTGGTTGGAATCAAATTCAATTCTGCACCGTGGGCGTGTCATGGAACTTCTGTCCTCGATGTTTCGCAATTCCCTTTTCATCCTTACTATGATCCTAGCGTTGCCCGCGTTTCGCGCCGCTGCCCAGGCCACGCCGGATAGCGCCGCGGCCGCTCAAACTGCAGCCATCCCCGCGCGTATCACCCAGGCCATCGACGAAACTCAACTCGTCCGCCTGAAGGGAAACGTCCATCCCCTCGCCCGCCCCGAATTCGATCAAGGCATCGTCGCTGACGCCACGCCCATGAAAAGAATGATGCTCGTCTTGCAACGCAGTCCTGAACAGCAAGCCGCGCTCAGCAAATTCATGGACGAGCAGTTGAGCAAGGACTCGCCCAATTTTCATAAATGGCTGACACCCGATCAGTTTGGAAAACAGTTTGGCCCCGCCGGCGCGGATATTCAGGCAGTGACCGACTGGCTGACTCGCCAAGGCTTTCAGGAAATCAAAGTAGGTGCCGGACGCACGGCCATCGAGTTTTCCGGCAACGTCGGGCACGTACGGAGCGCATTTCACACGGAAATCCATCAATTAGCCGTCAACGGCGAAATGCGTCAGGCAAACATGAGCGATCCGATGATTCCGGCGGCCTTAACGCCTGCCGTGGCCGGCATTGTCTCGCTGCACAATTTCCCGAGGAAGTCATTTAAGCACGGCACTGGGATTCACACGGCGACCCGGCCTATTCCGGGCAGCCCGCAATTCACGACCACCTCGGGATGCGGAACAAGTAATACCCAACCCTGTTATGTCGTTGGCCCTGCGGACTTCGCCAAGATCTACAACATTCCCTCTTCGCTCACCGGAGCTGGCCAACATATTGCGATCGTGGCTGATTCAAACATTAACCCGCAGGACGTGACCGATTTTCGAACCTTGTTCGGCCTTCCCGCCAATCCTCCCAACATCATTGTGAATGGGCCGGACCCCGGTTTGAATGGAGACGAAGGCGAGGCGGATCTGGACGTGCAGGTATCGGGGATGGTGGCCCCTCTGGCGACGATTGATTTTGTCGCCTCGGAAGACACTCTGACGGCAGCGGGAATCGACCTTTCTGCCTTTTACATCATCGACAACAATATCGCACCCGTGATGAGCGAGAGTTTCGGCGCCTGCGAAAGCGCGCTAGGAACAGCCGGGAACCAGTTCTTCAACTCACTCTGGGAGCAAGCCGCAGCGCAAGGCATCACTGTGATGATTGCTGCGGGCGATCCTGGGTCTGCGGGATGCGATGATTTCACTATACCTAGCCCGAATGTCGCCACGGGGGGACTTGCAGTAAGTGGTTTTGCTTCCACTCCGTTCAACGTCGCTGTGGGTGGGACGGACTTTGACGATTTCTTCCCTGCACCTAAACAAACTAGCTTTTGGAATCCAAGCACGGGGAATGCCGCTGGTACTCGTGAGTCCGCGATGGGTTATATCCCCGAAATCCCCTGGAATAACTCCTGCGCGACAAACGCCACCACGGCCGCGACCCTCATTGCGGCCTGCGTGAACCCGAACCCTTCGTCCTTATTAAATATTTCCGCAGGAAGCGGTGGGCCTAGTTCCGTCTACGCCAAGCCCGCTTGGCAAAGTGGTATCATCCCGACAGGAATTGCCGCGGGCGACAACCATCGCTACATTCCTGATGTTTCTCTGTTCGCCAGCGATGGACCGCAAAGCTTGAGCTTCTATCTCCTATGCGAGGCGGATGGGATTCCGGCCGGAAATCCGCCTTCGTGCGCTCCGGATTCCACCGGGCATTTCAGTTTTTTTTCGGCGGGAGGTACTTCGGCTTCGTCTCCAGCCTTCGCGGCCATCATGGCTTTGATCAATCAAACTAACGGTCGCCAGGGCAACGCCAATCCCGTGTTGTATAAGATCGCCGCCACCGCGGGCCAAAGCTGCAACTCTTCCACGGAAGCGCTCTCGGGTTCCACGTGTGCATTCAACGATGTCACCAAAGGGAACAACTCGGTTCCCTGCGCGGGAAACTCTCCCAATTGCAGCAGCAAGACCACAGGCACCAACGGCGTTCTTGTAAGTCCAGCGAGCGCCACAACTCCGGCATGGACGGCAGCAGCAGGCTACGACCTGGCGACTGGCCTCGGCTCCGTGAACGTTGCCAATCTGTCCACCCAATGGCCGTTGGCCGTAGGCACGTTTAAGGCCCCAACCACGAGCCTAAAGATTAATGGCAGCATTACTCCTCCAGCAATTACACACGGAACTTCAGTGACGGCGACAGTCACTGTAGCTCAGACGTCCGGCACGGTTGTGCCTACGGGCGATGTTTCGCTCCTCGCACCAACCGCAGTAAACGGTGGCATTGGTGACGCTACGCTGTCTGGTGGCACCGTGACCATCACCGGCGTCATTCTTCCTGGTGGGACCTACGACTTGAACGCCAGGTATGCCGGCGATACGACTTTTGCTTCAAGCATCTCCAACCCCGTCCCCGTCGTCGTGAGTAAGGAAAGCAGCGGCCTGCAGATCGGCATCGTGACCACGAACGGAAACACCATCACAAGCACCAATGCAACTTCCTTTGCCTACGGCTCACCCTACATTTTGCGCTTTGACATCTTGAATAGTTCCGGAAAGGCCTGCAATGCCGTCGCGGTAGCAAACGGAGGAACGGGAACGACCGCTGGCTGCGCTTTCGATGCCACAGGAACAGTCACCATCAAAGACAATGGAAGTCCTCTCGATGCCGGGTCCTTCCCGGTCAATAGCGCAGGCAGTGGCGAAGACCAGCCGATTCAGCTACCCGC
>WNFC01002263.1_pt1 | contig 32883 bp, 24 predicted proteins | sample 5400541 | NCBI WGS metagenome assembly WNFC01 (sample SAMN13153342, study PRJNA577476) | soil metagenome | isolation source: 120 cm saprolite under Douglas fir tree site 2 hole 2 replicate 1 | place: USA:California | collected 2015-04-18
GTGCCCATGGTCCAACCAATCGCTAGACGAGTGCCGATGCGGTCGGCAAAGAGCATGGCTCCAACGCTGGGAACGATCAGGTAGCAGAAGACCAGCAAGACGCCGGCGATGGCCACGGAAGACGTCACGACAAAACCAAAAGAAGCGTAGAAGAGGAAGTCCCAGAAGCGGACGTTGAGGCCTGACTGTTCGGCCTTACCGTGGTTCATGGAGATGGCCAGAAATTTTTTGCGAAAGAGAAAGTGGAAGATGCCGATGGCCCCGTAGAGAAAAGCCGTTTTGCGAACTTCGGGCCAGGAGACCGCCAGGATGTTGCCGACGAGCATGTCCTTGAGGTGCTCGGTTTCGCCAGTGGCTTTGCTCATGAGAAGAATGGCGGTGGCGGAAGCAACGGCATAAGCGATGCCGATAAAAGCTTCCTGGGGAATGTGGCCTCTGCTCGAGCGAGCGAAAGCAAAGATTCCGGCGCCCAGGAACGTGAACGCGAGGCTGATCCAGTACGCGGCCCGGCCGTGCGGGTCCATGCCGACGACGACGGCAACGGTAGCTCCAAGCGCGGCGATTTGGGCGAGCGCAAGGTCCACGAAAATGACGCCGCGCTCAACCACGTGCACGCCAAGATAGGCATGAATCCCGGTGAGAATGAGGCTCGCGACGAAGGGTGCGAGCAAGAACGGTAGAATTTCCATCCAGCGGTCTCCTGAGCTTATTTTGTGGCGTCGAAAGCCTGCTTCAGCTTGGCGATATCGTAATCAAACAGCTTGAAATAATCGGTGATTTCTTTTTCGCCGCCGACGGAAGGCATGAGCACGACCACCTTCGCGCCGGTGTCGCGGGCGATGGCATTGGGTGTCTTGAGGTCGAAGTAAGGCTCAACGAGAATGAGCTTCACGCCATCGCGCTTCATCTGGCCGATCAACTCGACGGTGTGCTGGGGGCTCGGGGGGATGCCGGGGCGGGGTTCAACGTAGCCGACGACATTGAGGCCAAAGTGTTCGGCGAAATTGGGCCAGGAGCGGTGATAAGTGACGACCTTGCGGCCGGCGTACGGTTTCATTTCGGCAAGCCACTTTTCATCGGCTTGCTTGAGGCGCTGCTCAAAGGAGTCGTAACGCTGGGCGAAATAGGCGGCGTCGCCGGGTCGCATTTCAGAGAGTTTATTCTGAATGCCCTTGGAGATGCGCAAGCCATTTTCAGGATCGAGCCAATAGTGCGGATTGCCGAGCGGGTGAACGTCGCCTTCCGCGCGGGTCACTTGACCGGTGGGAATCTCGAGAATCTTGGCGAAGCGGGAAGCGTCAAAGTAGCCCGGCGCGCCAACTTGAATCTTCGGATTGGTGGACTGGCTGATGAGCGGAGGAAGCCAACCGATTTCCAGCTCGAGTCCGACTACGATGAGCAGATCGGCGTGACGAAGTTTCAGAAGGAAGCTGGGCTTGGCTTCAACGAAATGAGGATCCTGGTAGCCACGGGCGACGGATTCGACGTCGACTTTTTCGCCGCCAATTTCCTGGGCGAGGGCGGCGAGGTCTGTGGTGGCCGTCATGATGCGAAGTTTGCCGTCTGCACGGCTCGCCAGCGGACTGACGATGGTGAAGACGAGGGCGCAGGCAGCAAGAAGCGCGCTGACTCGAGTAGTCATTTTCGTGCGTTGCATGATATCTCCAGACCTTCCTTAGAACGGATGCGCGCCGTGCGCACCCATCACGAACAAGAACTGGAACAGAAACTCGTTGGCGTTGGTGAAGCGATCGTTGGGCACGTCCCACAAATGGCCATAACGATACTGGCCACGGATCTGGCTAAACTCGCTGGGCCAATAGGTGAGAATACCGGAAAAACCGGTGTCCGTCAGGCTGGCGTTGGTGGCGCGGCCGCTGCGGTCGAAGCGCCCGCCAACAGTCCAGCGGCGATTGACACGGTATTCGGCATCGGAATAGAGGCCGAAAGCATGCTGGGTCTGGAAGGCGTTGGCCAGGGAAACCTGATCGCGGGCGCTCCAGAAGAGCTCGGTGCGGAAAAGGAAAGAATGGTAGATGGCGCGGCGGAGCGGCTTCCAACGGAGAGTGGCATCGGCGGAATACAGGTTGGTCAGAAAATTCTCGGGATTAAACGTTGTTCCGACTCCACCGGTGTTGTGGCCGCGGGCGTAGGAACCGCCTAGATCGATATTGGTCGATTCGCCGAGGTCGCGGTAGAGGCGCAGATGGCCGACAACGCTCACGTCCTGGCGGCGGTTGGCGGTGAAAACGTCACTGGAATCGCCGCGGTAAACCTGGGCCGTTCCCTGGAGAAACCAGTTTTTCGGCGCAGGCAGGAACCGCGAAAGGGAAATGCCGGCATCGTCGATGCCGTCTTCGCCGCCGACGAGATTGTTGGTCACCAGCGGCCGGTCAATGAACGACAAAGCGTGATTGTGGATGGTGTTGACCTTGCCGAATTCGGCGCGCATCTTGCCGACTTTCAGAAGGAGCCCTGCAGGAAGAGAAGTAAAGGTGACATAACCTTCCTCGACGTTTACGCCGGTTTCGCCGAAGGAGATGAACGCATCGGCACGCGCATAGGGATCAATAATGGCTTGCATGCCGACTTCGGATTCGTGGAGTTCGAGCGAGCGCGATGGAGAAATGGTGTTGCGTCCGGCAGTACCAACGAAGTCGCCGATCAAACTGATGTCCGGGTTGAGTAGCTTGGCGTTGGAAGTCGCGCCGCCGTAGGTCTGCGTTTGAGCTACTTGCGGCTCTGGCGCAGGGGCTGGCGCAGCCGATGAAGATGCGGAGCTGGGGAGCACGCCTGGCTCAATTCGTGTGGAAGCAAGCAACAGGCGACTCCCGGCTGCAGGATCAGCCGGTTTTGTGTCGCGGATCGTTTTCAATTCTCCACGGAGCAAGGCCACTTCCTCGGCAAGTGTGCGTACCTGGTCTTCAAGAGCGCGAATGCGAACTTCCTCGGGAGCAGTAGAGGCTGCTCCGGCAGAGGGAGGGCCTTGCTTGCCCACAACAGAGTTTTCTTGCGCGTAGGCGGTAACGGAAAAGAGAACGAACAGAGACACAACAGAAAATCGTTTCATGGCACCACTCCTAGCTAAGAAATTGAGAATTCTTCAACAGAGGTACTGACCGCAACTGCGATTTGCCTAGAGGGCGGGCGGCGCGCGCGGAGAGGTTGCGCGCGGAACTGCTGAGGATACCAAAACAACCAAAGGAGCGACTTCGAGCCGGTTCATGATCGGCACAATGGCAATGATAGGCGACTGCGCGGCGGTTGCAGAGCCCGCCGTTGAGCAGACTGGGCAAACGTGCGAGGCGAACGGCACCGCCGTCAAGTCCGTGCAGAAATGGAACTGCGCCCCAAGGAAAATGATCCCGAGGAGCAGCGCCAGAATGCGGATACAGTGAGTCTTGGACTGCATGTAGTTACTAAGACGAAGCTTAGGTGGGAAGGGTTGCGGGGTCAAGGGCGTAAGGCTTTTTTTTCTTTCAGCAACCTGAGTGGGTAGCATTCAAATAATTCATTGCAACCAAAGGGCTTGCCCGACCGTCTAAAATGCTAAGCTAAAGTGTCGCTTATGCACTGGCGGGTATCCATTTTCGGGCGGACTGTTGCGCGCCGCGCGCTGGCGTTGTTTGCTTGCGCCGCGCTGTTCTTTTTTGCGGCGGGCGGCTCTCTTTTCCACCAACATGCGCATGGGCTCGATACGGCCTGCCATATCTGCCAGGCGCTGCATATGCCGGCGCTGGCGGCCGCCAGGCTTGACCTTTCTAGCACGCCTCAAATCGTTACCTGGTATTCTTCGTTGCCGCAACGCCCGGCCTCAAGCAATTCCTTCTCACTGCATCGCGCCGGACGCGCGCCTCCACTCTCCTAGTCCCACCCACAGACTCGAAGTGTATCTGTATGCGCCGGCCAATTTGAAGGCCGGTGCCACCGCCATTTATGGGGCGGCCTCTATCCACACCAAACGCACACAAACTCTCGAAGGGATGGAGAAAAAATGTTGAAGCATTTGGGGATCAGCGTGGTTTTAGTTTTGGGGTTGGTGTTATTTTTCGCAGCCGGGTCGGCCAACGCACAGTTGGGGAATTCCGGCTCGATCGAAGGCGTGGTGAAAGATTCTTCTGGCGGGGTGGTTCCCGGCGCGAAGGTCGAAATCTCCTACTCCGTAAGCGGATATCAACGTGAGACCACCACTGGCGGCGATGGAGGCTTTCGCTTCACCAACGTGCCTTTCAATACTTATCACCTCGTGGTGACAACGTCCGGATTCGCGCCCTTTACACAGGACGTGGATGTGCGCTCCAGCGTACCCACGAGCATACAGATCGCGCTGAAACTCGGCACGGCGGCAACCAGCATCACGGTCGAGGCGAATGGAGGGGACCTGTTGGAGAAGGATCCCAGCTTCCACACGGACGTAGACACTGCGTTGACGGACAGGCTGCCACTGGAGAGCCAGTCGTCTTCGGTGAGTTCGCTGGTGACGCTGGCGACACCGGGGGTAGTGGCGGACTCGAACGGGCTGTTTCACGGGCTCGGTGATCACGCGGAAAATTCTTTCTCTGTAGATGGCCAGCCCATCACGGATCAACAAAGCAAGGTCTTCTCGAACCAGATTCCGCTGGATTCCATTCAATCGCTGGAAGCTGTTTCGGGAGGGCCTCCCGCCGAATACGGCGGAAAGACGAGCCTGGTGATTAAGGTGACGACGCAATCCGGCCTCGGCGTGACCAAGCCAAAGGGCACGGTGTACTCTTCCTACGGCAGCTTCGGCTCGGTTGGCGGTGGCTTCCGGCTGGCCTTCGGCGGCCAAAAGTGGGGGAATTTCATTGCTGCGAACGGATTGAACAGCAGCCGGTTTCTCGACCCACCGGAACTTCACGCCATCCACGACAAGGGCAATGAGGAAAATTTGTTTGACCGAGTCGATTACAACTTAACCAGCACGGATACCATCCACACGAACTTTCAATACACGCGGTCCTGGTTCCAGACGCCGAATACGATCGATAACCTGAACATTGGCGTAAACGACCCTCTCACGCGTGCTCCTCTGCCGGCACAGGATCAGGGTGCGCAGATCAAGACGTTTAATATCGCGCCCGTATGGACACGCTTGATCAGCACCACGACACTGTTCACTTTCGGCGGTTTCGTCCGGCAGGACCGGTTTAATTACTACCCGAGCGGAAATGTGTTTGCGGACGGCACGGGAGTCATTCCCGGCGGTTCCTCGGCGACGCTGAATCAGCAGAGGAAGCTGACCAACGCGGGTTTGCGCTCGGACGTGTCCTACGTGAAGGGCAAACATAACTTCAAAGCCGGCGGCACGTTTCAGCATACGTTCCTGACCGAAAATTTCAACTTCGGGATTACCGACCCGAACTTCCTTCCCTCGCAGTCGGATGCGAACGGCAATCCGTGCTTCGCAAACAATGTTGCGCTGGACTCCCCTTGCACCGACCTGCTGCCATTTGACCTGACGCGAGGAGGAGGCTTATTCCCCTTCCGCGCCCGTACGGACGTTAAGGAGCTCGCGCTCTACCTGCAAGACACGATCAGCGTGGGCAATTGGGCTTTTAATCTGGGATTCCGCGAGGATCTGTATCGCGGAATCGTGCACGACAGTCAACCGCAGCCTCGCGTAGGCTTCGCTTACAACGTCAAGAAGACGAACTCGGTTCTTCGGGTTTCTTACTCGCGAATTCTGGAGACCCCGTTTAACGAGAACTTGATTCTCGCCAGCCTGGGAGCGAGCAATCCCGTCATCGTCGACGTGATCGGCGGCGCGAGCTTGCAGCAGCCGATTCGTTCCGGCCAGCGCAACCAGTTCAATGCGGGCTCTCAGCAAGCTTTTGGAAAGTACCTGGTGGTTGACACCGACTACTTGTGGAAATATACGCACAACGCTTATGACTTCAGCACGTTCGGCAACACGCCGATCTTTTTCCCAATCGCCTGGAAAAATTCGAAGATTGACGGGCCCTCCGTGCGCGTGAGCATGCCAAACTTTCATGGCTTCACGGCACTCGCAGTGCTTGCTCATGTCCGGGCGCGGTATTTCCCGCCACAGATCGGCGGGCTGGGCTCCAGCATTACGGGTGGAGAAGTATTTCGCATTGACCACGACCAGGCCTTCAATCAGACAACCCATTTTCAGTACCAGCCCTGGAAGACCTTGCCATGGGTCGGTTTCAACTGGCGCTATGACAGCGGTCTGGTAGCCAGCAATCCAAATCTTGATAATTTCCAGGATGCTGCGAGTTTTCTTGACGCTGCTCAGCAGGCGGCCGTTGGGCTCTTCTGCGGGACGAACGTGGCGACCCTTACCAATCGGATCACCACCTGCCCTTCCGGTACGCCACAAGGCGCAAAGCTGCTTAATATCGCCGGCGCGACATTTGACGTGGATCACAATCCCTCGCGCGTAAAACCGCGCAACCTGTTTGATATGAGCGTCGGGGACGACAATTTGCTTCACGGCGATCGTTACAAGTGGAGCCTGCGCCTCACCGCCATCAATTTGACGAACAAGACGGTGCTCTACAACTTCCTTTCCACGTTTAGCGGAACGCACTTTGTCACGCCGCGGGCGTACACGGCGGAGTTGGGTTTCCACTTCTAACCATAGGCGTGAAAGCGCGCGGGCCATATCTTGCTGCCCGCGCGCTTCTATGTCTGACAAGTTTTTGCTGCTGACCCGCTTGAGCTACTTCTGAGCGAGATAGGTTTTCGCTTCGGCGAGCTCCGGGCGATCGGCGCCTGGACCGCAGATTTCGGCCAGTTTGGCGTAAAACGATTGCGCTGCATTTGCGTCGCCGGATGCTTGCGCGGAGCGTGCGGCGCCTAGAAGACCGTCAAAGCGGTTCGGGGAATTCTTCAGGACCGTTTTGTATTCGGCAATGGCTTCGGCGGGCCGCTTGAGTTCGAGAAGCATGTCCGCGAGCATTTCGCGGGCGGGGATGCTGACGGATTCGCCGCCACCTTTGTCCTGATGGGCGGCAGCAGCGCGCAACTCCACAATAGCTTCGTCGGCTTTTCCCTTGGCGAAGGCCAGCCACGCTTCGGCTTCTCGGAGATCGGTGGCCTTTTCGTTTGAGACGCCGTAACCTTCTTTTCGCGCGCGTTTCTCGCGCTCGGCAACGAGCTGCGTCAGTTCCTTGACGTCCGATTCCGCGCCGGCTACGTCGCCGCTCCTCGCGGCACCGATAGCGCGGACCCAATAGACCGTGTCCAGCCAGTCTTTGTGAGTCGCCGGAATCGGCAAAGAGGCTGCTTCTTTCCAGCGGTGCAACTCCAAGGCAGTTCGCGCGGCGAAATAAGCGCGATGTTCGGCTTTACTCTCTTCGTTTGCTCCAACGACATGGTCGGTGTGCTCGATGACTTCGCGCGCTTTGGTTTCCTGACCGCTCTGGAGGTAGGAGTAGCTCAGAAAATCCATGGCGTGCGTTTGATAGTGAGATTCGGCGAGATGCATTTCGGCGGCGTGAGCGCCGGAGGCGTTGGCGACAATATTGGATGTGATGGAATCCTGCCACAGGCCGAGGCGCACAAAAATGTGCGAAGGCATATGCAGGGCGTGGGCGGAGTCCGGAGCGATGGCCGCATAGCGGCGGGCGGCTTCGAGGCCTTGCGCCGCGAATTCGGGCCGATCGGTCGCGTGAATCATGTAGTGCGCAACGCCCGGGTGGTCATCGTGCTGCTGAAGCAGTGTCTCGAGAACAGAGATGGCCTTCTGCCGGTCGGCCATTTCGTTGTCGTGGTCCTCTTCCGCCAACGACACGAGCGACAGAGCGTAGAACGAGCCAAACTCGACATCGCCGGGATTCTCGCGATAGAGACGTTCCAACACCGTGGAGTAGGCCTTGATGCGGTCGGTGTGGGTCATTTTTGATTTTTTCTGAAAGAAGGCGGCCGCGGCGTTGATGAAGCCTTGCTCACGCGGATTCGCGGAGTGAAGTTTTTGCGCCGTCTCGATGTCTTTGTGACCCTCTTTCAGGGTTTTGTCATTGGGAAAATCCCAAAGTTGGTGATAGAGAGCCATCGCCTTGCCCCAATGCGCTATGGCGCACTTCGCATCGTGAGCGGCCGCGTCCGTAAACGTCTGCTCGGACTCTTTGTATTGGAACGAGTGGAGGAGCGCGACGCCCTTTTCGATCGTCGGTTGCACGTCGGCGGCGCAACTCGTGGGGAAACTTACTCTGCCCAGTTGATCGGGCGGCGCAGCAGGCAACGTATCCGGGCGAAGGGCTGCAGGTCGAAGAGCGAGAAAAACGATGAGCACCGAGAAAAGTGAAGTGAACCGGCATGCAAGGCGCATGATGCCTCCCTTTTTGATGAAGAGTGATTCTACCCCCAGGGAAACTCTTCGCGGAGTTAAACCTTTTGGCGTCGGTCAGCGCGGCCGTTGGACGCGGGTTTGGCGCTGCGGCTACAATGAGGGTGGAGCGGTTCTTCGAAGCAGGTGCGGGTGCGAAAGCTGTTTGAACCAATGACGAATCTCTGAGGTGCTGCGGATAGACAGCCTGTGTGCACGGCCTGTCCCGCTGGCGGGTCTAGTCGCATGGATGAAGACGCGCGAGCGGGGCAGGAAAGCCTAACGGTTGGCTCGTGGCGCCCTACTATTTCAGAGGTTCACGGCCTAGCTCTCCACGGCCAAGCGGTCCGCTCCATTTTAGTTTTCATCGTCAGTGTTCAGTAGTCGGTTCAGGATTGAGTTTTGCGTACGCCAATTTGTGGTTGAGTCGAGACGATTTTATAGGGAGAGATTGTAGACCGTTCTCCGGCAGAGACTAGATTGCAAGCCAAGGCTCTGCCTTTCCCACTGAACACCGAGAACTGACTACTGACAACTACATTCATGCGCGTACTCTTCGTGGGAGACATCGTGGGCTCGCCGGGGCGGCAGATCGTTCGCGATCGGCTTGTGGACATCGTGGCGCAACGGCAGGTCGATCTGGTGATCGCCAACGGCGAGAATTCAGCGTCGGGATTTGGGATCACGCCGCGGCTGGCGGAAGAGCTCTTGAAAATGGGAATCGATGTGCTCACCGGCGGAAATCACAGTTGGGACCGCAAAGAGATTCTGGAGTTCCTGCCGCACGAGCCGCGGCTGCTGCGGCCGGCAAATTTTCCTGAAGGCAATCCAGGCAGCGGGCTTTATCTCGGAACGGCCAGGAATGGTGTGAAATTCGCGGTGCTGAATTTGCAGGGGCGCGTGTTCATGACTGCGATTGACGACCCCTTCCGGAAAGCCGATAGCGAGCTGGCGAGAATCCCCGAAGATGTCGCCTTCGTGTTCGTGGACATGCACGCGGAAACCACCAGCGAGAAGATGGCCATGGGCTGGTACCTTGACGGCCGGGTGACCGTCGTCGTGGGCACGCACACGCACGTGGCAACCGCCGATGAGCATGTTCTTCCGCAAGGCACGGCCTATATCACCGACGTCGGCATGACCGGGCCGCATGGCGGCGTAATTGGCATGGACCGCAACGGCATCATCACGAAATTTCTGAATGGCCTGCCCGCACGGTTCGAGGTTGCTTCCGGCAACGTGCAGATGAACTGCGTGCTGATCGAAACCGACGACGAAGGCCCGCGCAACACGGCTGGCCGCTTGCGCGCCCGCTCCATCGAACGCCTGCGCTTCTGCATTGACTAGGCCACGCCGGTATCATCCGGGCGCTGGCGGTGCGCTATCCACCAGAGCGACAGTGCCCCAGCAAGGGCCACGACCGCGCACCAAATGGCCGGCCAGAACATTCGCGCAATCCACACGTCGGTGACGCCGCCGAAACCCAAGAAATTGAAAAGAGTCGCGAAAAATGGCGCGTACCCACGAATCAATTCCTCTTGCGAAGCAAACTGACCGATGGGCTGGGCATAGGGGTAGTAGGCAACGAGAACCAGCAAGCCGGCAAAAAAGAGTGCCGGAGGCGCGAAAGAGAGCGCGGACGCCGCGCGGTTCAGCCCCCGGCTAAGGCTGGGTCTCCACCGCAATGCCATTGCAGAAAGCAGCCAGACGATGGTGGCGGTACCAAAAGCGATAAATGAAAGGCCAGCGACCTGCACAACACGAGCAGAGCGCCTGGCACTGGCTTCAAGTGCTTCACGGCGGTGCATGTAGGTGCCGGGACCAAATGAAGGCAAAGCAGAGAGAAGGGCTTCGACCGCCGCAGCTTCTCCGTCGCGTCCTTCGCGGCGCAGGAGCGGAATCATTCGCTTGTAAGCGTCGCGGCGAAGCATCACGGAAAATATTTGTACTATATCGTCCGATGAGTCCGAATGGAGTCGCTCCCCGAAGCGGGCGACGGTCCAGTCCGCTGCGAGTGCCTCTTGAGTGTGACCGGCGTCCTCGGCATTCTCACCGATATCTTTCAATTGGATGTCCTCATAGATCTTGATTGCGAGAAGCTCAGGAATCTGTTGCGACCACGCCGCTGCTATCAACATATCGGGCCGGTCGAAGCCTTGTTCCTGAAGCACCTGGCGATCCAAGTCAAACTGTTGGGCCCAATACAGATCCACTCGCGGCGCGGCAAAGGCTTTTTCCATCGGGATGCGCCAAGCGGGTTCGGCGGCGAGCGCCCTCGCAAGTTCCGGGGTTGCGGAATTGTACTTGGCCCAGCGCTTTTCCCAGTCGCCATGAATGTTGGCGCTGGCTTCCAGAAGATAAGGAAAAGCATTCTGTGGATCCCAGGCTGCGAGCCGTTCGATCCATGGATGAGGGTCATAGCCAGGTATCAGATAGGTAGCATGGCTGATTCGCACGGAGATCCAAGTGAACTGCGGGTCGAGCGCAATAGCTTTCTCAGCGGCGCGGACGGCTTGCAAGTCATCGGGACTATGCAGGGCGACGAAAGCGAGCGTACGCGCGTATTTCTGTTTGTCGCCGGACTGTTCGAGGCGGTGAAGGGCCCTCTCTGAAAACGCCCTTGAATTCCAGGCCGTGGGATAGCTCCCGGGAACTGGAAACACCACCAGCGCCTGGCGTAACGCCGGAACTGCCAGGAGAATCAACGTTAGCGCCAGAGCGATCCAGACGGTCAGGCGACGAGGTGCAAAGATGCCGTTCTGCTCCCAGAGGGGGAGTTGCGTGCCTTCCACGGAATGGAAGACTTCGGTGCGCAGCTTTTCCCAGTCGCTGAATTGCGCGAGGCTGCGGCGGATGGCTTCGGGCTCGCTGACGCCGCTGGCGATGGCCTCTTCGTAAGCAGATTCCAATTGTTGGGCGAGCTCGTCGATCACTTCTTCTTGGCGTCTGTTGTTTAACGGAAGGCGGCCCAGTTTTTCGCGGACGATTTTTTTCCAATCAGGCACTTTGCACCTCCACGATGCGGTTCATTGCACCAGAGAATTCGCGCCAGCGGGCGCGTTGGGTGGCGAGGGTTTTTCGGCCGGTTGCTGTCAGCCGGTAGAAACGGCGGCGGCGCCCGCCGATAGGCTCCCACTCTCCTTTGACCCAGCCGCGGCGTTCGAGCCGGTACAAGAGAGGGTAGAGCGAAGCCACGTGGAAACGTACGACGCCTTCGGAGCGCTCTGCGATGAGCTTGCCGATTTCATAGCCGTGGCGGGCCTTTTCCTCCAGCAGCGCCAGAATCAGCAACTCGGCGTTGCCTTTCTTGAGTTCGCGATCCGGTGTGAGTGCCATATATGGCTATACTATATATTGGCCGCCAAACGTCAATACCATTCTTGCAGACGTGCCCAATGCTTCCATCCCGCAAACTGCCTTTGGAGTGTTGCCCCGTTTGCATCACGCCGCGGTTGCAACGCGGGGCAACCTGCGCGCGTCCATAGTAATCTGAGGAATCATGCGACAAGGGGTGGGTCCAATCGTGAGAGTTCTTGCGGTGTTGTGTCTGCTGACGTGCGCCGCCGGCAGTGCGGCTGCTCAGGACGAGGCCGATCTCACCGCCAGGCAGAGAATTTTCCCGGGCGTGGGCCCTGGGCTGCGTGCTGTAAAGCGCGGCGCGGATGGACGGCTGTACATTCTGGCTTCTCCTTCGCCGGGCTTGCTGGTGTTCGACGCGCAGGGCAAGCAGGTTCTCTCTATCAACGAAGTTGGCGCAGCTTCGAGCGCCACCACCCAAGGACGTTCCCTGATCACGTATGGAGAAGACTGCGACGGAGCAGCCGATGGAAAGATTTACGTGGCGGACCGTGGCGCAAACTTAATCCAGGTTTTCTCCCCTGAGGGCACACTCCTTCGTTCGATTGCCGTGAAGAATCCCGTTTCCGTAGCGGCTCTGCCCGAAGGCGAAGTTGCCGTCGGGACGCTCCGGGAACCACATCTGGTGATCGTTTTCGACAAGAACGCCCGGGACGTGCGGGAGTTCGGCGATCCGGAGCCCCTGGCGGAGCGCGTGGAGCTGAATCGTTACCTGAACATCGGCCAGCTTGCGACGGATGCTGAAGGGCATCTCTATTACGCGTTTGCTTACCTTCCGGAGCCAACCGTGCGGCAATATGACCGCCTGGGCTACGCGGGACAGGATATCCAGTACACCGCGCTGGAGGCCATGCCCGCGGCCCAAGCCGCGCGCAAGGAGATCTTGCGTCAAGAGAGCCGCGGCCAACAGCCGTCGTTCAAACGCATTCTGACCGCGGTAGGGGTCGACCGCGCGAATGGGGAAGTGTGGATCGCCCTGTACAACAACCTGCTGCATTTCGACAAAGAAGGGAACCGAAGGGCCACCTATAAGATCTACACGCCGCAAGGCGCGCGGCTCGAAGCCAACACCATCTTGGTGGAGAAAAACCGCTTGATCATCGGAAGCGACCCGCTGGGCATCTACGAATTCGAACGGCCCGATAAAAAAAATCCGTAATAGCCGAAGTTTTCCTCAGGCCATCTTGCGCGCGTTTTGGGAAAGTACGCAGCCTTACGTTAAAATTTATTCAAGAATGCCGCCAAAAGTAGCAACAAACTGTAAAGTTGCACAAATATTGTGCTTGTGGAAAAACTGTGCATGGGGTGTGAAAGCTGGTGCAAACCTTCGCACACTTTTCGCTTGCCCCCCGCGCCTCAATCAGGGACAATCCCGCGCTGACTCATAACGGCGGTAAGAGGGCCGACAAGTCCAGACAGCCCGTTTCCGGAGCGACAGGGGTAGGTCAAGCGTTCCGGTACGGGCAAGAATCCCGAAGCCTGAAGAACGACGGCAGTAGACTAGCTTTCCACAGTTTTTTCACATCTGTGGAAATAGCACAGGAGTTTCTTTTTTGTTCCGATGACGACTGCACCTCAACTTGGGCGTGAGCGCGAAGTAGCGAGTCCCTGGGACAAGTTTCTCGAACACGTGAAGTCCCGGGTCAGCATCAACACCTATACGACGTGGTTCCAGCCAACCAGGTTGAACCGCGCCGAAGGGGACACGGTATACGTCCAGATCCCCAGCGCCGTCTTCCGGCAGGTTCTGACGCGCACCTACGGTGACATCGTCAAGGCTGTCTTTCATGAAATCGGCACGCCGAACGTGAAGGTCCAGTACGTGTGCACCGAAGAGGAACCGGTGCAGCCGGCGCCGGTGGTCTCCGGCGTAAAGCAAGCAAGATTGGATTTTGAGAGCAGCGACCACCAGCTCAACACTCGCTACACGTTCGATTCGTTCGTGGTCGGCAAGTCCAACGAATTTGCTCATGCCGCTTCGCGCGCGGTAGCCGAACAGCCTTCGAAGGCCTACAACCCGCTGTTCCTCTATGGCGGCGTGGGCATGGGCAAGACGCATTTGATGCACGCCATCGGACACACCATCAAGAAGCGCAATCCGGCCATGCGGCTGAGTTACGTTAGCGCGGAAAAATTCACCATCGAGGTAATCAATTCGCTGCGTTTTGACCGCATGATTAGTTTCCGCGACCGTTTCCACACCGTCGATGTCCTGCTCGTGGACGATATCCAGTTCATCGCGGGAAAAGAGCGCACCCAGGAAGAGTTCTTCCATACCTTCAACGCGCTTTACGAGCAGCAGAAACAGATTGTGATTTCCTCGGACTGCCTGCCGAAGGATATCAACTCCATCGAAGAGCGGCTGCGCTCGCGGTTCGAATGGGGTTTGATTGCCGACATCCAGCCGCCGGATCTCGAGACCAAAATCGCGATTCTGCAGAAAAAAGCGGAGAACGACCGCTTTGGCCTTCCCGACGACGTCGCGGAATACATCGCCCGGGCCATCAAGTCCAACGTGCGCGAGCTGGAGGGCGCGTTGACGCGGCTGATGGCTTACGCTTCGCTGACGGGCGCGACGATTTCGCTCGCGACGGCGCAGCAGGTGCTGCGGAACATCATTGCTTCCCAGGAGAAGCGCGTCACCATCGACCTCATCCAGAAGCGCGTAAGTGAGCACTTCAATTTGCGGGAGCAGGACCTGAAAGTCCGCAGCAACACGCGCGCAATCGCTTTCCCGCGCCAGGTGGCCATGTATATCGTCAAGCAGCTCACCACCGCTTCGCTCCCGGAGATTGGCCGCCAATTCGGAGGCAAGCACCACACCACGGTCCTGCATTCGGTCAACAAGATCGAAGAGTTGCGGCGGACGGACAAAGAACTGAACCGCACGATCACGCGCCTGATGGACGCACTGCAGTAACCCACGGCTTTTCCCTCTCTTTTTGCTTGGAAACACAGTCCTCTCTTGCGTTTCCGGGTTTCGCATCCCACTGGTCACCCATTTGAAACTTTTGTGAATCCCGTCGGCGATTCTCTACATAGACCTTGTGGAGAAGGCTTGAGAAAGGTGCGGAAAATTTGTTGATGGCAGTGGACGAAATCCTAAAATTCACGGCGGGCCAACAGACACAGCCGCTGTTTTCCGCGATTCTCACAAAGCGCCACTCTGGCAGGGACACCGTAAGCTAATTATGTAGTTGGAGTTTCTGTGGTTTCCACAGATTCACAATGATCATCACAACAACAAGCCTTATAAGTTTTTCAAGTTTCTAAAATCCCTTGCTGTGTTGATTATAGCTTCGTCTGATTCTGGCGGCGAAGGCAATCAGGCAAAGCTTCGTTTCCCACCTATTTCCACAGTGCTTCGAGTGCTTGGTTGACACGGCGGGCTTTCTACTTTGCGTAAAAGCGAGTAAAGTACCGCAGCGGTAGAAATCAGCAATTGGAAAGCCTTCTTCTCCCAGGCCTGATCGAGGGTACACTTCACAATGACCGCACCCGGAACGGCACGCGAGGAACATCAAGCGATGGAATTCAGCGTCACAAAGTCCGCGCTGTTGAACGAACTCTCAACGACACAAGGTGTCGTCGAGCGCAAGACCACCATTCCCATTCTTTCGAATTTGTTGGTCGAAGCTAAGGGCAGCCAGTTGACCATCACGGCGACTGACCTTGAGCTGAGTGTCCGCACCTCGTGCGAAGCCAAGATCAAGAAAGAAGGCGCCGGCACCATCCCTGCGAAGAAACTTCTGGAACTGGTGCGCCTGCTCCCTGAAGGCGAAATCAAGGTCAAGCTGCTCGAGAATCATTGGGTCGAGATCGTCAGCGACAGGAAGAAATACAAGCTCGTGGGAATGGCGAAGGAGAACTTCCCCGCGCTGCCGGTCATGCCCCACACGCTGGTAAAAATTCCGGCGCCGATCATTGAGAACCTCATTCGAAAAACAAAATTCGCGATCTCCATGGAAGAGTCGCGCTACACGTTGAATGGTGGCCTGCTGATTCTCAAGCCGGACACGCTGGCGATGGTGGCTACCGACGGCCACCGCCTGGCGCTTGCGGAGACCGATCACAAACTTACCGGGCTGAACGGCGAAGTAAAAGTGCTCATTCCCAAGAAAGCCATGGACGAAGTCGAAAAACTTTCCAGCGCCGCCGGCTCCGACGACGCGCACGTTGAATTTGCCAAGGATGAAAGCCACCTCTTTTTCCAGGTCGGCCATCGCCTGCTGATTTCGCGCATTCTCACCGGCCAATTCCCAAACTACGAAGCGGTGCTGCCGCGGGACAATAACAAAACGGTCGTCATCGAGCGCGCGGAGTTGAGCGACGCGGTGCGCCGCGTCTCACAGCTCGCCGATCAGCGCTCCCACGCCGTGAAACTGGCGGTTTCGAAAGAAGGCATCGAGATTTCCGCTTCCAGCCCGGAATACGGCGAAGCGAAAGAAAACATCGAAAAAGAATTCAAGGGCGAGCCCATCGCCATCGGTTTTAATTCCAGCTACATGCTCGATTTTCTCGGCGCCGCCGCCGATGGCCCCATCAGCATCGAGCTGAAAGACGAACAGTCCGCCGGCCAGATGCGCCCGCTCGCCGATGAATCCTACCGCTACCGCTACATCATCATGCCCATGCGCATCTGATCTACGTTCGCCGACCGCCTCGCGGTTTCCTAGGGAATGCCGCTATCGTTCCAGTTTGGGTCTGTTTCTCGTTCCACTGAGCAGTTGCTTTTTCAATCTGGGAAACGTCTATTCCCTGAATCTTCAGGAATTCCTCAAGTGCTTCTATAAAGAGTTCATTTTGAGCGGGTTTGCGCCCAGTCTGCTTCCATCTATTCAAACCAAGTTGATGGAGAGCAATGTGCAAAGCAGGGGTTAGCTTCGCTGACACGCTGATTGCCCCTTTAGGAGTTGTTGGTCGACGCCCCATATTCCACAAGGATATTTCAGAAGCGCGTGAAATTTTAACTTTTCTTTTGACATTTGCATAAAAATATTTATATATGGAAACAGCAAAAGAACTCAAAGAATCGGCGCAGGATATGCTGCCAGGATTCGCATACGAATATGTGCGCGATGTTCAAGCGAATACGACAGAAATGATGAGCCAAACCAAGCTATATAGTATCCATTTGTCAGATGCCTTCGCATGGCTGGAGGCGAGAGAAGAAAACTCAATCCACGCCATCGTGACTGACCCGCCCTACGGACTCAAAGAGTACACGGACATCGAGAAGACAAAGCTTCGCAATGGGCGTGGAGGGGTTTGGCGCATTCCGCCATCATTTGACGGTTGCAAGCGAAGTCCGCTTCCTAGGTTCACGATTCTTAACAACACAGACATTGCAGCGCTGCGTTCTTTCTTTGCGAGGTTTGCCAAACAGGCGGTACGTGTTCTTGTCCCAGGCGGTCATATCATGATCGCAAGCAATCCCTTACTCTCGCAATTTGTATACATGTCGCTTATGGCCGCAGGACTCGAGAAGCGCGGCGAAATAATTCGTCTAGTACAGACGCTGCGCGGTGGAGATCGTCCCAAGAACGCACACAGAGAATTTCATGACGTATCCGTTATGCCTCGATCGGCTTGGGAACCATGGGGCTTATTTCGGAAGCCCTGTGAGGGTAGAGTGCAAGACAATCTACGAAAGTGGGCAACGGGAGGCTTGCGTCGTGTTTCTGGCAAGAATCCATTCCTAGACGTGATCCAATCAGCACCTGCGCGTCGAGAGGAGCGTAAGATTGCGCCGCATCCGTCACTAAAGCCGCAAGCCTTCATGCGCCAACTAGTTCGCGCCGCCCTTCCATTGGGCCGTGGCATAATCCTGGATCCGTTCATGGGTTCGGGTTCTACCGTCGCGGCTGCGGAGGCGATTGGTTACATGAGTATTGGGATCGAGAAGGATTCGGCGTACTATTCAGTCGCTAGGAAGGCTATCCCAGCGCTAGCTCGATTCACGCCGAATGGAGCTAATGGAAGGTCCGGGGGAGCACTTGCCGCTGCCAAGAGACCTAAAATCGATTCACATCAGGAAGGCGGTTGCATACGTCGAGAAGCAGACTGCAGATCTGATAGACCTGTATCTGGAGCAAGCCAATGTGTTTAGCGCAATTGTTGGCATCTTCGGAGTGAAGGCGTTGCATGCGGTCAGCCCATACAAGAAGCACAAACACCCGGACGTTGCTCAGCAGCGATTTCCTGATTTGTCCTTAGAGGGCAAGCTCAATCCGCCGCCAGAACAGGCCTTAGAGTCCAAGGGCAGCACGCGGCCCTGGGCGATACAATCTCACTACAATCATCCCGGTTGGTACGTCGTATGGCGCTACCTCGTTGACACCACAGAATCGATTAAGCCAGGCCACCCGGTAGTTATCTGGCGTGTAGACGTTGTCTTCTTGACGGCTAACGACTGGAAGTATGAAGGTAGTAAGGCGGCGGAGGGCAAGGGTGGCCGCACACACACTTTCGGAGTATCAAATCCCTCAAAGAAGCTGGCTGGCGCCGCTGCGTATGTTTTGCCCGGAATCGCGATCAAAAACGGAAAACCTATTCTCGCCGAAAACTAGCCGGGGCACACCAACGCTAGGAGTCTAAGTTTTTGGAGAGAATCGTACCTGCCCACGCGTAAGTCATTGCAACCACAAATGTTACATCGAAGCCAAGAAAATCCAGCACTTGAGAAAAAGCACCGGATCGAGTACAATTTCTGCGTTGTCGATTCGTTTGTAAGTTTCCCCTTAATCGACACGTCCGCCAGGTAAGTGTGAGTCCCGGATTTGAGCTCCGCGCCAGGAGCTCAGGGCGCATTGACCTGGAGAAACATGAGTCTTCGCCACGTCTCGCTGCGCGAGATGGGATGGAGCAGGAACCCTACGAGTTTCGGATTCGCCCGGCGAAACCGGAATCACAGGGTGAGGCGACGTACGGAAAATTCCGCAAGCACGCCTTCCTTGCTTCACAGAAAACGAGTTTTTTTGAGCGCGGATCCGCACTCCGAATTGTCCGGAGTCTGTCCAGCGCCGCAGCCACTCGCGAGAAGTTGCTGTGCCAGGAGAAAACATGGGCGATAAAGAAAACGTGAGCGACAAAGAAAACGTGGGCGGCGCGCCACAAGGCGGCCACAAGTACGACGCGAAATCGATCAGAGTTCTCGGCGGCATCGAAGCCGTGCGCTTGCGTCCCGCGATGTACATCGGCTCGACGGGCGACATGGGCTTGCACCATCTCGTTTGGGAAGTGGTGGACAACTCGGTCGACGAAGCTATGGCCGGCTATGCGGACGAAATCAATGTCACGGTACACGCCGACGAATCCGTCACCGTGGTCGACAACGGCCGCGGCATCCCCGTGGACATGCACGCCACGGAGAAGCGTCCCGCGGCGGAAGTCGTGCTGACCGTTTTGCACGCAGGCGGAAAATTCGACAGCGACACGTACAAGGTCTCCGGCGGTTTGCACGGGGTGGGCGTTTCGGTGGTCAATGCGCTTTCCGATTGGCTGGAACTGGAAATTTCGCGCGATGGCGCGGTTTGGGAACAAACTTACGAAAAAGGCAAGCCCACCAACAAGCTGAAGCAGACCGGCAAGACGCGCAAGACCGGGACGAAAGTTACCTTCCATCCCGACCCGGCGATTTTCGAGAAGACCGTCTACAGTTTTGACACCCTGGCGCAGCGTTTGCGCGAACTGGCGTTCTTGAACAAGGGCTTGAAGATCACGCTCGCCGATGAACGCACGGAAAAGACCGCGGAATTCAAGTTCACCGGCGGCATCACCGAATTCGTCAAGCACCTGAATCGCGGAAAAACCACGCTGCATGATTCGCCGATCTACATCGAGGGGAAGCGCGGAACCGTGGAGATCGAAATCGCGCTGCAGTACAACGACACCTACGGTGAAAACGTTTTTGCTTTCGCGAATACCATCAACACGGTTGACGGGGGCACCCATCTTTCCGGCTTCCGCTCCGCGCTGACGCGTTCGATCAACAACTTTGCGTCGTCGGCGGGCATGCTGAAGGAGCAAAAAGACGAAGTAACCATCACCGGTGACGACGTGCGTGAAGGATTGGTCGCCGTCATCAGTGTGCGCCTGCCGCAGCCGCAGTTTGAAGGGCAAACCAAAGGCAAGCTCAACAGCGACATCAAGGGCGACGTCGAGCAGCTCGTGAACGAAAAACTAGGCGAGTGGTTCGACAAGCATTCGACCGTGGCGCGGCGGATTATTTCCAAGTGCATCGACGCGGCGCGCGCGCGCGAAGCCGCTCGCAAGGCGCGCGAATTGACACGCCGCAAGTCCGCAATGGATTCGAGCGGTCTGCCGGGAAAACTCGCCGATTGCCAGGAACGCGATCCGGCGCGGTGCGAGCTGTTTGTCGTCGAGGGCGAATCCGCCGGCGGCTCGGCGAAGATGGGCCGCGACCGCAAGTATCAGGCCATCCTGCCGCTCAAGGGCAAAATTCTGAACGTCGAAAAGGCGCGCTACGACAAAATGCTGGGCCACGAAGAAATTCGCGCCATCATCACCGCGCTGGGCACCGGCATCGGCAAGGACGATTTCGATGCCGGAAAACTGCGCTACCACAAAATTATTCTGATGACCGACGCGGACGTGGATGGCAGCCACATCCGCACGCTGCTGCTGACATTTTTCTTCCGGCACATGAAGGAGTTGATCGAGCGCGGGCACATCTACATTGCGCAGCCGCCGCTGTATCGTGTGAAGCGCGGGAAGACGGAAAAATACATTCGCGACGAACGCGATTTCGCGCGCGAGCTGATGAAGCGCGCCACCGAAGACCACGTCGTAAAAGCCAAGGAAGGCGTGAACCTCGAAGGAGCGCGGCTCACTTCCTTCCTGCTGAACGTGCAGGAATACGAAGCCGCTGCCGCGAAACTAGGCCGCAGGCTGCGCGAACCGGCTCTGGTGGAACTGCTCGCCGAAAGCGGCCTCGAGAAAAAGACGGACTTCGAGGACAAGAAGAACCTGGAAAAACTTTTGAAGCAAGTGGAAAAGAGCAAGTTGAAACTCGAAAGGCAAAATCGTCTTCGACGAAGAACACAGCTTGTACGAAATCCAGTTTGGCCCGCCGCACAGCCAGAAAATCAATTGGGCGGTGGCATCGGCGGCGGAATACAAACGTCTGCGAGGGCTGGCCAAACAGATCGAAGAGTTCAACCATCCGCCATTCACGGTGGCGCGCAATGGCGATAAGGTTTCGAAAGAGAAAGCGACTGATGTACTCGACTACGTGGTCGAGGATGCTAAAAAGGATTTCACCATCACGCGATTCAAGGGACTCGGTGAAATGAACGCCGAGCAGTTGTGGGACACCACCATGAACGCGGATTCACGCACGCTGCTTCAGGTGAAGCTCGAGGATGCCGTGGCCGCGGAAGATATTTTCACAACGCTGATGGGCGAAAATGTCGAAGCGCGCCGCAAGTTCATCGAAGACAACGCGCTGGAAGTCGTGAACCTGGATATTTGAGGCATGCCGGCCGATTCCCAAGCCGGCTCGATTCGCAGCGCAGTTCGTTGGGGCCTGCTGCTGGCGACGGTCGCGACGTTTGGATTTCGTTTGATGCCGCTGGTACGAGATTTTCTGGCCTGGCGGGGCGCCGTTCGAATGGGCGACGTATCCGAAGCGGAAGGCCTGCGAACTTATTTGGTCGCCGACTCGATCAGCCTTCTGATTATTCTGGCACTGGGCGTGGCGATCTTCTTCGTTTTGCGGCCACGCAGCAAGGGCCAGCCATGATTTATCAGTTGGGATGGGCGACCTTGCCAGGGCTGCGCGGATTGAGTTGCAGCGAGTTTCGCGCCACGCCGACTGCGGCGCCGGACAACGAGCGTGGCGTGGCGATTGAGTTTGCAAACGACACTGAACGCGATGCGTTCATGCGCGAAATCGAGGAATATTTTGCCGCTCGGCGGTTTACGAATTCCGCGGACGCCTTCGACACTGTGAAGGCGTACGTCTTTGAGCGCGCTGCGAATCGATAGATATTGCTCGTAGGGGCACGATATATCGTGCCCCTGCACTCGAACACTTCAGAGCGAGGGGAAATGGCGGACGAGACAAACACATCAGTACTGCTTCCGATTGATATCGAAGCAGAAATGAAGAAGTCGTATCTCGACTACGCGATGAGCGTGATCATCGCGCGGGCTCTGCCCGACGTGCGCGACGGGTTGAAGCCCGTGCAGCGGCGCATCCTCGTGGCCATGAACGACCTCGGCCTGGCTTCCAATCGCGGCTACCGCAAATGCGCGAAGATTTGCGGCGACACTTCCGGCAACTATCACCCGCACGGTGAAGCGGTGATTTATCCGGCGATGGTACGTCTTGCGCAAGACTTCAACATGCGCTATCCGCTGGTCGATGGGCAGGGGAATTATGGTTCTGTTGATGGCGATCCCGCTGCGGCGATGCGATACACCGAAGCGCGGCTGGCGAAAATCTCGGAAGACATTCTTGCCGACCTGGAAAAAGAAACCGTCGATTTCATTCCGAACTTCGATCAGACGCGCGAAGAGCCCGTGGTTTTGCCGTCGCGCATTCCGAATCTGCTCGTCAATGGCGCCAGCGGCATCGCCGTCGGCATGGCCACGAACATCCCGCCGCACAATCTTCGCGAGATCGTAGACGCCGCCATTTTGTTGATCGAAAAGCCCGATACCACGCTGAAAGAAATAATGAAGATTGTGCCCGGTCCGGATTTTCCGACGGCCGCGTATATTGCTGGGCGCGAAGGCATCGAGGCGGCGTACAAGAACGGGCGCGGCAGCTTCACCATGCGCGCCAAAGCGGCTATCGAAGAGGTAGGGAAAGACCGCGAAAATATCGTAGTCACTGAAATTCCCTATCAAGTGAACAAGAAAACCCTCATCGAGCGCATCGCCGAGCTGGCTCAGTCCAAGAAGATCGACGGCATCGCCGATGTGCGCGACGAATCCTCGCGCGAAGGCATGCGCATCGTCATCGAGCTGAAGCGCGGCGAGGAATCGCAGCTCATCCTGAATAATCTTTTCAAGTACACGCAGATGCAGGAATCCTTCGGCATGATCCTGCTTTCCATCGTGGGCGGGCAGCCGCGCGAGCTGGGCTTGATCGCCATGATCAAGCTGTTCATCGAGCACCGCATCGATGTGATCCGCCGCCGCACGATTTTCGAGCTGAAGAAAGCCGAACAGCGCGAGCATATTTTGCTCGGGTACCAAATCGCGTTGGATCATCTCGACAACGTGATTCGCATCATCCGCGGTTCGTCCAGCCGCGTGGAAGCCAAGGAAAATCTGTTCAAGTACTTCAGCGAGCAGGAAGTCACCATCACCGAAAACGGGAAATCCAGAAAAATCGAGGGCGTAAAGCTGGACGGCCGAAAGTACCGCTCGCAAGGAGCGCCGGAAATCGAAGCGGCCGGCCGTGGAGACGGGCTGGGCCTCAGTTACGCGCAGATCGACGCCATCCTAGAATTGCAGTTGCACCGGCTGACGCAGCTATCCATCGACGAAATCCTCAAGGAATTGAAGTCCATTCGCGAATTAATCGTGGAGTTGCGCGAGATTCTGTCGAGCGACAAGAAACTCAGGCAGGTGATCATCGCCGAACTGCGCGACGTGCACAAAGCGTACGGGGACGACCGTCGCACGCAAATCGTCGACAAAGTGGACGAGATCAAGCTGGAAGACCTGATCGCCGATACGGAAATGCTGATTACCGTCAGCCACGCCGGCTACATCAAGCGCACCGCGGCGGATACGTATAGGCACCAGTCGCGCGGCGGCAAAGGCCGCATCGGCGCGAAGACCAAGGAAGAAGATTTCGTCGAATATCTTTTTATCGCCTCGGCGCACAGCTATATTTTGCTGTTCACTTCGAAGGGCCGCGTTTACTGGCTGAAAGTGTATGAGCTGCCGGAAGCCGCGGCGGCCACGCGCGGCAAGGCCATTTCCAGCCTGGTGAAATTCCAGGAAGACGAAAAACTCACCGCCTTGGTCGCGGCGCGTAATTTGGAAGAAGCGGACAAATTCGTTTTCATGGCCACCAAGAGCGGCACGGTGAAGAAATCGGCGCTGACGGAATTCTCGAACCCGCGCTCGACGGGCATCATCGCTCTCACCCTGGATGGCAAGGACGAGCTCATCGGCGCGAAGCTGACTGACGGCAAGAAAATGATTTTTCTGGCCAGCCACGAAGGCCAGGCGATTCTCTTCCGCGAGACGGAAGTGCGCCCGATGGGCCGCAACGCCGGCGGAGTGAACGGCATGGACCTCGCCAAGGAAGACTACGTCGTGAGCATGGACGCGGTGCAGCCGGACTTCGAGATTATCGCCAAGGAACACAACACCACCACCCAGAATCTTGAGGAGCTCGAGAACGAGCAGATCAGGGATTCGCTGGTGACGCTGATGCTGACCGTGGCGGAGAAAGGCTTCGGGAAGCGCACACCGCTGGCGGAGTACCGCATCACGTCGCGCGGCGGCAAGGGCGTGGTGAACATGAAAACCACGGACCGCAACGGGTACGTCGTGGCCACGTTGCAGGTCACCGAAGAATCGGACGTGATGATCATCACGCACAACGGCAAAGTGATTCGCGTGCACGCAAACGAAATTCGAGAAGCGGGCCGGTCGACGCAGGGCGTGCGTCTGCTGCGGTTGGAAGCGGATGATTCCGTCGCCGCCGCCGCCGTGCTCCAGGAAGAAAACGAAGAAGAAAAGAAGTAGCTCGATCTGGAGACTGGGCGGGCTGAGCAAACGTGAACGATTCCGACGGAGAGTCGCGACAAGTTGTATCTGGCCCCTATTTTCTTTCACCGCAAAATTTCTTGGGCTACGCCAAGCTTGCAAGGATGTTAGAATTCTCGGCCTCATGAAAAACATGCGACGATTTCTTGCGTCCCTCCTTTTGCTGTGCGCGCCACTGATTCTCTTCTCCTCGGCCCGAACATCAGAGAAAAATGCCGCTAAGAACCGATACCTGGCTTACGTCGGGACGTACACGACCAAAACGGAGAGCAAAGGAATTTACACTTTCGAGTTTGACGCAGACACCGGGAAGCTGACGCCAAAGGGTGTTGCGGCGGAGACGCGTGACCCTTCGTGGGTGGTGGTGCACCCTACCCGAAAATACGTATACGCCGCGAACGAAGCCGGCAAGGCGAGCGCGGTGAGCGCGTTTGCCGTGGATACGAAGAGCGGGAAACTTACGCTGCTGAATCAGATGCCATCGCTCGGCAATGATCCGTGTTATTTGTCTTTCGACAAGACCGGAAAGTACATTTTCGTTGCCAACTACAGTTCGGGGACGATTGCCGTTTTCCCGATTTTGGATGACGGGCGGCTGGGCGAACACACCGCGTCGTTGAAAAACCAAGGCGCTCCGGGTCCGAACAAACAGCAGGAAGGGCCGCACGCGCACTGGATTGAGGCGACGGCGCACAACCGTTTCGTGTACGTTGCGGACCTGGGGCTGGATCGCGTGCTCATCTACAAGTTCGATGCGACCAACGGCTCGCTGACGCCGGGCGCGCGGCAGCCCTCGAAGGCCACCGCGGATAAAGCGGCAGCTGCCGATTCTTTTTCCGCGATGCTAAATCCCGGCGCGGGGCCGCGGCACGTGGCGTTTGGTGCGGGCGGCAAGTTCATGTATGTGCTGGGCGAAATACAATCCACAGTGACCGTTTTTACAAACGACGCGCAAGAAACGTATCGCGCGGTGCAGACGATTTCCATGCTGCCGAAGGGATTCGCGGGACGGAACGACGCGGCGGAAATCGCCGTGCATCCCAACGGGAAACTCCTGTATGCCTCCAACCGCGGACACGAGAGCATGGCGATTTTTGCGATCGATCCGGCGAAGGGGACGCTGACGTTTGTGGCGCACGTTCCGACCGGAGGGAAGGAGCCGCGGCACTTCGCCATCGATCCGAGCGGCAAATACCTGCTGGCGGAGAACCAGTTGTCCAACAACATCGTCGTTTTCAAGATTGACCCCGCGACGGGCGGCCTGACTCCGACGGGGCAGGTCGTGGACGTGCCGTCACCGGTGAACCTCGCGTTCCTGCAAGAAGAGTGAAGCTGGCTGTTCGGCGCAGTAGTTAGCATTGCTTTGACAAGATGCACCCCCCGGGGGGTCTCGGATGTGTGGCAAACACAGGGGTTAGAAACACGCATTTTTGGAAGTGTGGCAATCGTTGGACTTACGGGCGAATTTTCGGATCTGTAGCAATGAAAGGAGTTAGGAGAGAAGGGGAGACACGTTTGAACGTTGAAAAGACAGAAAGGGCCCCCTCCCCTCTATGTTTTTGTAAAGGATTGAGACGATTGAGTTTGGAGGGTGGGGGTCGGCAAAAGAATTGAGGGGTAAGGACTTAGGGGGATAGTGGGGCAGGGGGGCGGTTCGCAGGGCTGGAAATGCGAGGAGAAGTCGAGGATGGGATTCGACAAACACGGGAGAGAATAGCAGGAAGTAGTCTGCATGTCAATATATTTCTTGGATATCATTCGAACGGGATTGTAAGTCGTTGAAAGCACCGAGAGATACGAGCGTAAAGAGAGGAACGGAAGGTCTGGATGGAAGGCGTGGTGAACGGTTCTTGTAGATGCGAGACGAGCAAGAAAAACAAAGTCAAAAGCCCCACACGTAAAACCGACGTGTGGGCCACCCAATTCGTTTCAGGACTTATCGTCCGGGCCACCCGTCCAACCGCAAGTGACCTGCACCCTCAGGGTAGGGTTGCGTCACACGGTAGAACCGGTAGAACTTGCGCCCTCGGTCGCTAACCGTATTCATGGTATAGATATGCGACCTTGAATCAGCATGTGTATTGCCCCTTCCATCGATTGATCCGTACCGACCCTCAGTTTTTCCTAATCCACAGCAACCCACGCTTCCAGGTTCTTCTTGTAGCCGATGGGAATCTCAAATAGCGAAGGATCCTGCGGACCAAGTCGGATATTCTGATATTCGGTTAACCGGCCCCCTGCCTCGTCCTGGCCTTTGACGACGAACCCGCCCAACTCCCTGGCGGCCCACTCAATGCTGGTGTATTCATGCCCTCTGAAAGTCACCCGGATACGGAACTTATCGCAATTGTTGGGTCCCACTTGCTCTGAACCGAGCGATTCGCGCTCCACCTTGGCTCCTTGCAGCTTGCGGGAGAACTCTGTAAAGCCAGGAAAAAGGTTGAACATAAAAATGTATTCGCGCTCCTGGTTAAAACGCATTCCCATGTACTCGGCTCGGAAACGCGGATGCAACACACCGTACGTCTGGTCATCAGGGGTCAGGACCCACATGACATCGCGATCAAATCGCGTAATCCAGACCTTCTTCTTCCCGTCCTTTTCCCCATCGACACGCACGGCCTTCTCAATGCCGTAAACCTTCACCGTTGTCGTTTTACCGTTAATAGTACTGGTTTGGTCGGCGGAGAAAGGCTGCACACGGGTCTGAGCATTAGCACCGCCGTTAGCAAATAAAATGCAGCAGAAAACGACTGCCCACCAGAGGAGAGGTAGTTGTTCCACCCATGACTGCTTGATTCGCTTTTTCATCGTTCATCTTCCTTTCTGCCGCTGGCCCGGGCCCAAAACCCTTTGAGATTGCTTTCCAGACCAAACGGACCCGTGGTGCGATGGGTTAGCGAACGTCCATGACTTTCCACCAATACTCCATTTGCTTTACTCCCTTTATCCGCTCGGCCCCGTATGCAACTTTTGTGCCGTCCGGACTGAAATATAGATCGTTGCCGATCCAATCAAACTCGGGCCCTTGCTTATCGCCAGCAACGACGAACCACTTGTCGCCGCGGCGAGCCGTATAAGCGACCGTTGTCCGGTCTGCGCTCAAAACGGGCGTTCTAAGCTCATCCACTTCCGGGCCGCGCTTGTCGCCCATCATGACGAAGACCTTTCCGATCTTGCCGAACACCTTTTCGCCTTTGTTCTGTTGGGCGCAGTAAATTACAGTCTCGCTGTCCTTGCCAAAATCAATGGTGTCTCCGCAGACGGCAAAGAATTCCGGGCCCTTCTTCTCACCCACAACCACGAACCCCTTTTGGTGTTCTACCGCCGCGTAGGCCACGGTGGTTCCGTCTCTGCTGAAAACAGGCTTGCCGACATAATCGAACTGTGGGCCAGGTTTGTCCCCAACGACGATGAAGGCCTTCTTGCCCTGTCCCGCTTGATACGCGACCCTACCTCCGTTTGGACTAAAGACGGGATTCATGACGCCGTCAAACTCCGGGCCGCGCTTGTCCCCAACGACGATGAAATGCTTCTTCCCCTCCCCCGCCGCGTATGCGACGGCTTTACCGTCCGGGCTGAAGATGGGATCCGTAACGTCATCAAAATCGGGGCCGCGCTTGTCCCCAACGACCATGGACCACTTCTTGCTTCGCAGGGCAGCGTGCGCGACTGTAGTACCGTCAGGGCTAAAGGCCAGCACACCGACGTTGTCAAATTCCGGACCCTTCTTATCTCCGGTGACGATGAACCATTTGTTGTTCAACTTTGCTTCATACGCAAGGATGGCTCCGTCGGGACTGAACACGGGGCGCACGACATCGTCAAATTCAGGCCCGTTCTTGATCGGGACAGGAGTAGGGTCATTCCAGTCGCCCGCAACGACCGCAATGCATTCCTTTCCGTCCTTTAGGGGTTTCCGCCTCATTACAAATGTGACGCGTCTGGCGTCTGGGCTAAAGAGCGGGGGCCATTCTTTTAGTTCTTCGGGGTTGTATATCTGATGTTGCCTGATGGTTTCGTCATCGGGAATCGGTATCGTTTTGCCGCCAACCACTAGGAAAGCCCGCTCTCTTTCCTCTTTGCCCTCAACGCCGACATATCCAATCGTGTTCAGATCCGGGCTAACAAAGAGGAACCCAACTCCGTCGAATTCCCGCCCCTTTTGGTTGCCAGAGACGAGGAAGACCTTCTGGCCATCACTGTAAATGTTCGTTACCTGAGTCCCCGCACCAAAGATGGTCGCCGTGGCGTATGACGCGGACAATTTTCCGAGCGGATTCCCAAGAAAGAATTGAACAAAGAAGTCGGCGTTTCTCGAAGGGAAGAACGCCGCAGGTCGAGGGTTCACCTTAAGGGCATCTTCTATCTTCTTCGCCTTCTCTTTCAAATCTATAACCAGTCCTGCGACCACGGGATCAACAAACCCCGGGGGAATGCTGGCGAGAAGTCTCTCTTCGAAGGAGATATTGGGCGTGGACTTCACTGTGGTTACCTGAGCGGGGCGCGCGACGGGGAGCGGCTGCTTGTCCGACTCCTGCGCGCCAACTGTTGCTAGAGCAAAGAGGCACCATGAGATGACAGTCCCTTGTGAAATCAAGCGCCTCATTTTGTTTCTCCTCCTCTTTCCTTGGCTTTAATCCTGGGCTCCTGCTTTCTTCAGCAGTTCAACGATGACGGCGCGGCACAGTCAAACACCGTTCGGCCACGGGATCAGGGTATTGCCGGGACGGGACGAGCGCTGCGGATCTGGTTGACAATATCGATGGCTAGCCGCTGCGCCGCGGCGGGACCGTCAATGGCGGTGACCTTCCCTGTGCCAAGGACCATGCCTGTTTTCGGGCTGATCATTTTAAAGATCCAGTCGTACGTCAGCCAGGGCCGCGTGACATCGATATAGATATCGGCCCCGTTCCGGTCGTCGACGATGCGGATGCTCCACTCGCGCATCTCGGGCCGAGTGTAAAGCGCGTCCTGCAACAAATTGCCCTTCATCCAGATCGTGTGGGATTCCGCAAATATCGATCGAGCAGAGCGAAGAATTCCTGCCGGATCGTTTCCTGATTCACGAATCGCCGTGTTGTTCGCCTCCGATGTTCCGGTCGGTCTGTCCAGTTCTTCGCGCGGGAACTGCACGGCACTGGCGAGTTGCTCGACAATGACTGCCGCCAGCTTCGGACCGGCGTCGAATTCATCGGTTGCTTCAACCGTGCCCGAGGCGAGGGTCAAGGACTTGGGCTGATAAAGCAGGGTGTAGGTCCAGTCAAACGTCATGACCGGCCGGTCCACCGTGATCGCAATATCGGCAGTTTGCCCGTAATCGGCGAAGCGCAATCCCAAGTGCGGGAACATCGCTGTCTTATGAATATCGTCCTGCAGCCGCTCGCGGCGCAGATAAATTGTTTTGGAATGCACCGAAATGGTGTGCATTTGCCGCTGGTCCAGCCGGGGCAGAGTTGGATTCGGGGGAACTGCTGGCGCTATCCCAGGAGCGTTGGCAGGGGCGGCCGGGAAGGCTGTGGCTTTCGCGCCGAATGATTGTAACCGTCCGCCAGAGTCAAAACGCGTTCCACCAGATGCATTGGCGAGGCCGGCAACGCTTTCGATCGGTACGGCGAAGTTGATGTTCTGGCCGGCGCTGAGTGATCCTACGACAATTCCGAGTATTCGAGCCTCAGCATCGACCAGCACTCCGCCGCTAGATCCCGGCGACAACGGAGCGGTGAACTGCAGAATCCGGTAACCACTACCTGCTCCGGGTACATCGTCGGCCATTCGCGTGGCGCTCAGGATGCCCGAGGATGCAGTCCAGGGTAAGCCGACGGCATTCGATACAACAAAAACCGTGGCACCGGATGCCGAGTTAGCGGAGTTGCCCAAGGGCAGGACCGGGAGCCCCGTGGCGGAGATGCGCAGTGCCGCAACGTCGCGGCGCTCGTCAGACGCCAGCAACTCAACTTGGTCGTAGATTTCGCCGCTTTTCAGCCGCACCTGCACCTCGCGCATCCCTTTCACGACATGGTTGGCGGTGAGGATCACGCCATCGCTCCGAATGATCACTCCGGAAGCGACGCCCGCAACTTGGCCGTCACCTTTGCCGACCAGAATGGATACAGCTGCAGGCGAAACTCGATCGACGACTTGATCTCCGGATAGTGCTTGGGGCGCTCCGCCCTGCCCCATCAGATTCGGTGCGGACACTCCCCAGAAAACCGCAATGGCTAACAAGTTGAGAAGTCGCATAACCCTTCCTCCCTTTTGTTGTCGCATTGAACTCTACTTCTTCACCCGGGCATATTCGGGCATCGGGCAATTGGTGGGCCTAAAGCAGCGGAGGTTGGAAGAGTGCTTAGGAGATTGAAAAGGCGGTGAGAGGAAGCGGTTCGGCTCTGCCCGCGGCCGTTGCTATTGTCAGGATTATAATCCAGTGCTGTCGGAAATACATGGCAACTTTGCTGGCAGTGTCTGTCTCCGAGAGCAACGGCAAGATGATCATGTGGTTCCGGTCTTGAACGTTTTGGGGAGAACTGCGGCACATGAAGACGAGAAGAAGGAGCGGGCCGCGGGCGCGCCGGCTTCGTTCGGTCGCGTAGAACTATCCGGGACGCAAAATGCGCGAATGACGGGGAAGGGAGAGGCGAGGAGCAGATTCCTTCCGACAAGGTCGGGACTCCCAAACTTTGCTCGTCGCCTGCGCTCGGAATAATAAGGGGAAGGGACGGGCGGCAGAAAACTAGAAACTAGAAGGCAGAAACTGGAAGGCGGAGAGGCAGGGGCGAAAAGAGGAAGAGACATCCCTCCGCTGCGGTCGGGATGACATACAGGGTGGGGACTGGGCGCGCAGTTGAAACTTACGGCTGGCGCCAGGAGATGAAGGTGTCGGGACTGTTTTGCCCGGGGATGGTTAAGCTCTATAGATGCGCTCCAAGTCAAATCCCGGTGGATTGCTCGATGGGTCGAAAGTGATCTTGAAGTGTTCGAAGAAGCCGATTCGTCCCAGCAATCCAGCAAGCGGCAGTTGATCCGTAAATCCGGCTCGAATCTTGAGTATATTTCCTACGACATGCAAAGAGACTGTGTGTCGATATATCTTTGTCGGTACACCAGAAACGCCTACAGTTTCGTCCAGTTCGCCCTTTTCGACATTTAGGCCAATGCCCTGTCCGATGCTGGAATGGAACAGGCAGAGAGAGGCGCCGGAGTCGATTACTGCTTCGAACTTCCTGCACGGAGGAGAGTGCTTTGCCGGATTGGATACTTGAACGGGCAGAGCTGCCGCCCAGTCGTCCATGCCCTTATGCCTCGGATAGTTTTTGTAGGCGAATCGCACGCCGCATTATACGGCAAATGGCAGCCACGATTTGGGGGTCTTGAGGATGACCGAATCCTTATCGCCAGCGTCGTCGAGTCGCTTTGCTACTTCCTCGTAAGTTGCTCCGGTGGCGATAACGCGAGTTTCGTCCTCCGTCAGAGCAATCCAAGAATCGAGGGGAGCCCCACGCAAGGCTTCACTGCGAGGGGTATTTAGAATGGCAGACATGGCGTAATCTCCGACGTTCTTTAGATGCATGAGGCTATAGGGGAGGATATAGCCGAGTCAAGTTGCTTTCTCATAGTCACACCACACTTTAGACGCGTCAAGAGCACCATCGTTTGGCGTTGCTCCTGCCCCCTACAACGAGCGCGAGGGACGTGGCGGAAAAGCAGAACGGGCGGCACACCGAAGTGCGCCGCCCGTTTTGTATTTTTGTGAAGTGAGGCTGAAGCCGGCTGGATCGAGGTTTAAGGCCGATCAAGCCGGAAGCAGCTGTTCCTTAGAGGGGCTGTACGTTCGAGGCCTGCAGGCCCTTGGGGCCCTTGGAAACTTCGAATTCAACCGCCTGGCCATCGTTCAACGTCTTATAGCCATCAGCCACGATAGCGGAGAAATGGACGAAAACGTCCTCACCGCTCTGGCGCTGTATGAAGCCGAAGCCCTTGCTGGCATTGAACCACTTCACTGTACCTTGTTCTTTACTCACTGCTTTACTCTTTTCCGTCAGCCGGAGAGCGGCTGAGCACAACATTGAGCTATCTGATGCCCCAGTTCCGAGCCCCTCAACAGAGCCGCGGCCGTCTTCAAGCTTTGTCCGGGAGACTGCAAAGCAGTGCACCGAACAAAAAAATGGCCGCAAGTGTGACCTTGCGACCGCTTTACTACCCAAAGGCGATACAAGAGCAACAAACGCAAGGACAGAGTACCACGGAAAAGGGTATTCGGCAAGAGAAATTTTTATCCCTTTGCAGTCAATAAGTTAACGAACGGGGTTAGCCGACATCCATGATAAGTCCGTGTCAAGAGGGCAAAAGCTCTCCCGACGCGCTTCGGAGAAGCGCGTGCATAAAATTCTTAGGTGCTTCAGCTCGCGTTCGTGCCTCTCGGCGGTGGTTCCTCGTCGATTGAGAACCAGACATCC
>WNFC01000761.1_pt1 | contig 32871 bp, 34 predicted proteins | sample 5400541 | NCBI WGS metagenome assembly WNFC01 (sample SAMN13153342, study PRJNA577476) | soil metagenome | isolation source: 120 cm saprolite under Douglas fir tree site 2 hole 2 replicate 1 | place: USA:California | collected 2015-04-18
CGCGTGAGCCGGACTATCGCGGGCAGGCCAAGCCGCCGCGAGAACAGGGCGGTTCAGGGGTGGTTTGCCATGCAGACGTCCCCCGCGGGTTAGCTGGTGGAGCCGAGGGGGGTCGAACCCCTGACCTCCTCATTGCGAACGAGGCGCTCTCCCAACTGAGCTACGGCCCCGACAAGGTCCGCCGGCGCTCAAGTCATTGCCGGGGCTTGCGAGTGCCGGCCATTTAGGGCGCGGGGTATCCGAAGTCAAGGATGCCGGGCCGGCCGCCGCTCTCGAATTCGCGCGCCGGCGCGCTTGTTTGCACGGCCCGGCCCCGCTACATCTTCCTGCCGGCTGCCACAAGCGAATCAATCTCCATGTACGCCCTATTCCTGGTCATCGATCTCGCGCTTCAGCTCTACATCTGGGTGCTGATCGCGGCCGCGATATTTTCGTGGCTGATCGCCTTCAACGTCGTGAATGTCCGCAACTCGGTGGTCGGCATGTTGGGCGATTTTCTCTATCGCATCACGGAGCCGGCGCTGCGGCCGATCCGCAACTTGATGCCGAATCTCGGCGGCATCGATGTCTCGCCGGTCATTCTGATCCTGATCATCATCTTCATTCGCTACTGCATCGCGCTCTATATCCTTCCCCACGTGTACTGAGCGCGATGTCGGCGTGGACGGTCACGCCGGACGGCCTCGCGCTTGCCGTCCGGCTCACGCCGAAGGGCGGCCGCGACGCGATCGAGGGTGTCGCGCAGCTGGCGGACGGGCGCCGCGTGCTCAAGGTGCGGGTGCGTGCGGCCGCGGTCGCGGGCGAAGCCAACGCGGCGCTGGTCGGGCTCCTCGCCGCGGCGCTCGGGGTCGCCGCCCGGGACGTGAGCCTCGTCGCCGGCGCGGGCTCCCGGCTCAAGCGGCTGAAGGTCGCCGGCGCCGGCGCGACGCTCGCCGCCGCGCTGGAGAAGATCTGCGCGATCGGGTAAGGCGATCAGCGAACGGCGAATGATCCATTCGCCTCTCGCCATTCGCCACGTGCAGGTATGACCGCAACCATCATCGACGGCAAGGCGATCGCCGCGGAGCTGCGGGGCAGAGTGGCGGAGGCGGTGCATCGCCTCGGCCGCGATCGCGGCATCACGCCGGGACTCGCGGTCGTGCTGGTCGGCGACAATCCGGCGAGCGAGAGCTACGTCGGCAGCAAGCTCAAGCTGACCGAAGGCAGCGGCATGCGATCGTTCGATCATCGCCTGCCGGAGACGACCGCCGAAGCCGAGCTCCTGGCGCTGGTGGCGCGGCTCAACGCCGATCCGGCGGTGCACGGCATCCTGGTGCAGCTGCCGTTGCCGAAGCAGATCGATCCGCGCAAGGTGATCGCCGCGATCGATCCGATGAAGGACGTCGACGGCTTCCACCCCGTGAATGTCGGACGCCTGTCGGCCGGGCTGCCGGCGCTGGCGCCATGCACGCCGCTTGGCTGCGTCCTTCTCGCCAAGACCGTCGCGCCCGCGCTCGCGGGGCTCGAAGCCGTCGTGATCGGCCGCTCCAACATCGTCGGCAAGCCGCTGGCGCAACTGCTGCTGATGGAGAACGCGACGGTGGCGATCGCGCATTCGAAGACCCGCGATCTGCCGGCGGTCTGCCGGCGCGCCGATATCCTGTTCGCGGCGATGGGACGCGCCAAGATGGTGCGGCGCGACTGGGTCAAGCCCGGCGCCATCGTGGTCGACGTCGGCATCAACCGCGTGACCGACGCGAGCGGCAAGTCGCGCATCGTCGGCGACGTGGCCTTCGCCGAGGTCCGCGAGACCGCCGGCGCGATCACCCCGGTGCCCGGCGGCGTCGGGCCGATGACGATCGCGTGCCTGCTCGCCAATACGCTGCGCGCGGCCTGCGCCATCGCAGGATTGCCGGACCCGAAATTGTGAGTGGCTTTGGTCTATGCGGGTCGCCGCCGCGATGCGCCGGGACGAGCCGCCCTCAATCGATCGTCTCCAGGCGTCATGGATCGGCACCTACCGCTTCTTGTTGCGGCCTCTCGTCCGTCGCCGCGGCGTGCCCTCTTCGACCCAATTGAAGCCGTACGCGGTGATCTCGTAAGTGCGTTCCGGGGCCGTCTGCCGACCATTGGTGCCCCGGCAGGTGAAGCGGCGGCCAATGCCGAGCTTCTCGCGCATGGCGTCGAACATCGCTCCCTTGCCGGGATAGGTCGCCTTGAACGGCATAGTGACGTACCAGCGGCTCATTGTCGTCCTCGCTAGACTCGGATGCCGGCGATGATGCGCAGTTGCCGGCCCGGGAGGCAAGTCCAAATGAGCACACCGTTCAGTCGGAATTTGGTTGTGCCCGATGGACGGTTCGCCCGGCATTTGCACATTCGGAAATTGTATCGACATCGGTCGCCGCGCGTCGGGACCGGTCGCGAATGTGCTCGGTCCGCACGCAAAGCGCGGTGCACGAAATCACCATGCGGGCACGCCGGTCGACGGGGGACGGATTCCATCCGCCCCCTGTCGTCAGTCGTCCGTCACTTGTTCCAGGCGAAGGCGACCTTGTCGAGGACGCGGGTGCCGAACCGCTCGGAGGAGCGCGCCACCGCTTTGCCGCCGAGCGCGCGGTAGAACGCGACCGCCGGCTCGTTGTCCGACAGCGCCCAGATCACCAGGCTTTGCAGGCCGCTCTGCACGAGGTCGCGGCGCGCCGCGGTAAAGAGCTTGCGCCCGAAGCCGAGCCCCTGGAATTCCGGGCGCAGATAAAGCTCGTATATCTCGCCGTCGTAGTAGAGGCTGCGCGCGCGGTTGCGGCCGTAATTGGCGTAGCCGGCCACGCATTCGCCGAAGGCGAGCACCGCGATCCGGCTGCCCTTGCGGATCGCGCTGTCCCACCATTGCGGGCCGCGCCGGTTGATCAGCTTGTCGAGCTCGGGCCCCGGGATGACGCCCTGATAAGCGCCCCTCCAGGCATCGTCGTGAGTCGCCGCGATCGCCGTTGCATCGGACGGCTTGGCGCGCCGGACTTCGATCAGGGTCGTGCTCATGGCGAGATAGAAGCAAGCAGTTCGGCGGCCTTCAAGAGCTATGTTTAATCCTCGGTTAACAGAGGTCGCGGTTGATGTGGATTTGCCACACTGCGAGGGCGGGGAGAAGGCCGCAAACACCGCGAAAAATCGAGACATGTTCGCGATCTGACGGGATGTTGCAGCGGCGCCACGCCGAGCGGACAAAATAGCGGCGGGGCGCGCGGATCGGCCGCGTGATCCGCACGCGCGGCGTACGATCACGATCTCGCCGCAAACGAATCAGTCGGAGCCGATCGAGCTTGAGGTATCAGACCCCGGCAGCCTCCTTGCGCCGCTCCTCCTTCTTGCGGTCGTTGGGATCGAGCAGCTTCTTGCGCAGCCGGATCGCCTTGGGGGTGACCTCGACGAACTCGTCGTCGGCGATGTAGGCGAGCGCCTTCTCCAGCGTCATCGCCATCGGCGGGATCAACCGCACCGCCTCGTCCTTGGCGTGGGTGCGGATGTTGGTGAGCTTCTTGCCCTTGAGCACGTTGACCTCGAGGTCGTTGCCGCGGGTGTGCTCGCCGACGATCATGCCGCGATAGACCTTGCAGCCCGGCTCGATCATCATCGGTCCGCGGTCCTCCAGGTTCCACAGCGCATAGGCGACCGCCTCGCCTTGATCGGTTGAGATGAGCACGCCGTTGCGGCGGCCGACGATCTCGCCGCGATGGCGGCCGTAGCCGTGGAACAGCCGGTTCATCACCGCGGTGCCGCGGGTGTCGGTGAGCAGCTCGCCGTGATAGCCGATCAGGCCGCGGGTCGGCGCGTGGAAGACGAGCCGCACCCGTCCGCCGCCCGAGGGCCGCATCTCGACCATCTCGGCTTTGCGCTCGGAAAGCTTCTGCACGACGATCCCGGCATGCTCCTCGTCGACGTCGATCACGACCTCCTCGATCGGCTCCATGAGCTCGCCGTCGGCGCCGCGCTCGAGCAGCACCTTCGGCCGCGACACCGACAGCTCGAAGCCCTCGCGGCGCATGGTCTCGATCAGGATGCCGAGCTGCAACTCGCCGCGGCCGGCGACCTCCATGGAATCCTTCTCGGTCGATTCGCCGACCCGCAGCGCGACGTTGCCTTCGGCTTCGCGCAACAGCCGCTCGCGGATCACCCGGCTCTGGACCTTGTCGCCTTCGGTGCCGGCGAGCGGCGAGTCGTTGATGCGGAAGGTCATCGCCAGCGTCGGCGGATCCATCGGTTGCGCCGGCAACGGCTCCGTCGCCTCGGGGGCGCAGATCGTGTGCGCGACCGTGGCCTGCGGCAGCCCGGCGATGGCGACGATGTCGCCGGCCGCGGCTTCCTCGACGGCGGTGCGCTCGAGCCCGCGGAAGGCGAGCACCTTGGTCACCCGCCCCTCCTCGATCACGCCGCCCTTGCGGTCGAGCACCTTGACGGTCTGGTTCGGCCTCACCGCGCCCGCGGTGATGCGCCCGGTGACGAGGCGGCCGAGATAGGGATTGGCCTCCAGGATGGTGCCGAGCATGCGGAACGGTCCCTGCTCGGTCGTCGGCTCGGCGACGTGGCGGCTGACGAGCTCGAACAGCGGCGCCATGCCGAGGTCCTTCGGCCCGTCGGGCGATGCCGCCATCCAGCCTTGCTTGGCCGAGCCGTAGAGAATCGGGAAGTCGAGCTGCGCCTCGCTGGCATCGAGCGCGGCGAACAGGTCGAAGACCTCGTTCGCCACCGCCGCCGGCCGCGCGTCGGCCCGATCGACCTTGTTGATCACGACGATCGGCTTGAGCCCCACCTTGAGCGCCTTTGACACCACGAACTTGGTCTGCGGCAGCGGACCCTCGGCGGCGTCGACCAGGACCAGCGCCCCGTCGACCATGTTGAGGATGCGCTCGACCTCGCCGCCGAAATCGGCGTGGCCGGGGGTGTCGACGATGTTGATGCGGGTGTCGTGCCAGAGGATCGAGGTCACCTTGGCGAGAATGGTGATGCCGCGCTCGCGCTCGAGGTCGTTGGAATCGAGCGCGCGCTCGGCCATCCGCTGGTGGTCGCGCAACGCGCCGGACTGCTGCAGCAGCCGGTCGACCAGGGTGGTCTTGCCATGGTCGACGTGGGCGATGATGGCGACGTTGCGCAGCGTCATGGGGCTCGAAAACCAGTCGCGGGCCGCAAGCGGCCCGCATTCGCGCGGAATATAGTCGGCAAGCCGAAAGACGCAATGCGGTCGCGGCGCGATTTGCGAGCGGCACCCCGGCCCGGCACCGCCGCTCGATCGTCACGCCCGGTGAAACCTCTTGCGCCCGGCCGCCCGGAAGGCGACCATGGGGCTCGAGCGGTCGGAGGTCGCGTGCGCACATCGATTCCTGTCCGGAACCGGCGCCGGGTGTTGTGCGTGTTTCCGCATTACACGCCGGCATTCGGCACGTTCAACCATGCCTATCGGCTGATGAAGGGCGTGCGCGCCTTCATGCCGCCGCAGGGGCTCCTGCTGATCGCGGCCTATATGCCGCAATCGTGGCCGGTGCGCTTCATCGACGAGAACATCCGCAGGGCGACCGCCGCCGAGTTCGCGTGGGCCGACGTGGTGGTGGTCAGCGGCATGCACGTGCAGGCGCCGCAGATCCACGATATCGCCGAGCGCGCCCATGCCGCCGGCAAGCCGGTGGTGCTGGGCGGGCCTTCGGTCTCGGCCTCGCCGGAAATCTATCCCGAAATCGACTATATCCATATCGGCGAGATGGGCGACGCGACCGATCGGATCATCGCGCGCCTCGACGAGGGCGCGGCCCGGCCGCCGGCGCAGATGCGCTTCGAAACCCGGGAACGGCTGCCGCTGCAGGACTTCCCGATCCCGGCCTACGATCTCATCCCGCTCAAGCATTACCTGATGCTGACGCTGCAGTTCTCGAGCGGCTGTCCTTATCTCTGCGAGTTCTGCGACATTCCCAACCTCTACGGCCGGCAGCCGCGGCTCAAGACGCCGGCGCAGATCACCGCCGAGCTCGACGCCATGCGCAAGCAAAAAGGGCATCCGCCGGTAGTTTATTTCGTCGACGACAATTTCATCGGCAATCGCAAGGCCACCAAGGACATGCTGCCGCATCTCGTGGCCTGGCAGAAACAGCACGGCTACCCCATGCAGTTCACCTGCGAGGCGACGCTCAACGTCGCCAAGCAGCTGGAAATACTCGCGCTGATGCGGGAGGCCTCGTTCCTCGGCGTGTTCGTCGGCATCGAGACGCCGGAGGCCGACGCGCTCAAGGCCATGCGCAAGAACCAGAACGTCGCCGTGCCGATGCTCGAATCGATCAAGACGCTCAACGACCACGGCCTCGAGGTCATCTCCGGCATCATCCTCGGGCTCGACACCGATTCCGACGAGACCGAAACCCGGCTCAAGGATTTCATCGACATCTCGCACATCCCGATGCTGACCATCAATCTGCTCCAGGCGCTGCCGAAGACGCCGCTGTGGGACCGGCTGGCGAAGGCGGGCAGGCTGGCGGACGATCCGACGCTCGAGAGCAACGTTCGCTTCCTGCGGCCCTATGACGAGGTGGTGTCGATGTGGCGCCGCTGCATCGCCTATGCCAACGATCCGGAGCGCCTGTTCGACCGCTTCCATCATCAGGTCGATGCGACCTACGTGAACCGGATGATCACGCCGGCGCGCGGCAAGCTCAACTGGGCGAACCTGTCGGGCGCGCTGGTGCTCGCCTTCCGCGTCGTGCTGCATATCGGGCTGCTCTCGAATTACCGCCGGCCGTTCTGGCGCGTAGCGCGCCACGCGTTGCGGCGCGGGCAGATCGACGCCGCGCTCGGCATGGCCTTCGTCGCCCACCATCTCATCCAGTTCACGCGCGAGGCGCTGCGCGGCGACCAGAACGCGTCGTATTACTCGACCAAGCTGCGCCGGCGCGAGGCCGCGCCGGAATTGGCGCTGCGCAAGAGCGCGTAGCTGGGTAGGGTGGGCAAAGCCCATCCCCGCCTCCGAGCGGGGATCCCTGCCGCATCTTCGCCGCATCGCCACGCCGCGTGAGCGATTTTGCCCACGCGGATCATTGCCGTGAGGTCGGCGCCCGGGCATCGTGACGCGTGGGCAAAGGCGCGCGACGCAGCGCGCCACATCGCGGCCTCGGCTCGCGCCTTTGCCCACCCTACTTATGCGAGTCTTACCCCAGCTTCGGCTCGAGCGCGGTCGACCACAGCGCATGATCGTCGACGTCCTTGAGGGTCACGGTCATGACCTCCGTCGCGCCGTCGATTGCGACGCGACCGAAGAACTGCAGGCCTTCGCTCGGCGGCTGGTTGGGCGCGCTCGGCGCCTTCACGTATCTGACCTGCGGCCCGAACGTGTTGTCGAGCTTGTTCTGCGGGAAGCCGCCGGCATGGATCGGGCCCGACACGAATTCCCAGAACGGCTCGAAGTCCTGGAACGCGGCTTTGTTCGGGTCGTAGTAATGCGCCGCGGTGTAGTGGACGTCGGCGGTGAGCCAGACCGTGTTGCGCACGCCGGCCCGCTTGATGAACGACAGGAGGTCGGCGATCTCGAGCTCGCGGCCGCGCGGGGGACCGTCGTTGCCCTGGGCGACCGCCTCGACGCCCCAGCTGCGGTCGGTGTCGTAGACCACGAGGAGGCTGATCGGCATGTCGGCGGCGATCACCTTCCAGGTCGCCTGCGAATTGATCAATTCGCGCTTGAGCCAGGCGACCTGGACGGGGCCGAGGAAATAGGCGGCCGGCCCGTAGCTCTCCTCCATCCCTTCGCCGTTCGGCCCGCGATAGCTGCGCATGTCGAGCATGAAGATGTCGAGCAGCGGCCCGTAGGAAATCTTGCGATAGACTCGGCCGGCCTCGGCCTGGGTCCGGCGCAGCGGCATATATTCGTGGAAGGCGCGGCTCGCGCGCGCCGCCAGGATCAAGGCGTTCTTCTCGGCGTATTTCTTGCGCTGGTGCTCGGCGCGGGTGAGCGGCTCGCCCGGCCACCAGTTGTTGGTCACCTCGTGGTCGTCCCACTGCGCGAAGATCGGGACCTCGGCGTTGAAGGCGAGCACGTTCTTGTCGAGCAGATTGTATTTGTAGTTGGCGCGGAACTCGGCGAGCGTCTCCGCCGGCTTGGCCTTGTCCTCGACCACGACGTTCTTCCAGGTCTCCCCGTTCGGCATTTTCTGCTCCGCGACGATCGGGTCGTCGGCATAGATGGTGTCGCCGCTGTGGATGAAGAAATCCGGCCGATTGCGCAGCATGGTGGCGTAGCTGCGCATGCCGCCGCGCGTCTCGTCGATGCCCCAGCCTTGGCCGGCGGTGTCGCCCGACCACACGAACGAGAGCGAGCGCCGGTCGCTGGGCGCGGTGCGCAGGCGCCCGATCACCGGCTCGCCGACGATGGTCGGCGAGGCGAGGTCCTGGAAGCGCAGCCGATAGAAGATGTCCTGCCCGGCGGGCAGGCCCTCGATCAGCGCGTTGGCGGTGAAATCGCTCTCCGGCAGCGCGTCGACGAACACCGCGCGGTGGATGGTCTTGAAGCTGTCGCTCGACGCGACCTCGGCCAGCATCCGCGCCGGGCGGTCGGCGCGTGCCCACACCACCGCCGAATCGGCCGAGACGTCGCCGGACTGGACGCCGTGGGTGACGAGCGGACGATCGGCGGCGCGGCTGAGATAGGGCCGGGCGATGCCGCCGGCCGCGGAGGCCGCGGCGGTCGCGAGCAACCGCCGGCGCGACAGGGGAACGATGGGCATGGCAGTCTCCGGATGGGGACGGCAAGCTCGCCGCGGCCGACAGAATAGGGAGAGCTGCGCGACAGCCGCATGACAGTCGGCGACGGTGGGAATTACGCTCCGCTCGGGCGCGTCCATGGCCCGAGCCGCGCGCCCGCCTCGTGCAGCATCAGCATCTCGCCGATGGTCTCGGAGGTGACCAGGCCGGTGAGGCGTCCTGTGCCGTCGATCACCGCAACCGCCGGCGCCGATTTTTCCTGCAGCATGCGGAACGCTTCGTCGAGGCAGCGGCGGTGGCCGATGGTCGGCACGGTCGCCGACATCGCGTCGGCGACGCGGGCGTCGGGGCCGAGTTGCTTGAGCGCGCGAATGAGGTCGCCGCGCCCGAGCAGGCCGACCGGCTTGCCGGCGGCGTCGACCACGGGAAACTCGCTCTGGCTGGTCTGCAGCAGGGTCTGGACCGCTTCGTCCACGTGCGCGTCGGGGGTGAGGGTGGCGAACCGCGTCATCATCGCGGCGCTCACCGGCACGCCGCGCGACATCGCGCGGATGGCGACGAGATGCGCCTCCGAGGCGGCCGCGAGATAGACGAAGATCGCGATGAAGATCAGCATCGGGTTGCTGAACAGCCCGATGAAGCCGAGCGCGAAGGCGACGCCTTGTCCGATGAGGGCGGCGAGCTCGGTCGCGCGCACATAGCCCATGCGCGCGGCGAGCACCGCGCGCAGCACCCGTCCGCCGTCCATCGGGAAGGCGGGAATCATGTTGAACACGGCGAGGAAGAGGTTCACCGCAGCGAGCCGGTCGACCATCGATGTCGTCGTCCGCTCGACGGCATAGAGGTCGCCGGTGTCGAGATGGGCGCCGGCAAGGAGGACCAGCGTGAATGCGATTGCCACGTTCACCAGCGGCCCGGCGATGGCGACCAGGAATTCCTCGTACGGCTGCTCCGGGATGCGCTCGAGGCGGGCGACGCCGCCGATCGGCAACAGCGTCACGTCCGGCGTCGAGACGCCGAAGGCGCGCGCGGTGAAGATATGGCCGAATTCGTGCGCCACCACGCAGGCGAACAGCAGCACCATGAAGGCGAGCCCTTGCCAGGCCGCTTCCGGTCCGCCGGAGACCCAGCTCGCGACGAATATCCAGCCCAGAAACAGCAGGAAGGTGACGTGCACGCGCACCGCCGTGCCGGCGATGGTGCCGATGTTGAGCGACCAGGACATGGGGACCTCCGGGCGGATCGACGCCGCCCTCTTAGGTAGGCCGTGCGGGCGGCCTTTGCGAGTGGCGGCGGGCCGCGATCCATGGCACCATCCGGCCGATCAGCGAGGTTGACCCCATGCCCGAGAAATTGACCGGCAGTGCCCGCAAGAGCGCGCTCGCCAAGCTTGCCGGCTGGAGCGAGGTCAAGGGTCGCGACGCCATTTCGCGGAAATTCACCTTCAAGGATTTCAACGAGGCCTTCGGCTTCATGGCGCGCGCCGCGCTCATTGCGGAGAAGCTCGACCACCATCCGGAATGGTTCAACGTCTACAACAAGGTCGAGGTCACGCTCGCCACTCACGATGCCGGCGGGGTGACCGAGCGCGACGTGGCGCTGGCCGAGGCGATGAACCGGTTGGCCGAGCCGCCGGATTGAGGCAGGACCGTACCGCGAGATCGTTCGAGGATGTCGTTCGAGCACGCCGCCGCCTGGCGGCAAGGCGACCTTGAGGACGGCGGGCGCGGCGCGCGCGACGAGGCGCGCCTGCGGCGCGACTTCTGGCGCAAGGCGAGGCGGGTGGCGGCGGGCCTGCCGTTCGCCGAGGATCTGCTCGCCGCCTATTACTGCGCCTTCGATCGCGCGACCCCGCTGCGGGTGAAGGCGACGCTCGTCGGCGCGCTCGCCTATTTCGTGCTCCCGTTCGACGTCGTGCCCGACGTGCTGCCGGTCATCGGCTTCACCGACGATGCCGCGGTGCTCCTCGCCGCGGTGCGCATGGTCGCCGGCCATCTGCGGCCGGAGCATCGCGACGCCGCGCGCGCCGCCCTCCAAAGGATGCAGCAGCAGCGCGCGTAGGGTCAGCAAAGGCGCGAATAGCGAGTGGCGAATAGTGCCCAGTCGCGACACCGTCGCCGTCTATCGCCATTCCGCTATTCGCCAATCCGCACCACCAGCTTGCCCTTCACCCTGCGCTCGGCGAGCGCCTTGAGCGCCTGCGCGGTCTGCGCCAGCGGATAGACCCGCTGGATGGCGCAGGAGAGCTTGCCGGCGGCGCACCAGCCGGCGAGGCGGGAGATCGCCGCCTGATATTGGTCGTTGTGGTGTCGGACCCAGGCGCCCCAGAATACGCCGATCACGGCGCAGCCCTTGAGCAGCACGAGATTGAGCGGGAGCTTCGGGATCTCACCGGCGGCAAATCCGATGACGAGATGCCGGCCGCCCCACGCGAGCGAGCGCACCGCCGGCTCGCTGAAGCGGCCGCCGACCGGATCGAACACGACGTCGATGCCGTGCTCGCCGCCGAGGCGCTTGAGCGCGGCGCGCAAGTCCTCGCGTTCGTAGTTGACGATGTCGTGGGCGCCATGGGCGCGGGCGAAGGCGAGCTTGTCGTCGGTCGAGGCGCAGGCGATCACGCGCGCCCCCATGAGGCGCCCGAGCTCGACCGCGGCGAGCCCGGCCCCACCCGAGGCGCCAAGCACCGCCAGCGTCTCGCCGGAGCGCAAGGCGGCGCGATGCTCGAGCGCGTGATAGGCGGTGCCGTAGATGACGGTGAGCGCGGCGGCGCGCTCGAAATCGAGCTCGGGAGGGATTTTCACGATCCAGTCCGCCGCGACCGCCGTGCGCTCGCGCGCGGCGTTGAAATTGCTGTAGCCCATGACGCGGTCGCCGGGCGCGAACGCGGTTACCCCCGGTCCGACGCTCTCGACCACGCCCGCGAGCTCACCCCCGGGCGAGAACGGAAACGGCGGCTTCACCTGGTATTTGCCGGCGATGAGCAGGGTATCGAAGAAATTCAGCCCGACCGCCGCGACCCTCGCCACGACCTCGCCCGGACCGGCGACCGGATCGGCAATATCGGCGAGCACGAGATCGTCGGGAGTACCGAAGCGCTGGCAGAGGATGGCTTTCACGTCGCTTGCTCGAATGCTGTGGGGGTAACCCGCGTTCGAATAGTGCAAGCGCCAACCCAAGGAAACACCCCGGGGCCCTTCCCGGGAGGCATCCCCATATTCACAGTTATTTGATGTGAATTGCCGGGCAAGCTCTGACGCGGGCATTCGCCTTCACATTGCCGAATTCCGAAAGCATGGCACGCCATTACGGGGTCTCATGGTGCGGATTTCGAAAAGCCGAGGTGGGCCGATGAGCGTAATTCGATTGGCCGCGACGGCGCTCGCCGTCGGCGCGCTGGCGACGGCAGCCTTCGCGCAGCAGCCGCCGCCGAAGCCGACCGCGGCGGCGCCCGCGGGCAACGTGCAACCGACGCTGCTCGGCCAGTACGGCGACTGGGGCGCCTATACCGCCTCGCCCGGGGGCGCCCGGGTCTGCTTCGCGCTCGCCAAGCCGAAGACGACCAAGACCGAGCCGGTCGGCCGCAAGCGCGACCCGTCCTACGTCTTCGTGTCGACCAGGCCGGCCGAGAACGTCAAGAACGAGGTGTCGGTCATCATCGGCTATTCGTTCAAGTCGAATTCGGACGCGACCGCCGAGATCGGCACCACCAAGTTCGCGATGTACACGCAGAACGACGGCGCCTGGATCAAGAACGTCGCCGAGGAGGCGCGCATGGTCGAGGCGATGCGCAAGGGCGGCGATCTCACGGTGAAGGGGAGCTCCGGGCGCGGCGCGCAGTCGACCGATCAGTATTCGCTCAAGGGGCTCGGCCAGGCGCTCGACAAGATCGAGCAGGAGTGCAAGTAGCGCCCCTGGCGGCGCAAGCTAGCGCACGATCGTCAGTGCCGGGGCGCGACGAACGCGCGCCATCGATTATCCGTGCGATGCGGATTGCCAACCGCGGGCGCGGTTTTGATAATCGGGCGATCGGATTTCACCAATCGGGTGCATCGGGGACGGGATTGACCCAGCGCGCGCTTCTGGTCGGCAGCATCCCGCTCGACACCGTCGAGGAGGTCTTCCGAACCTTCGGAACGCCGCTCGGCGGCGCCCTCACCGCCATTCCGGACGGCGAGGTCGGCCCGCGCCGGCACTGGATCAGCCGTGTCCACTATCAGGTTCTGTCGGGCCATCCTGATCTTAAGACGGTGCGGCGGCCCAGGCCGGAGAACGGGGTCGAGCGGCTCGATCCGCGCGACGCTTCCGACAGCTGGCAGTTCAAGGTCAAGGACGGCGTCGCGCGCGTTCGTTTCGGCGATCCGGGTTGGCGGCTCGGCTTCGCACGCGATGCGATCAACTCGTATTTCGTGTTCCGGACGCTGCGCGAGAACGGCACGCTGGCCCGGCACCTGCGCTTCCAGGTGTCGCTCCCCTCGGTCAACAGCACGCTGCCGCCGCGCATTTTTCCGGACCCCGAGGACGTAGCGAAGATCAGGCCGGGCTTCGAGGAGGCGCTCGCCGCCGAGATCGCGACCATCATCGACAAGATTCCGAGTGAGGATCTCGCGATCCAATGGGATTGCGCGACCGAGGTGCAGGACGCCTACGGCGCGATACCCGGTTTCTCCGCCGCGGGCGCACTGGAGCGCAATCTTCCGCAGTTCCGCGATCTGGCGCCGCGCGTGCCGGAGCGCGTGCTGCTCGGCTACCACTTCTGCTTCGGCACCCTCGGCGGCTGGCCGCGCTTTGCGCCGCGCGACCTGTCCGCGACGGTGGGGCTCGCGAACGCGGTGATCGAGGCGTCGGGGCGGCGGGTCGACTGGATCCATATTCCCGTGCTCGATGGCGCCGACGACGCGTTTCTCGCGCCGCTCGAGGAATTGCAGCCGCGGGGCGCGCGCGTCTATCTCGGGGTCATCCATCACATGCAAGGCTTCCGGCAGCGCGTCGCGCTGGCGCAAAAATATTTGCCCGATTTCGGCGTGGCGGCCTATTGCGGCTTTGGCCGTCTGCCGCCCTCCGCCATGCCGGCGGTGCTCGACGAGCATCGGCTGGCGATCGGCGGCTGACGCAGCGGGAGGCGGAGATGAGATCGATCGATGCGCGCGGGCTGGCGGCGCTCGCGCTGGTCGCCGCCATTTGCGCGAGCGGCGGCGCGCAGGCCTTCCCCGAGCGGACCGTCCGCATCATCGTGCCGACCGCCCCCGGCGGCTCGATCGACACCACCGCGCGGGTGGTCGCCGACAAAATGCAGGCCAAGTAGAGCAAGCCGGTCGTGATCGAAAATCGTCCCGGCGCTGCGCGGTGGGCATGGACGTGCGCAGCGGGCGGGCGGAGGAGTTGCGCGAGCTCCTGGCAGGCGACATCGCGAAGTGGTCGAAGCTCGTCAAGGAGCAGAACATCAAGATCGCGCCCTAAAGCATTTTCAGGAAAAAGCCTGCCCCGGACTTGATCCGGGGTGGGAACCGGTTTTCCGTCCGAAAATGCGACCACGCAAGAAGCTCTAGAAAAAACGACCGGCGCCGCGGGGCGCCGGTCGTCGAGCTTGGTGCCGCGATCGCCTAGATCCGGTCGGGGTAGGGCATGGTGAAATTGTCCCGGTTCGGCATCTTCACCTGCGGCAACGTCTTGGCGTCGATCACGTCGTTCTCGCCGACGAGCTTGTTGAGCGCGAGGATATAGGCGGTGAGGGCATAGACCTCGTCGTCGCTCAGCGAGCGCGGCGACTGGAACGGCATCGCCCGCCGGATGTAGTCGAACACCGTCGTGGCATAAGCGTAGTAATTGCCGATGGTCTTGAGCGTATCGATGCCGCTCGTCAGCGGCGCGCCGCCGACCAGCGGCCCGGCGCCGGGTGCGACCCCGCCTTTGCCGCCCTCGCCGTGGCACGCCAGGCATTTCGCTTCGTAGATCTTGGCGCCCTGCGCAGAGGTGCCGCTGCCGGCCGGCAGGTTGCTGCCGTCCGGCAGGATCGCGATGTCCCACGCCTTGATGTCGGGCTCCGAGATCGGCTTGCCGAGCCCGGTATTCTCCGCGACCGCCGGAGCGACACTGAACGAGAGCGCGAGGGCGAGCGCGGAGAGCGGCTTATGCATAGACATGCTTGATCTCCCCTTTGCCGTCGACCGCCCAGCTGGTGATGCTGTTGTAGTGCTGGTTGGGGAACACCAGCGGGTTCGTCACCGGCTTGCTGGTCTGGCCCCGCGCCGCCACGAATTCGGCGCGCAGCGGCTGGGCGTTGCCGCCGTCGTCCCAGGCGCGACTCTGCAAGGTCGCCGGCTGGCCGTCCCAGCGCCAGGGCATGACGAAGCGGGTGAACGCCTTGGGGTAGACGGGCCCCTGCAGCGCGGCTTCGCCCCAGCTCTTGCCGCCGTCGGCCGAGACCATGACCTTGGCGATGCGGCCGGTGCCGGAATAGGCGACGCCGGAGATGGCGTAGAAGCCCGGCTCCTTCAGCTGGTGGCCGAACGAGGGATTGGTGATGAAGCTCTTGACCTGCATGAGGAAGTTGAACCGCCAGGTCTTGCCACCGGGCAGGATCTGCGAATAGGTCTTGCTCTCGAACATGCTGTAGGCCGGCTGCTCTACGGCCTTGATCCGGCGCAGGAACTTGACGTTCATGTTGCCCTGGTAGCCGGGCAGCAGGAGGCGCATCGGATAGCCGTTGCCGGGCATCAGGCGCTCGCCGTTCTGGTAGATCGTGACCAGCGCGTCGTCGTAGGCCTTCTTGACCGGCACGCTGCGATCCAGGAACTGCCCGTCGGCGCCCTCGGCGACCACCCATTTCGCCTTTGGGTCGATGCCGGCTTCGTCGAGCAGGGTCGAGAGCGGCACGCCGGACCATTCGGAGTTCGACACGAGCCCGTGGATCGCCTGCGCGGTCACCTGCAGCGGCTCGCTCGAGAACATCGGCGCCGAGTTGCCGGCGCACTCCACGAAGTTCATGCGCGTGACCAGCGGATAGCGCGACAGCGTCTCCAGCGTGAATTCCAGCGGCTGGCGCACCATGCCGTGGATCACGAGCTTGTGCTTGGCGGGATCGATGTTCGGTATGCCGCAGTGATTGATCGAGAAATGCAGGCTGTTCGGCGTGATCGTTCCGTTCAGCAGATGGTGCGGCGTGCGCGCGTGCGAGTTGCGGAACTCGCCGTTGGGATTGCTCAGCGAGCGCACGACGTTCTTCTCGAACGGCGACGGCGTCTGCAGCGCGGGCGTGACGTCGCCGAACTCCAGGCTCCACTTCTCGTCCTTGAGCGGCTCGGCGGCGGCGCCCGTCACGGTGCCGGCGGCGCCCATGGCGCCCGCGATGGCGATGCCCTGGCCGAGCAGCGCGCGCCGATTGATCAGGCCGTTGCCGGCGACATGGTCGAGCGAGGGCTCCCGCCCTCGGTGTCTCGATTGGCTCATGAGATCCTCCCTGATGGACGGGTGTCGCGCACCCCTCGCATCCGATGCTCAATGCTGCTCCCGGGCCCGCTCGTTGTCCAGACGATGACAGCAGACGATCACGGCGACAGGGTCTCGGCGCCGGTATCTTGGTGCGATGGAATCCAGACGCCCCCCTGGCCCCGGGGATAATCGCCCGGGGCCCGCCGCCACAATCAAGTCGCTCGCCGGCCGCTCAAATCGCGGCGAAGCAGTAGAACAGCCCGCCGCCGCCGGTCGAGCGCAGGTCGGCCTGGCTGCAGCCGCCGTCCGGCCCGCGCGAGGGGTGCGAGGAATTCCACGACTTCGACGCCGCGTCGTCGCGCAAACCCTTGCGGTCGCTGTGGCCGACCATCGCCGCGCCCTGGGTGCTGCTCGTCCAGTTGCGACAGGTCCTGTCCTCGCCGGCCGGAAACGCCTTGCCGTCCATCTGCGTGCCGGTCAGCACGTCGTGATAGTTCGGGGTATAGCCGACGCTGGCGACCATCGTGCCCCGCTCGGTCAGCGAGATCTGCATGCCGAGCTTGTTGTTGTCGCCGTGCAGGTCATCGACGTTCTGCGCCACGACCTCGCCCTTGAAGTTCTGCCACGGGCCCTTTCCGATGCGCTCGCGCGCATTGACCGCCGGCTTGCCGCCGGCTTCCTGGGTGCTGAGATAGGCCCGCCAGGTCTTGCTGCCGGCTCCCGCTCCCTGCGCCAAGGTCTGGCACTGACGGTCCGCCCCCTCGAGGCCGCCGAGGTCCGCGCCCTTGCCTGGGCCGCTGCTGGTGATGAAGAAGGTCATGTTGGGCGCTTGCGGCGGCGGTTGCTGCGCCAGCGCGGCCCCGCCCAGGCCGAACGACATCAGGGCGGCCGAGGCAAGCATGGACAATCGTGTGGTCATTTCATTCCTCCCGTCATTAGCTCTGGCTCGGCTGTGGTTCGATCCGAGCACGCTCCCGTGCCGCACCAGTGAAGCAAGTTCGCATCGGGTCCACAACACCCCGATGACCGGCCTCGGCAGCAGCTCTGGACCGGCTGGAGCATGCATTGATCCGACACTACCGGGCGACATGGTCGCTCCGTCCTCCGGTCCGCGACTCCACAAATCGAAGCTGCAATCTCTTGTTGTCCCCGGCCCGATTGCGTCACTGCGCGCTGCGCTTCGGAAACGCGGCTCAAGCCGAGGCCGGTGCCCGCCGAGTGTTCCGGCTGGGGACATCTGCCGCCGACGACCGCATCTCGATTGACGCTGCGCCTTCGCCTCCTACTGTCCGGGCCATGGTCCAGCGTCCTGATTCGCAGCCCCGCAACCCGGCGCGGGCATCCGCGCCCGTGCCGATGAACGTCGCCCAAAAGCGCCGGCCGGCGCCGAAGTCGCGCGCCGTGCTCGACCGGCCGCCGCCGCTGCAGGGCTGGAAGACCACCGACGCCGACGAGATCGCGCTGCGGCGCTGGCGGGGCAGCACGGAAATCGTGGCCATCGAGGCGCTGGAGCCGGACGAGCCGGTGTTCGGCACGTTCCGCGCCCAGTCCGGCAGCGGCAGCTTCTACGAGGTGGAGATCCGCAGCCTCGACAGCCACGTCAATTCCTGCGGCTGCATCGATCACCGCGTCAACGGGCTCGGCACCTGCAAGCACATCGAGGGCGTGCTGGCGGCGCTGCAGCGGCAGGGCGGCAAGCCGTTTCGCGAAGCTGCAAAGCTCGGCAGCCCGCGCATCGAGGTGTTCCTCGATCGCCGCGACAGCGCGGCGCCGCGGGTGGCATTTCCCGCGTCCGACGGCCGCCACCTGCAGGCCGCGCGCGCGTGGCTTGCCTCGTTCCTCGGGCCGGACGGCGCGCTCGCCGCCGATCCCCGCAAGGTCGAGGCGCTGATCTCCGCCTGGCACTTCGCCCCGGCCGCAATCCGGCGCCGCGTCCGGGTGTCGCGGCACTTTGCGCCCTGGCTCGACCGGCTGCGGCGGGAGCGCTCGCGCGAGGAGGCGAAGGCGGCGTTCCTGGCGGAGGTGAAGGACGGTGCCGCGAGCCTCGACCTGCTGCGCCACCCGCTCCTGCCCTACCAGCGCGAGGGCATGCTGCATCTCGCCTTCGGGGAGCGCGCGCTCCTCGCCGACGAGATGGGGCTCGGCAAGACCGTGCAGGCGATCGCCGCCTGCGAGCTGCTCGCCCGCCGCAACGACGTCGCCCGCGTGCTGGTGGTCTGCCCGGCCTCGCTGAAGGCGGAGTGGGAGGAGCAGATCGCGCGCTTTGCCGAGCGCCCGGCGCGCTCGGTGTTCGGGGCCCGTCCGGCGCGGCTCGCCGCCTATCGCGAGCCCGCGTTCTTCACCATCGTGAACTACGAGCAGGTGCTGGGCGACGCACCGGACATGAACGAGATCCTCCGTCCCGACGTTGTCGTGCTCGACGAGGCGCAGCGCATCAAGAACTGGCAGACCAAGACCGCGCGGCGGGTGAAGTCGCTGCGCTCGCCCTATGCCTTCGTGCTCACCGGCACGCCAGTCGAGAACCGCATCGACGAGCTCTATTCCATCGTGCAGTACCTCGACCCCGAGCTGGTCGGCCCGCTGTTCCGCTTCAACCGCGAGTTCTATGCGCTCGACGAGCGCGGGCGGCCGGTCGACTACCAGAACCTCGCCGAGCTGCGCCGGCGCCTCGCCTCGGTGATGCTCCGCCGCCGCAAGTCCGAGGTCGAGTCGGAGCTCCCCGGCCGCACGGTGAAGAATTTCTTCGTGCCGATGGTCGAGGAGCAGCGGCTGCACTACGAGGATTACCGCAAGCCCGCCGCCAAGCTCCTTGCCCAGGCGCAGCAGCGGCCGCTGCTGCCGGCGGAGTTCGACCGGCTGATGATGCTGCTCGCCTGCATGCGCATGGTCTGCGACACGCCGGCAATCCTCGATCCGACCTGCCGGGTGAGCCCCAAGCTCGAGGAGCTGGAAGGCATCCTCGGCGATCTCCTCGAGGAGCCCGATCGCAAGATCATCGTGTTCTCGGAGTGGGAGCGCATGCTCGAACTGGTGCGCGAGCTCGCCGCCGAGATGGGCGTGGACGTCGCCTGGCACACCGGCTCGGTGCCGCAGCAGCGCCGGCGCGCCGAGATCATGCGCTTCAAGCAGGACCCGGCCTGCCGGCTGTTCCTGTCGACCGACAGCGGCAGCGTCGGGCTCAACCTGCAGGTCGCGAGCGCCGTGGTGAACGTCGACCTGCCGTGGAATCCGGCAAAGCTCGAGCAGCGCATCGCCCGCGCCTGGCGCAAGAACCAGACCCGCTCGGTCAACGTGGTCAACCTCGTCTGCGAAGATTCGATCGAGCACCAGATCCTGCATCTCCTCGGCCAGAAGCAGGCGCTGGCCGACGGCGTGCTCGACGGCCACGGCGACCTCGCGGCGCTGAAGATGCCCTCGGGCCGCGCGGCCATGATCGAGCGCATGCAGGCGATGATGCAGCCGCCGCAGCCGCCGCGCATCCTGTCGGCGGAGGAGGCGATTGCCGAGGAGCTGCGCTCCCGCCACGGCGAGCGCGCGCTCATGATCGAGGCGAGGACCGGCGCCGACGGCCGCGTCCGCGTCCTGGCGGTGCTCGATCTCGACGGCGAGGCGCTGGCGGCCGAAGGCAGGCGCCACGAGGCGCGTCCGGGCGGCGGCCCCGCGGTCGACGTGCTCGACCGCGCGAGCTGGCTCGCCATGCGGCGCCTAGCCGCGAGCGGCATGATCGTGATCGCGGAAGCGCAAGCGCGCGTGCTGCACCAGTCGCCGGATTTCGCGGCCGCCGCCGACCGGAGCGTCGATCCGCAAGCGCGCGCGGCCGCGTTTCTCGCCGACGCCGAGAAGTCGCTGCGCATGGCGCGCGTGCTCGCCGCCGGCGGTTTCGCCGACGAGGCGCTGCCGCTCATCGCCAAGGCGATCAATGTCGGCGCGGCGTCGAAGCTCGCGGCGCTGGGCGAGCTTGCCGCCGGCGCGGTGCTGGCGACACCGGCGCAGGTGCGCGAGCTGATCGAGCGCGGCGTCCTGGCGGCGCAGGCGGAAACCACGCTCTCCGCGCTCTGGTCGGCCGCCGGCAAGGGCGCCGCCGTCGAGGCGTCCTCGCTCATCGAGACGGCCGCGCTCGTCCTCGCCGGCCTCGCAGCCGGCACCACGGCGCAGGCGGCGTAGTCCGGCGGGGGGTGGCGCAGCGACCGCGCCGCGAGTTCCTCCTTCTCCCCGCTGTGCGGCGCTTCGCGGCATGCTTCCGCAAGGAATGAAAGCCGTCCGGACGTTGGCGCGATGGCGCGGATTCCGGCTAGACTGCGCGGCGTCGGCAAGACGACGGAGAGCGATCACCCATGATCCGGGTCGGCATCGGCGGCTGGGTGTTCCCCCCGTGGCGCGGCACGTTCTATCCCAAGGGGCTGCCGCAGGCGCGCGAGCTCGAATACGCCAGCCGCAAGGTCACCTCGATCGAGATCAACGCCACCTTCTACCGCACGCAGAAGCCGGAGAGCTTCCGCAAATGGGCGGGCGAGACGCCGGACGACTTCGTGTTCTCGGTCAAGGGGCCGCAATTCGCGACCAACCGCCGCGTGCTCGCCGAGGCCGGGGAATCGGTCAAGCGCTTCTTCGGGAGCGGCGTGCTCGAGCTCAAGTCGAAGCTCGGCCCGGTGCTTTGGCAGATGGCGCCGACCAAGCGGTTCGACCGCGACGACTTCGAAAAATTTCTCGCGCTGCTGCCGCGACGGCTGGCGGATCGCCCGATCCGCCACGTCGTCGAGGTGCGGCACGAGAGCTTCCGCGATCCGTCGTTCATCGCGCTGCTGCGCGCCTTCTCGGTCGCGGTCGCGGTGGTCGACTCCGCCAAGCATCCGCTCATCGCCGACGTCACGAGCGACTTCGTCTATGCCCGCCTGCAGCGCACGTCGGAAACGGTGCCGACCGGCTATCCGCCGCCGGCGCTCGACGCTTGGGCGAACCGGGCGCGGATATGGGCGGACGGCGGTGCCCCCGCCGATCTCGTGGCGATTTCCGGCGAGGCATATCCGAAGGCGAGGCGCGACGTCTTCATCTACATGATCGCCGGCGCCAAGGTGCGCGCCCCGGCCGCCGCGATGGCGCTGATCGAGCGGCTGAGGTGAGCGCGGTTTCGCGCCTTCCGTAGCCTGCTCGAGCACCCCATCTATGGTAGGAACGACGGGCCGATCTGCATGACCGAGATGACCGCTCCCCATTCCCCTGCCGCCGCTGCGCCGGGCGCGGCTCCCGCCGGCTTCGTCGAGAAGGCGCCCCTCGAGCGTTACCTGGCGCCGGAGCGGCCCTCGCTGGTCGGACTTTCGCGCGCGGCGCTGGCAGAGGCGCTGGGCACTCTCGGGGTGCCCGCGGCGCAGCGCAAGATGCGCGTGCAGCAGCTCTGGCACTGGCTCTACGTGCGCGGCGCGATCAGCTTCGACGACATGACCAGCATGTCGAAGGAGCTGCGCGGCCTGCTCGAGCGGCATTTCACCTTGGCGCGGCCGGAGGTGGTCGCCGAGCAGACCTCGGTCGACGGCACGCGCAAATGGCTCGTCCGCCTGCCCGGCGAGCACGGGCGCCCGCACGAGGTCGAATGCGTCTATATCCCCGAGGCCGACCGTGGCACGCTCTGCCTCTCGAGCCAGGTCGGCTGCACGCTCGCCTGCCCGTTCTGCCATACCGGCACGCAGCGGCTGGTGCGCAACCTCACCGCCGGCGAGATCGTCGGCCAGATCGTGCTGGCGCGCGACCGGCTCGGCGACTGGCCGCGCAAGTCGGGGGCGCCCGCCGCCGCGAGCGGAGCCGGCAGCCGGCTCGTCTCCAACATCGTGATGATGGGGATGGGCGAGCCGCTCTACAACTTCGACGCCGTCCGCGACGCGCTCCTGCTCGCGGCGGACGGCGACGGCATCGCCATCTCCAAGCGCCGCATCACGCTGTCGACCTCGGGCGTCGTGCCCAATATCGCGCGTGCCGGCGCCGAGATCGGCTGCATGCTGGCGGTGTCGCTGCACGCGGTGCGCGACGATCTGCGCGACCAATTGGTTCCGCTTAATCGCAAATATCCGATCGCCGAGCTGCTCGCGGCCTGCCGCGGCTATCCCGGCCTGTCCAACGCGCGCCGCATAACCTTCGAATACGTGATGCTCAAGGGCGTCAACGATTCGCTCGCCGACGCCAAGGCGCTGGTGCGGCTGCTCCAGGGCATCCCGGCCAAGATCAACCTCATCCCGTTCAATCCGTGGCCCGGCACCTCGTACGAGTGCTCGGATTGGGAGCGAATCGAAAAATTCTCCGAGATCATCTTCGACGCCGGCTATGCCTCGCCCGTGCGCACGCCGCGCGGACGCGACATCCTCGCCGCCTGCGGCCAGCTCAAGAGCGCGACCGAGAAGCTCTCCGCCCGCGAGCGGCTGGCGCTGCGCGCCATGGCGATGACGGATTGATCGGCGGATGGACAGCCTCGGCCGGCTCATCCTGCGTTTCCTGCTGGTGCCGCTCGGCTATTTCGCCGCGGTGGTGGTGGGGGCGCTGGTGATCCTGATCGGCTCCTGGCACCTCGGGCAGATCGCGGTCACCTCCGATCCCGATGCGCCGGCGGTGGCGGTCTTCGGCTTCGTGTTCGCCGCGCCGGTGCTGGTCGTCATCCTGCTCAGCGTCATGTGGCTGCCGGGCGCGATCGGAATTCTCCTTTCGGAAGGCCTTGCCATCCGCTCCTGGATGTTCCACGCCGGCAACGGCGCGCTCTCCGCCTGGATCGGCTGGAACCTGTTCGGCTTCATCGACGACAGCCGCGTTCCGCTCAACCGGCCGCTGGCGGTGATCGCCGCCGGGCTCGCCGGCGGCCTCGCCTATTGGGCGGTGGCGGGGTGGAGCGCGGGCTTCTGGAAGCCGGTATTCCGCCCGCCGGCGGCGCTCGCCTCACCGCCGCCGCAAATCCGTTAGAGCATTTTCAGGAAAAGTGGGAACCGGTTTTCCGTCCGAAAATGCGACCACGCAATGAGGACCGGAGCGTATTCAGTTTCCGTCGAAACTGAATGCGCTCTATGATATCTGCTATAAGGTGAGCGGCACGAGGACGCCCCCATGCGAATCATTCCATCGGCCGATGCGCGCGCAACGAGCCTTGGCGCGAAACTGTGTCGCCTCGCCGCGATGATCGTGCTTGGCGCGCTGCTCGCGGGCTGTGATCGGTGCGGCGACTGGTGGTGGTCGCAGGGCCAGAGCCAGGCCTGCCGGCAGCAGGCCCCGCGTCCCCAGTAGCCGGCCGCGAGTCGTGCTGCGCAAGATCGTCATGGCGCTGATCCTGGTGCCGCTCGCGGTCGCCCTGATCGCGTTCGCGGTGGCGAATCGCCGGCCGGTGCTGATCTCGTTCGATCCGTTCGACCTGGCGCATCCCGCCTTTGCGCTCGAGCTGCCGCTGTTCGCGGTCCTCCTCGCCCTCCTGCTCGGTGGTGTGGTCGTCGGCGGCGCCGCGGCCTGGCTGCGGCAGGGCAAGTGGCGGCGCGCGGCGCGGCTCGCGCAGGGCGAGGCGCGCGACCTGCGCGCGGAGCTCGACCGCCTCCGGCGGCACCCGCCCGAGCGCGAGGCGCCTGCCGCGCCGCGGCTCACCATCGCGCCGCCCGCGGCGTAGGGAACGGCACCGAATAACGTTCGGTTGCGGTGGGTGGCGGTTCTGCTCCAGCATGTTATATCTTTGGATGGCCTTTTGCTCCTTGCGGTCATATTGATGGGGTAGATTTGCCATGAACGTTCACGAGATCGATCGACGTATCCTTCTTACGCACCTTCGTGCCGTTGAAGAGAGGTTTCCGCTACGGTTCGTCGGCCTCTTGGAGCAGGGCAGCGCGCCTCACGTGTCGGGCGATGATGCCATCAGCTTCCTCGCCGAGAAACAGGATAAGTTGTCATTGCTTGGCGTTGCCGGAGCCGAGATCGAATTGTCGGATCGGCTTGGTCGACCGGTAGGGATCATCCTGCGCAGCGAACTGCACGGCGAGGACGAGAAGCGTATTCTCCGCGGTCTGACGCCATTATGAACGATCGGTCGGCGCTCGAATGGTTGCGCGACGCACGAGGCTTTGCAATTGAAGCACAGGAGATGGCAAGGGATTTTTCTCCGGAGGCGTTCGACATCAACCGGCGAGATCAGCTTGCGGTTCGCTATTGTCTTGCTGTGGTGGGCGAAGCTTTGAACAAGGTACCGAAGGACATACAAGCGCTGGCACCGCAAATACCTTGGACGGCAATCGGCGGACTGCGAAATCGGCTGATTCACGGCTTCTGGCTGATTGATACCGGGATCATTCTGCGAATTGCGCAAAACGACACCATGTCCCTGATCGGGTCCATCGAACGCCTGATTGAAAAGATCGAATAATGACCCTCCTCGTCAAAATCTGCGGATTGAAGACCCCCGAGGCGCTCGACGTCGCGCTCGCGGCCGGCGCCGACATGGTCGGCTTCGTGTTCTTTCCGTCCTCCCCGCGCCACCTCGGCTACGAGGCCGCCCGCGCGCTCGGTGCGCGGGTGCGCGGCAAGGCGCAGAAGGTCGCGCTCTCGGTCGACGCCGGCGACGGCGAGATCGCCGCCATGATCGAGGCGCTCAAGCCCGACCTCCTGCAGCTGCATGGCCGGGAGACTCCGGACCGCGTGGTCGTGGTGCGCACCCGCTTCGGCCTCCCCGTGATCAAGGCGTTGCCGATCGCGGAGCGCGCCGACCTCTCGCCGATCCGGCTCTACGAGCAGGTGACGGACCGCCTGATCTTCGATGCTCGCGCCCCGCTCGAGGCGACGCGGCCGGGCGGGCTCGGCCGGCGCTTCGACTGGCGGCTGCTCGAGCATGTCGGCGCCTGCGTGCCGTTCATGCTCTCGGGCGGCCTCGACGCCGACAACGTCGCCGAGGCGCTGCGCGTCACCGGCGCGCCCGGCGTCGACGTCTCTTCCGGCGTTGAGCGCCGGCCGGGCGAGAAGGACGCCGACAAGATCCGCGCCTTCATCATTGCCGCCCGCGCGGCGGCAGCGCGGCCCGCAAACCGAACCATGAGCAGCGCATGACCATCCAGCAGCGCAATTCCTTCCGCACCGGCCCCGACGAGCGCGGGCATTTCGGCCTCTATGGCGGCCGCTTCGTCGCCGAGACGCTAATGCCGCTCATCCTCGACCTCGAGCGGGCCTACGCGGCGGCGAAGAACGACCCCGCCTTCCACCGCGAGATGGACGGCTACCTCAAGGACTACGTCGGCCGGCCGACCCCGCTCTATCTCGCCGAGCGCATGACCGAGCATCTGCGCGGCCTCGCCGCCGCGGGCGGCGGCTCCGGCGGCGCGAAGATCTATCTCAAGCGCGAGGACCTCAACCACACCGGCGCCCACAAGGTGAACAACGTGCTCGGCCAGATCCTGCTCGCGCGCCGCATGGGCAAGCCGCGCGTCATCGCCGAGACCGGCGCCGGGATGCACGGGGTCGCGACCGCGACGATGTGCGCGAAGTTCGGCCTCGCATGCGTGGTCTACATGGGCTCGGTCGACGTCGAGCGGCAGAAGCCGAACGTGCTGCGCATGCGGGCGCTCGGCGCCGAGGTGCGCCCCGTCGAATCGGGATCGCGGACGCTCAAGGACGCCATGAACGAGGCGCTGCGCGACTGGGTCACCAACGTCGCCGACACCTTCTACTGCATTGGCACGGTGGCGGGGCCGCATCCCTATCCGATGATGGTGCGCGACTTCCAGTGCATCATCGGCGACGAGACCCGCGCGCAGATGCTCGCGGCCGAAGGCCGCTTGCCGGATTCGCTCGTCGCCTGCATCGGCGGCGGCTCGAACGCCATGGGCCTGTTCCATCCGTTCCTCGACGAGCCGCAGATCGAGATCTACGGGGTCGAGGCGGCCGGCTACGGGCTCTCGAGCGGGCTGCACGCGGCCTCGATCGCGGGCGGCCGGCCTGGAGTGCTGCACGGCAACCGGACCTATCTGCTGATGGACGCGGACGGGCAGATCAACGAGGCGCATTCGATCTCCGCCGGCCTCGACTATCCCGGCATCGGCCCGGAGCACGCTTGGCTCAACGACCTCGAGCGGATCAAATACCTGTCGGCGACCGACGAGGAGGCGCTCGCCGCCTTCGAGCTCTGCTCGCGGCTCGAAGGCATCATCCCCGCGCTCGAGCCGGCGCACGCGATCGCCCGCGTGATCGAGCTCGCGCCGCAGCGGCCGCGGGACCACCTGATGGTGGTGAATCTCTCGGGGCGCGGCGACAAGGACCTCGCCAGCGTCGCCGACTATCTCGCGCGGCGCGGCGGGGACCGCCGGTGATCGACCGCCAGAAGCTCGTCGGCTGGATTCTGGTCGCTGTCTCGGCGGTCTTTATCCTCTATTTCCTGCGGGTGCGGCTCCTCGACGTCGGCCCCGCCATCGGCAGGAAGGAATGGGTGGAATTCGTCGGCTCGATCCTGATCCTGATGCTCGGCACCATCAATGTCCGCATGGCCGCGATGCGCGGGCGCCGCCGCAAAGGCATGCCGAATTGAGCGGAGAGCAGAGGTCAAAGAAATTTTTGCGAAGAAACCCCCTCACCCATCCGATTCGTTTCACCACCATTTGGCCCTCCCCCACAAGGGGGGAGGGCAAATACTTCGCCACCGAGTTCGCGGCCACACCGTGCCCACAAGCACGGTGGCGCCGCATTTGCCCTCTGCCCTTGTGGGAGAGGGCAGCTCGGTATTTCAACGAAGAAGAAGGGGTGAGGGGGGGCTCTTCATGCAAGCGCGTGCGCGATTGACGGGAATGTGCTTCTAAAGTAGCGAGCTTCTGCGAACCAGAGTTCGAGTTGGGAAACTGCGACCCGACATGAGTGCGACACGCATCGATCGCCGCTTCGCGGAGTTGAAAAAGGAGGGCCGCGCCGCTCTGGTGACGTTTCTCACCGCCGGCGATCCCGATCCGGAAACGTCGCTCGCGATCCTGCGCGCGCTGCCCGCCGCCGGCGCCGACGTGATCGAGCTCGGCATGCCGTTCACCGATCCGATGGCGGACGGGCCGGCGATCCAGCTGTCGTCGCAGCGCGCGCTCAAGGCCGGCCAGACGCTGGCGAAGACGCTCGCGATGGTGCGCGCCTTCCGCGCCAGCGACGGCGCGACGCCGATCGTGCTGATGGGCTACTACAATCCGATCTACATCTACGGCGTCGATCGCTTCCTCGCCGACGCCGGGTCGGCCGGCGTCGACGGGCTCGTCGTCGTCGATCTGCCGCCGGAGGAGGACGAGGAGCTGTGCCTGCCCGCGCTTGCGGCCGGGCTCAACTTCATCCGCCTCGCGACGCCGACGACCGACGACCGGCGGCTTCCCGCCGTGCTCGCCAACACCTCGGGCTTCGTCTACTACGTCTCGATCACCGGCATCACCGGCGCCGCCGCGCCCGATGCCGACAAGGTCGCGGCCGCGGTTTCCCGCATCAAGCGCCACACCGCCCTGCCGGTCGCGGTCGGCTTCGGCGTGCGCACCGCCGAGCAGGCCGCCGCCATCGCCGCCGGCGCCGACGGCGTGGTGGTCGGCTCGGCGCTCGTCGGCGCGCTCAAGGCAAGCCTCGACGCCGACGACAAAGCGACCGCGAGGACCGTGACCGTGGTGGTCAACCTCGTCGCCGAGCTCGCCCGCGGCGTGCGCAGCGCCAAGCGCGTCGTCGCGAAATAGCGGGTCGGAGCGACGGAACCGCATTGATCGCGTCTCGTTTGCTCTTTGAAGGCGTGTTCATCGGGCGTAGGCTTGGCACGGCGGCGGCCGCGATTGTCCGCGGCAGCTGTCGGGTTCGTGACACCCACCCATGGACGAGCGATTTCCCATCGTCGGCATCGGCGCCTCGGCCGGAGGCGTGGAAGCGCTCGAAGGCCTGTTCCGGGCGATGCCGGCCGACTCCGGCATCGCGTTCGTGGTGGTCACCCATCTCGCCCCCAAGCGGGAGAGCATGCTGCCGGAGATCCTGGCACGCGACACCCGCATGCCGGTCCTGACCGCCGAGCACGACCAGTCCGTTCGCCGCAACCACGTCTATGTGGCGCCCGCCGATGCGGTTCTGCACATCCAAAAAGGGTGCCTGCGGCTTCGAGAGACCGCGGACCGAGAACGAACGCCGATCGATTCGTTCTTCGCCGCGCTGGCGGAGGACCAGGGCGAGTTCGCGATCGGCATCGTGCTGTCGGGCGCCGGCAGCGACGGCACGCTCGGCATCAAGGCGATCAAGGAGCACGGCGGCCTCACGCTGGCGCAGGGCCCCGACCACTCGGGTCCGCGCCACACCGGCATGCCCGACAGCGCCATTGCCTCCGGTGTCATCGACCTCGTGCTCCCGGTCGAGACCATGCCCGCGCAGCTGACCTCCTATGTGCGCAGCTTCCAGGTCCTCGACAAAGCGGTCGAGAAGGGCGAGGAGCCGGAGGCGGCCCGCCGCACGATCTGCGCCGTCCTCCATGACCGCACCGGCCACGATTTCGGCGGCTACAAGACGCGGACCTTCTATCGACGGGTCGAGCGCCGCATGCAGGTCCTGCAGATCGGCTCGCTCGCAGGCTATGTCGAGCACCTTCGCCAGCATCCCGCCGAGGCCGACCAGCTGTTCCGCGACCTCCTGATCGGCGTCACCAATTTCTTTCGCGACGCGACGGCGTTCGAGGCCCTGGAAGGCTTGGTGATGCCGCGCCTGTTCAAGGACAAAGGACCCTCCGACACGATCCGGGTCTGGGTGCCGGGCTGCTCCACCGGCGAGGAAGTCTATTCGCTCGCGATCATGCTGCGCGAGCAGGTCGAACGGAGCCGCTCGCGCGCGAAAATTCAGATCTTCGCCACCGATATCGACCAGGCAGCGCTGTCGATCGCCCGCAGCGGCCGCTATCCGGACACGTTGCTGCACGGCGTCTCGAAGGAGCGCCTGGAGCGGTTCTTCAGCATCGAGGGCACGAGCTACGTGATCAACAAGCTGATCCGCGACATGTGCGTGTTCTCCGCCCACAGCGCCGTTCGCGATCCGCCGTTCTCCCGCATCGACCTGATTTCCTGTCGCAACCTGCTCATCTACCTCAACAGCGAGTTGCAGGGCCGCGTCATCCCGCTGTTTCACTACGCCCTCAAGCCCGATGGCTTTCTGTTCCTCGGGACGTCCGAGAACATTTCCCAGCACGGCGATCTGTTCGCTGCGATCGACAAGAAAAGTCGCGTGTTCCAGCGCCGATCGGATGGGGGAGCGATACCGCCGTTGTCGTTGTCGTTGTCGTTGCGTCGTTACGGCGCGCGGTCCGGCGCCGCGCCCGATGCGAAGGTCGCGACGGAACGGTCGCTGCGCCAGTCGCTCCAGGCGCGGGTGCTCGAGCGCCACGCTCCCCCCCATGTCGTGGTCACCCGCGACGGCGACGTCGTCAATTATTCCGGCGGAACCGGGAAATACCTCGAGGCGCCGCCGGGGCGCCCGAGCCGGTCGGTCATGGCGATGGCGCGCCGGGGGCTCCGGCTGCCGTTGCGATCGGCCTTGCAAGAAGCGATCGAGTCCGGGCGGCCGGCGGTGCGCGACAACGTCGAGCTCGACTCGGACGGCCGCGGCGAATTCGTCAAGATCACGATCGAGCCCATCGAGGGCGAGGATCACGAAACGCTCTACCTCGTCGTGTTCAACGAATTGCGCGCGCCCGTTACGCAGGAGGAGCCGCCGCCGGCCAAGCGCCGCAAGGGCCAGGCGCGCGATCCGAATTTGGAGCAACTCGAGCGCGAGCTGCGGGATACCCGCGAGCGGCTGCAATCAACCGCCGAGGAATACGAGACCGCCATCGAGGAGCTCAAATCGGGCAACGAGGAGATGGTCTCGGTCAACGAGGAGTTGCAATCGACCAACGAGGAGCTGGAGACGTCGAAGGAGGAGCTGCAGTCGGTCAACGAGGAGCTGCAGACCGTCAACCATGAGCTGAGCGGCAAGATCGACGAGCTCGATCGCGCCAATGCCGATCTTCGAAATTTGTACGAAAGCACGGAAATCGCCACCATCTTTCTCGATCGCAACCTGATCGTCCGCAGCTTCACGCCGGCGGTGACCCGGATCTTCAATCTCATCCCAAGCGATCACGGGCGGCCGTTGACCGACATCGCCCATCACCTCGAATACCCGGAGTTGGCCCAGGACGTGCAACAGGTGTTCGGGGCGCGCCAGGCGCTCGAGCGGCGGGTCGGCCGCCGCGACGCCGCCGCGCACTACCTCGTGCGGGCGCTGCCCTACTGGACCGGCAACGACAAGATCGAAGGCGCCGTCCTGACCTTCATCGACGTGACCAGCCTGGCGCAGGCCGAGGAGCAGCAGCGCGTGCTGGTGGCCGAGCTCAATCACCGCGTCAAGAATATGCTCACCGTGATCGTCAGCATCGCCACCCAGACGCTCAAGCGATCCGACAGCGTGGAAGCGTTCGGCGAGGGTTTTCTCGATCGACTGCATGCCATGGCGCGCGCCTACGAGCTCGTCTCGCGCGACCACTGGAGCGAGGTCGCCCTCCTCGACGTGGTGCGGCAGGCCCTCGAGCCCTATCTGCTCAGCCGGCAGGACCGGATCGACATCGACGGCCCGGCGGTGCCGCTCAAGCCGAAGGTCGCGATCTCGCTCGGTATGATCTTCCACGAGCTTGGAACCAATTCGGCGAAGTACGGTTCTCTGTCCGCGGCGGATGGATCGCTCGCGGTCGCCTGGTCGATGGAAACTCGCGGCGACGAACACACCAACCTCGTGATCGATTGGACCGAGCGCGACGGGCCGCAGGTGGAGACATCAGGACGGCGCGGCTTCGGATTGACCTTGATCGAGCGCGAGGTGGGTCACGGGCTCGGCGGCAAGGCGCGGCTCGAGTTCGAGCCCGCGGGATTGCGAGCCAATCTGCGGATTCCGCTCGCAGCGAAGTAGCCGTAGGTTGGTCGACCGGGGGTCGACCCAACCTGCGCAACTGGCGGGGTAGGCCGTGGGCGCCGGCGCGAGACTTGTCGGACGGCGGGTGCTGGTCGTCGAGGACGAGGCGATGATCGCGGCCTTGATTGAGACGATCCTCAGCGAGGCCGGATGCTCGGTCGTCGGGCCGGTCGCGAGCGCCGGGCGCGCGCTCGAAGCGATCGAGCAGGAAAGCATCGACGCGGTCGTGCTCGATGTTTGCGCCGGCGACAACCGCTCCTTTTCGGTGGCGGACGCCTTGCTCGCGCGCGGCGTTCCCTTCGTCTTCGTGTCCGGGCTCGCGCGCAAGGACATGCCCGTCGATTACCGGGCATGCGGATACGTCACCAAGCCCTTCAAGCCGGAAGCGTTGCTGGACGCGCTCGACAAGATGGCCGGCCGCGCCCCCGCTTCGTAGGATGGGGTTGACGCCCGCGTAAGCGGGCGGAAACCCATCATCCCTCCGCGGACTTGGGTCGCGATGGGTTTCGGCATCGCGCGTCCTTAAGGGGGTTTTACGCCCGTCTTCGCGGGCGATGGACGCGCGTGAACGCGCTGATGGCTCAACCCATCCTATGCGCTCGAACCTCGGGCAGTGCCCAGGAACACCTGGTCGATCTGCTGCCTGATGACGCCGTAGCATTCGCAGGAGAGATCCTCGAGCGCCGCGCGGTCGACGATGTGAATCTGGCCGCGGCGGTAGCGGATCATTCCCGCGCTCTGCAGCAGGCGGGCCGCAACGGTCACCGAGGTCCGGCGGACGCCGAGCATCTGCCCGAGAAATTCCTGCGTCAGCGGGATCGCATCGCCGTCGATGCTGTCGCGCGTCTGCAGCAGCCAGCGACAAAGCCGCGCCTCGAGCGCATGCAGCGCATTGCACGCGACCGACTGCTGGATCTGGGTCAGCAGCAGATCGTTGTACCGGATCGCGAGCTCCCGGATGGGCTTGCTTTCGCGCGCTAGGGCGTGGAATTGGGAGGCTGGAAGCCGGCTTGCCGCGCCCGACAGCTGGACGATGGCGCGCCCGACCCCGCGGCGCGCGCCGAGCGCCGCGCTGCTGCCGACGACGCCCACCCGTCCGAGCGTCACGGTCTCGACCGAGGTGCCGTTCTGCATGAGCGCAACCATCGAAACCATGGCGCCGTGCGGAAAATAGACGTGCTCGATCGGGCCGCCGGGCTCATGCAGAACGGTGCCGCGATCGAGCCACAGGGTTCGCAGGTGCGGCGCCAGCAGCGCGGCATCGTCGGGTGCCAGCGCCCCCAGGAACCGATTCGGCCTGACGGCGTCGAGACGAGGGGCAATCGACGGTATGCCGGATGGCATCGACTCTCTCCGCGAGGAGACCGCCGAGCGATGCGCTTCGCCATCGGCGGGTTCAGCGATCGGAACCAAGTGTCGGCCTGCGATCATACCCCTAAACGTCTCGCGCCGCCAAAGTTCCAGGATTCGTCAAAATCGGTTGCAAACGCATCGATCCGTGCGACGCGCCAATTCGCGTCGCGATCGGCCTCAGAAAGGGGAGGCACGGCCGAGAAGCTCGCGGGCCCGAAGCGTGACCTGCTTGCTGAATAGGAATTCTGAGGCGAGTTCCTCGCGCAGCTGCTGGTTTCGCTCGAGCAGGGCGTTGAGCTCCGAGGTCCGGCGCGCGAGCTCCGCCGTTACCTCCCCCATCGGCCGATGGGGCTGCCCCTCGGGTTCCGCGGGTCGGTCGTCGGCGACGAGCGCGAGGCCGGGATGGCCGATCGGCGAGCAGAAGAATTGGCCCGCCTCGTCCTCGACCCGCAACAGCCA
>WNFC01000762.1_pt1 | contig 32867 bp, 26 predicted proteins | sample 5400541 | NCBI WGS metagenome assembly WNFC01 (sample SAMN13153342, study PRJNA577476) | soil metagenome | isolation source: 120 cm saprolite under Douglas fir tree site 2 hole 2 replicate 1 | place: USA:California | collected 2015-04-18
CCCGGCTCGGACTCTCCTACATTTACATCAGCCACGACCTGAATTTCATCTCGCTCTTCGCTGACAACGTGATGGTGATGGACCAGGGAAAGATCGTGGAGAAGCTGCCAGTATGGCGGCTGGCGCAGAGTTCACATCCGGTTACACAGGCGCTGGTGGCCGCCGGAGAGCGCGTGCACGCGCCGGGTGTTGAGGTGGCGCAATGATCGCGTACCTTCTGCGCCGCCTGGGACACGGCTTTCTGCTTTTGCTGGGCGTATCCGTGTTGCTGTTCATCCTGCAACAGGCCGCGCCGGGCGAGTTTCTCTCTGACATGCGCTTGAACAACCAGATTTCTGACCAGACGTTGGCCGTCCTGCGCGCTCAATATGGGCTGGATAAACCTGTGCCGGTGCGTTACCTGCACTGGATCAAATCCACTCTTCACGGCGATCTGGGATTCTCTTTTGCCTACAACGTTCCTGTCGCAGGCCTGATCTGGCCGCGGGTGCAACACACTGTTTTATTGACCGGCCCAGCGCTGATTATTTCCTGGCTGATTGCGGTGCCGCTGGGCGTTCTGGCAGCGGCCAACAGAAGACCATGGATTGACCGCGTATTCGCAACGGGCACATCGCTTTTCCTGTCCGTGCCGGACATTCTGCTGGCTTTGCTCGCGCTGCTGATTGCGCTTAGCACGCGCAAATTTCCCGCCGGAGGCATGACGTCCAGCGCTTTCGATCCAGCATCCGCGCACTGGCGCGATGTTATCTGGCACATGCTGCTTCCGGTCACCGCGCTGATTATTGGCTCGCTTGCTCCCATTCTTCGCCAGGTACGCTCCAGCGTGATCGAGGTCATGGACTCACCCTACTTCCGCGCCGCCGAGGGTCACGGGCTTGGTCGCTTCACGCTGGTTTTCCGTCATGCACTGCCGGCTGCGGCCAATCCGCTCATCTCGCTTTTAGGGACGTCGATTGCCACTCTGCTCAGCACTTCGCTGCTGATTGAGGTCATTATGAGCTGGCCGGGGATGGGGCCGCTGTTTCTCGAATCGATTCAGGCGCGCGACCTGTTCGTGGTTGTCGGCTCGGTCATTTTCATCACCGTGTTCCTGCTGATCGGAAATCTCATTGCGGACATTCTGCTTTTCGTTTTTGATCCCCGCATCAGGTTGGACGCATGAGGCGCGTCAACAAGCTGGTATTGGCTGCCGGATTTCTCGTGTTACTGCATCTGGCCGCCATCCTCGCCGGATTTCTCGCCCCATATGACTACGCGGCGCAGGACCGGTCGCGCCCGTATGCGCCGCCTGGGCATGTTCATTGGGTGGATTGTCAGGGCAAGTGGCATCTGCGTCCATTCGTTTATGCAACGGCCGTGCGCGAAGGAAGTTTTAACAGCTACGCGGAAGATTGCAGTCAGCAGGCGCCGGTCCATTTCATGGTTCGCGGTGACCAATACGCAATTCTTGGATGGCTGCACGCATCGCTTCATCTGTTTGCTGTTTCCGATCCTGCACACATTTCTCTGATGGGCACTGACGGTTACGGACGTGATCAGTTCTCCCGCCTGCTTTTTGGTGGACAGGTATCACTGTTTGCCGGGCTGGCGGCAGCTCTGCTGAGTCTGATCGTGGGACTCGTGGTTGGCGGGATCGCCGGCACATTCGGCGGCTGGGTGGACGATGCTGCCATGCGCATCACAGAGATCACCATGGCTGTTCCATCTTTTTATTTGTTGCTCACGGTGCGCGCCTTCCTGCCGCTGCAAATGGAACCTGCTGCCGCCTTCGGACTGGTGGTGGTGGCGATTGGATTCTGGAACTGGGCGCGGCCTGCGCGCATGGTTCGTGGCATTGTGCTCAGCGGTCGCGAACGCAATTTTGTGCTGGCGGCGCGCGGCTTTGGCGCCGGCAACGTTTATTTGTTGCGCCGTCATCTTGCGCCCATGACGTTCAGTACTTTACTCACGCAAATGGCAGTGCTGATTCCGCAGTTCATTCTGGCGGAAGTAATTCTTTCATTTTTAGGACTGGGCATCGGCGAACCTTTCCCAAGCTGGGGCAACATGCTGGCTTATGCGCAGCAATATCACATCCTGGTGAATTACTGGTGGATGTTGCTGCCGGGTATCGCATTGGTGCCGGTGATTCTGGCGTATCACGCGTTGTCAGAAGCCGTGCAAGAGAAGTTACAATCAACCAACTGAAGCGGGGGAGAATGAAACAGTCGAGTGGCCCTATGTGGTGTGCTGTCCTGCTCTGCACCTGTTTTGTCACCCATTCGTTGGCGCAATCTTCCGTGCCGCAAGAAGTTTTCCGCTCGTCTGCTGAGCCGGGCAGGCCCGGCGGCAAACTCGTTATTTCGCAGCGCTCCGAGCCCCGCACGTTCAACCCTGTTCCTGCCGTTGACCAGACTTCGATGGGCATTATCGATCGTCTGAATGCCGACCTGATACACGTCAACCGCGAAACCCAGAAGACCGAACCATCACTCGCCAGGTCATGGGCCGTTTCCAAAGACGGCACCCAATTTATCGTCAAACTGCGCAAGGGGATCAAGTTTTCTGATGGCGCTCCGTTCGATGCCGACGATGTAGTCTTCTCTTACACCGCTTATCTCGACGAGCACGTGCCCTCTCTTCGTCGCGACTTACTGTTAATCGACGATAAGCCGGTGAAGGTGGAAAAAATTGACGCCTACACAGTGCGCTTCACCTTTCCAGGCCCGTACGCTCCGGCCGAACGCGCTTTTGATAGTTTAGCCATCCTTCCGCGTCATCTATTAGAGAAGGACTACAAAGACGGCAAGCTGGGTCAGATGTGGGGACTGAATACTGCGCCAGACAAGATCGCCGGATTGGGGCCGTTCCGTTTGAAGCAGGTTGTGCCCGGTGAACGGATTGTCCTGGAACGCAATCCTTACTACTGGAAAGTGGACGCCAAAAACCAGAAGCTGCCCTATCTCGATGAACTCACGTTTCTGATTGTGCCCAATCAGGATGCGCAGGTTGTACGTTTTCAAGCCGGCGATGCCCAGATTGTCAGCGGACTCAGCGGCGACAATTACGCCGCGCTGGAGAGTGATCAGGCTTCACGCCACTTCAAGTTGTATGACGCTGGTCCCGGCCTGGAATACAACTACCTGATGTTCAACCTGAATGATGATGTCGCGTCAAAATTGCCCGAGCTGGCGCGCAAGCAGAAATGGTTTAATGACGTTCGCTTTCGCCAGGCGGTATCAACGGCAGTCGATCGCACGGGCATTGTGCGTCTGGCCCTGCGGGGACGAGGCGTGGGCCTGATCACGCATGTAACGCCGGGGAACAAGCTGTGGTTCAATTCGAACATTCAAGTGCCGGCACGTTCGCTGCCAAAGGCCCGGCAAATTTTGCAGTCTGCGGGCTTTTCCCAGAAACAAAACGGAACGCTGGTTGATGCCGAAGGCCAGCCGGTTGAATTTACAATTCTGGTCAGTTCCAGCAATGCTCAGCGCGCCCAGATGGCCACGCTTGTACAGGACGATCTCAAGCAATTGGGCATGAATGTGCACGTGGTTACCATGGAGGCGCGCGCCACCATTGACCGCGTATTGAAGACCTATGACTATGAAGCGGTGATCATGGGGCTGGTTAGCGGCGATGCCGATCCTACCCCGGACATGAATGTGCTCATGTCCAATGGGCAAACGCATTTGTGGCACATGGGAGAGAAAACGCCGGCTACGCCATGGGAAGCCGAGATCGACCGGATCATGCAGAAGCAGCAGGTGACGTTGAATCACCAGCAACGTAAAAAATTGTATGACCGTATTCAGGAAATTGAGGCAGAGGAACTGCCGATGATTTATCTGGCAAGTCCCAATATTCTGGTTGGAGCGCGAGAGGACCTTGGGAATTTTCATCCAGCCGTGATCGAGCAATATACTTTTTGGAATGCAGAAGAACTTTTTTGGCGCACCCCCGCCGGAACTCATTAATGGAAGACAACGCCAATACCATTGCTTTAGCAACATCACGGGAAACAGCGGCTGAAGACGAAAAACTTGTACAGGATTGCCTGAATGGCGATGAAAACGCCTGGAACAGGCTGATTGATAAGTACAAGCGGTTGATTTACTCAGTGCCCGTCAAGTACGGGCTCAGCCCGGACGATGCCGCGGACATTTTCCAGAATGTCTGCGTGGACCTTTTCCAGAACTTGTCCAAGGTGCGCAAGATTGAATCCTTGCGCTCATGGCTTATTACAGTTGCCACCCATAAATGTTTTCACCACAAAAAGCAGCAGAAACCGAACGTCGAGCTGGATGCTATGGAGCAGGAAGTGGCGGAAGATATTGCCGCCGCTCCGCAGATCATGGCGGAAGTTGAGGAAGAGCAGGCTGTGCGTGACGCCATTGAAAAGCTGTCACCGCGCTGTGCTGAGCTGGTGAAGATGCTTTTCTTTCAACAGCCGCCGCTGCCGTACACGGAAGTGGCGCAGAAGCTGGGATTGGCCACGGGTTCGATCGGCTTCATCCGTGGACGCTGCCTGAACCGGCTGCAAAAAATACTGGCGGAGCTGGGATTTTAATGGCGCAGGAAACAGCAACTCTCGGGCTGCTGCCCTGGATTGAAGAACTCTCCGCGATTGCCGGGGAGCAGGAGCGGCGTGCGTTTGTGGCTGCAAGGCCGGAAACGAACACCCCGGAAGCCGTTCAGCATCTCTATGACGCCGTGGTCACTCTGGTTCGTGTTGACGTACCGCGTGCGGAGCGGCTCGCCCACGTTAGCACCTGGATTGCCGCCGAATTGAAAGATCCCGCCTGCATCGCGCAGAGCACACGTGCGGTGGGGCACGTCCTCTATATCACCGGAAAATACCAGCAGGCCATCCAGCATTATGAGCGCGCGATGGCGATCTTTGAAGAACTTGGCCGCGACGTTGACGTCGCCCGCACCATCAGCGGTGCCCTCCAGAGCCTGATCTATGACGGCCAGTACGAACGCGCTTTTCAGCTTGGAGATCACGCCCGCGCCATATTTCAGTTGTACAACGACCGCTTGCGTCTCGCTCGCCTGGACAGCAATATCGCGAACATCTATTACCGTCAGGACCGCTTTCAGGAAGCGGCTTCGTTGTATGAACACGCCCGGTTGGAACTGATGGAAGTGGGCGAGCCTCTGGACATCGCCGCTGTTCTGCGCAACCAGGCGGTCTGTTATATCAGCCTGAATGAATTTACCCGTGCTCAGGATACTTATGTAGCCGCGCGCGAGCACTGCACCAAGTATGGCTTTTCGCTGCTGGTGGCCGAAGCCGATTACAACGTCGCTTATCTTCATTATTTGCGCGGCGAGTATCTGCGGGCAATTGAGCTTTACGATCAGACGCGTGTTCTGTGCCAGAAGCTGGGCGACCGCTTCCACATGGCGCTGTGCGATCTTGACCAGTCAGAAATTTATCTTGAGCTGAACCTTACAGAAGGCGGTGAAGAACTGGCCCGGGCCGCGTTCAATGCCTTCACCGAATTGGGCATGAAGTATGAGGCAGCCAAGGCAGCTACTTTCTCCGCCATCGCCATCAGCCAGCAGGGTCATCACCTGGATTCTCTCCTGATCTTCGATGAAGCCCGTGAACTTTTCGTCAAAGAGAAAAACCAGCTATGGCCGGCGCTGATCGACCTGTACAAGGCTTTGGTCCTGTGGGAAGCCGAAGAAAATGACAAGGCGGAAGATCTGGCCCACGCGGCGTTGGAATACTTTGGTGACTCCGTCCTGCCGGGGAAAGCAGCCCTGTGCGAACTACTTCTGGCAGCGATCGAGTTGCGCGGCTTTGATCCGGAAGAGGCACGCCGCTATTGCAGTTCAGCGCTGGCACGCCTGCTGCATATCGAATCTCCTGCGGCGTATCAGGCCTACTTCGTGTTGGGACAAGCGGAAGAAGCCAGCGGAAACGTCGAACTAGCTCGCCAGGCGTACGAAAAGGCGTATCGCAAACTGGACGACCTGCGCAGCCATCTGGGCAAAGAAGAGTTGAAGATCGCCTTCCTCAAAAACAAGCTGGCGGTATTTGAGGGCCTGGTAGTAACGTCATTGGCGGTGCACTCACGCTTCTGCAGCGAGCATGATACGTTCGCCTATATTGAGCAGGCGAAGTCACGCAGCCTGGCCGACCTGATCGCTTTTCGATCTTCTTCACTTTTTTCACGGGTGGAACAGTCGCCGGCCATGGGCCAGTTCCGAGATTTGCGCCAGAAGCTGAACTGGAATTATCACCAGATCGAACTGGAAGAGCTGAATCCGGGTGGTGGGTCAAAAGAACGTGTCCGCACTTTGCGCCAGCAGAGTCGCGACTATGAAGACGCCATGGTCAAGGCGTTTTCGCAGGTGCAAAGTGAAGACAGCGAGTTTGCCAATCTGCAAACCGCCAAAACCGTTTCGGCAAAGGATTTGCAACGTACCATCCCAGAGAACACCATGCTGGTGGAATTTTATTCTGCCCGCAATAAGTTTTATGTCTGTCTGGTTTCACGCGACAGTCTGCGGATTGTTGCCATCGCCGGCGTGATGGAAGTAAGAGAAAAGCTCCGGCTGCTGCAATTGCAGTTGGCTAAATTCCGTCTGGGTGAAGATTATTTCCACCGGATGGAAAAATGGCTGCTCAAGGCAACGCAGGCCCATCTGGAAGAGCTGTATGATCTGCTGATTGCTCCCATCCGACATTATCTGGTGGCTGATCATCTGGTAATAGTGCCGCATACGTTCCTGCACTATTTGCCGTTTCATGCCCTGTCTGACCGCAAGCGTTACATGATTGATGATTTCTCCATCTCTTATGCTCCCAGCGGCAGCATCTTTGCGCTATGCCAAAGCAAGCCGGTACATGATGGCCTGAGTGAAGCCCTGGTATTTGCCGTGCCAGACGGCCGGGCTCCTTATATTGCCGAAGAGGGCCAGTTTGTGGCTGCAACTATGCAGCCGTCTCATCTGTTCGTGGGACCGGACGCGAATGAGGAGCGATTAAGAATTTTAGGTCCGCGGAGCCGGTTCATACACATCGCCACGCACGGGTACTTTCGCCAGGATAATCCCATGTTTTCCTCCATCCGACTTGGGACCTCGATGCTAAGTCTATTTGATTTGTATCAGTTACAGCTCAATGCCGAGCTGGTGACCTTAAGCGGCTGCGGAACGGGCATGAACGTAGTGGTTGGAGGTGACGAGCTGATCGGGCTGGTTCGTGGCCTTTTATATGCGGGAGCGCAGACCTTAATGGTCAGCCTGTGGGAGATACACGACGAGAGTACGGCTGAGTTTATGCGCGACTTTTATACCGCCTACAAAAGCTCGCCAAATAAGGCACGGGCCCTACGTGAGGCGGTTCTTAAGTTGCGGGCTAAGCGCCCACATCCCTATTACTGGGCAGCTTTTTCGCTGGTGGGCAAGTTTTCATAACAATCTTTGCCAAGACTATATTTTTGACCTTAGTCATGACTCTTACTGTACAGAAGCAGGCTCATCCGTCGACTGCTAAAAAGGGAACACGGACCCGGAAGCTGTGTTCCCTTTATTCAAAGATCTGAAGATTGAAGACGGTGGATATATAAAAGCTTATGCATACCGCGCGCCATTTCGATATCACTGAGTGGGCTGATTTCGCCAGAAACCTGGCTACGCCTGAGCAAAACCAGGAGATGAGCGGCCATTTGAAGGCCGGATGTTTCAAGTGCGCAAAGCTCCATGCATTGCTGACTAAACTGGTAGTTGTTTGCGCCCGGGAAAGTGCGCTGGATGTTCCGCGGTACGCCGAGCGATCCGTAAAAGCGCTGGCCAGTCTGGGCAAAGAATCCCGTCGCTCCGCATTCCAGCGTTTGCTGGCTACGCTGTCCTATGACAGCGCCAATGATCCCCTGCCGGTAGGCGTTCGCGGTACCCATCAGATCAGCCGCCAGGTGCTGTTCCATGCCGGCGATTACTCAGTTGACCTTCGTTTTGAGCACGAAAAAGGCTCTTCCAGCATGGTTCTGGTAGGGCAGATTGCCAACCAGAAGGCGCCTGACGAGGTGATGTCTAACCTCCCCGTGATTTTGCTTACAGGCACACGCGAGCTTTCGCGCTCCATCAGCAACTCCTTTGGTGAGTTCCAGATGGAATATGTCCCCCATACAGATTTGCGTTTGCTCGTACCACTCGACGAAAAAGGGCAGGAATTGGAAGTTCTGCTGGAAAAGGCTCCTCGGGATAACTAAGCAGCCTGATCGTACTCCGGGAAATAGACATGATGAAACTTCGTAATCTATTGTTCGTTGCAATTCTGTTCGCGCTCAGCCTTCCGGCTACGGCGCAGAGCACCTTCATGCTGTCGGTTTCTCCAGCCAACGCACAATCAGTCATCAGCCGTCACGGTTTGACCGTGATCAAAGAGCTGTATGACGGCGCCGTTTGTGTCTATCTGGTGAGTTCGCCCTCAGCAGACACGACGGGCGTCGAGACAGAAGTAGAGTCGGACTTGCAGGTCGGAGGCTTTGAACCCGACCAGATTGCATCCCTTCCCGAACTCAGTGGCCTCACCCAGGCGACGCTTACGCAATCAAACACCAGCATCCTTGATACGCTGCCCGGACGGACTCTGGTCACGTTCTTTGGAAGCACGGTTCCGAGCAATTACACCACGCAGACTGCCACCACCATCATCCGCCTGAATGACGCGCGTACTGCCACCCACCTGACCGGCGGCGGCGTCGTCGGCATTATCGATACGGGAGCCGATCCATATCACGCGGCCCTTCTCCCGGCATTGGTGCCTGGCTACGATTTCACCCGCGAAGCTCTCGATTTCTCTGAATTCAACGATCTGGATCCGGCGCTCGCCGCCAAACTGCAGCAGTCCAATACCAGCATCCTGGACGCACAAAACATACTGATCCTGAATCCATATACGGTGATTCTCGCCCAGTCCAATACATCGATTCTGGACCAGTCCAATACCAGCATTCTTGATAGCACGTATCCCGACTTTGGCCACGGAACCATGGTTGCCGGCATTGTGCATTTGATTGCTCCGACAGCCAAAATCATGCCACTTAAGGTTTTCCGGGCGGACGGTACGTCCAACTTGTCAGATATTATTCGCGCCATCTATTACGCGGCCGACCACGGCGTTAACGTGCTTAGCATGAGCTTCAGCATGCAGCGGTCTTCGCCAGGCCTTCAGGCTGCCATTCAATACGCCTTGGGCAAGAACGTCACGCTCGTTGCGGCATCCGGCAATGACGGTCTCAAGACGCTCGTCTATCCCGCCAGCTACAATGGAGTCGAGGGCATTGGCTCAACTTCCAACCTTGACGTTCGCAGCGCTTTCTCCAACTACGGCTCCGGCGTCACCTTGTTTGCTGCTCCTGGAGAAGGAGTGATTACCACATTCCCGGGTGGCGGTTATGCGGCGGCCTGGGGCACTTCTTTCAGCACTCCCATGGCTGCGGGCGCGGCCTCTCTGGTCATTCAGGCCCGGCCTACAGCAAAGCCTGGTGACGTCATCAACGCCCTGTCCAAGGCCAAGCAAATCAGTGACATGGGCTATGGTCGCATCGATCTCTATCAGGCTCTGACAAACGTGGTAGCCACTGGAAGCACCAGCGGCAGTCCGGCCAGGTAGCGCCCGCTTTGATATCCGGGCCGACTCCCAATTATTAGCCGTTCTAATTGAAGTGGCTATTTCCGTGTCCAATTGGCCCTCAGTAATCATCGCTTAATCTTCGCTGAAAGTCGCAGCTGGCTCCGGCTTTTTCTAGTCTTAGTCTCGGTTTTTCAATACCTTACATGGTGATCTTGGAAATCCTGCATCATGCCTCTCTGCGCCTAATCTGCTATTTCTAAGTAAATTTTGAAATTTGATTTGCCCATCCCCATGCCTGCGGTCATACTTGTCCTCGCAAGGCAAGACCGATAGAAGACAAAATCGATCAACAGACGAGGAGCCAGGCCAGTCGCGACGGAACGACTTTCCAGGCTTGATAAAACAACGATGTATACAACATTCAAAAAGACGCTTTGCGTTTCCATGCTGTTGTGTTCACTGACATTGGCGGCGCAGGACAAGTTCGTGCTCGTGACCTCACCCTCCAAAGTACAGGACGTGTGTGGGCGCCACAGCCTCAGCCAACTCGATCAATTCACCAGTAGCAGCTCTGGGGGATCGGGCACCTATTTAGTTACAGCGACATCTGCAGATCCTGCCATTGCGACTGATTCGGACGTACAGAGCTTTGAATCTGATCACGATTTGGGTGTGATGGAATTATCAGGAACAACGCAGGGCAGCCTGTTGCAGTCTGCTGGTTCAGTTCTCGACCAGCTTCCAGGACGTGCCCCGGTCACCTATTTCGGCGCAACCGTGGCTAACTACTACGTGTCGCAGCCTGCTTCCACGCTGACCCGTTTGTCTTCCGTGCAAGGCGAAACCAGCCTTACCGGTGCAGGTCTGCTGGTGGCCGTCATTGATACCGGTGTTGATCCGAATCATCCGGCGCTGGCGGGCGTTCTGGTGCCTGGCTTTGACTTTGTACACAACACAGCCGGCGGTTCAGAACTGGTGGACCTTTCTGCGGATCAGATGGCCAGTCTTTCGCAGTCCAATACCAGCATTCTTGACGGACAGAATCTGGTGCAACTCAATAGTTTCACCATGGCCATCCTCAGCCAGTCCAATACCAGCATTCTCGATGGAGGCCCGAAATCTTTTGGCCACGGCACCATGACCGCTGGTCTGGTGCATCTGATTGCTCCCAACGCGAAGATCATGCCACTGAAGGCATTCACAGCCGATGGCGGCTCTGATTTGTTCAACATTCTGCGGGCCATTCGCTACGCTGCGGACAATGGCGCCAACGTGATCAGCATGAGCTTTGAGATCGCCCAGAACTCGCCGGGCCTTCAGAACGCAATCCAGTACGCGCTCAGCAAAAATGTAACCATCGTTGCTGCCTCCGGCAATGATGGCCAGCAGATTATGGTTTATCCGGCAGGCTACAATTCTGTGGTTGGGGTGGGTTCCACCAGCAATCAGGATGGCAAGAGCGCTTTCACTAACTTTGGCACGAATGCGGTATACGTTGCCGCACCCGGCGAAGGCGTAATCACAACCTTCCCCGGCGGGCACTACGCAGCGGGATGGGGTACTTCCTTCAGCGCTCCATTGGTTGCTGGAGAGGCTGCGCTAATCCTGCAGGCGCGTCCTTCATATAACCCCAATTCGGTAGCCAACGCCATTTCCAGGGGCACTCAGGTACCGCAGATGGGCCATGGACGAGTCGATCTTTGCCAAGCCATCAATAGCCTGGGTTCGGGGGTCTCATGTCACTAGTCTGGGGACGTCCTCGCAAACGCTTCTGAAGCTTCTTGAGCCTGCTTCTCAAGTAGTCCAGAACAAAAGCCCTGCTTTCAAGGCAGGGCTTTTTGCTGATAATAAACGGTTTGAATCAGAAGGCGCCTGCGCCCATCTGCCCGTAACGCCTGAAGAAGCTCTCGGATTTCCATTGCAAACGCTGGTCGCGATCGGCAACCCGCAACAACATCCCGCGGATGACCTCTTCGTATTTCGCGGCCGCAGAGAGGTCCACCGGTTGGTCCAGATCGTCTGAAGGCGCATGGTAACGCTGCGTCAGCCAGTCTTTGAAAATCTTTTGCTCGGGCGATCCCGGTTCAAAGCCCACCTTCATGGCCAAGGCCGGAATTCCGTGACGAATAAAGTTGTACTGGTCACTGCGGATGAACGAATTGCGCTGCGGCTCCGGATCGGCTTGCGCGCCTACGCCAACACCCTGCGCCACTTCTTTTGCCACATCGCCAAGGTCTGACTCTGCCAGGCCGTAAATGGTAAGCACTTTCAACGGCACAATGGGCAGGAACATATCAATGTTGATGTTCGCCACCATGGATCCAGGCCTGACTGTTGGATGAGTGGTGAAATATCTCGAACCCAGCAAACCTTTTTCTTCACCGGTAAGAAAGAGAAACAGGATTGACCGTTTTGGCTTTTCCGCTGATTTGCGGAGTGAGGCCGCAACGTCCAGCAGGACAGCGCTCCCGGATGCGTTGTCCATGGCGCCATTGTAGATGCGATCGCCATTGATGGGCTCACCAATGCCAATGTGGTCAATGTGTGCGGAGAGGACAACATATTCGCTCTTCAATCGCGGATCGCTGCCGGGAAGTTTGGCCACCACGTTGGCTGATTCGAGTTTCCGCTTATTGACCGCGGCAGTGGCTTTGAGCGACACGGCAAGAGGGAAGCGCGGCAACGGCTTGCGATCTTTAGCCAGATCGAGAATTTCCTGCAGTTGGTGTCCTGAACCCGCGAAAAGTTTGCCGGCGTGTTCCGGATTGAAACTGATGGCCAGCTTTTGGCCTGGCGTGTCATCAAAGTCTTTGCCCACAAGCACCATGCTGGGATGCGTGCGATTGGCTGAGATGCGCGACCATGGAATATCCATGGAAGCCGGATTGAGAATGGTGACTGTGCCGATCACGCCGGCCTGGCTCAGTGTTTTCCAGCGTTCGTGAAGCGTCTGGTAGTGTGACGCCAGCGCTCCCGGTAGCTCTGCCGGAGATCCCGCCATGATCACGGCAATTTTGCCTTTCAGGTCCAGGCCGGAAAGATCGTCGTAATTTTTTTCCGGGACTTTCATTCCGTAGCCCACAAAAACCATGCCGGCATGGACGCTTGATGCGAGATCAACACGCGTACTGAAAATGGCATCTTCTCCCAACGTGAGCGTCTCTACCTGGCCCTTGTTGACCAGAGAAAGACTTGAATTTTTCTCGTCAATCTGGCGGGACTCAAACTCCATGGATTGGTAATATCCGGTGGCTCCCGCAGGTTCCAGGCCGTTGAGCTTGAGTTGGTCAACCACGTAGGCTTCCGCGCGCTTCAATGCGGCACTGCCGGTCTCACGACCTTCCATGTCATCAGCGGCAAGCACTTTCACATAGCCCCACCAGCTGTTGCCATCAAAATGGATGGCTTGCTGTTGAGAAATGGCCGGTACTATCAGAATGGTTGCCAGGGATAAACAGAGAGAAATTTTGCGCATCTGTAAGGGGCTCCAACGTCGAGAGTCAGGAATGGCAGGCTTCAAAACGGGCGAGTGCGGTCTGTCCCATTCTTGTGTTGCTGTGCCATTCAGGGCGATAAGTGTATAGTCTCGCCCGCAAAATAACACGTTCATTTCCAGGTACGTGCGGACAGTGAAGGAAAAGAGAATGTCGAGTTGCCTTGGGCTAGAATTCCTGCATGAAGACCAATGCCGTGCGCCTGCTGGACAGCCTCAACGTGAGCTATGAGCTGCGCGAATATGAGGTGGATCCCGAAGATCTGGCTGCTGAATCCGTGGCTGCAAAAATAGGCATGCCGCCGGAGCAGGTTTTCAAGACCCTGCTGGCGCATGGTGACCGCAATGGAAACTGTTTTGCCATTGTGCCAGGCAACACTGAGCTTGATTTGAAAGCGCTGGCTGCGGTTTCTGGAAATCGCAAGATGGAGCTTGCGGCTTTGAAAGACGTCCAGCCGCTTACCGGCTATATCCGCGGCGGCGTAACTGTTCTGGGGGCAAAGAAGGCCTTCCCGGTATTCGCCGACGAAACCATCGAGATGTGGGACACCATATCAATTTCGGCAGGAGTTCGAGGTACACAGATCATCCTCAAACCGGAAGATTATTTACGCGTTACGGGTGCTGTTGTGGCTGACATCGCAAAAGGGAAGTAGTCATCCCAGGCGCGAGCCATGATTTTTCACTCTGTCATTTTGAACAACCCTGAATTCTAGAGCTGCGAAAGATGATTTTTCAGTCTGTCATTCCGAGCGAGTCGGAGTTCCGCAACGCGGAATGACGCCGAAGAGAGGAACCCCGAGGATGCTTATCAAACCATGCAGATTCAGTGAATTTCCTCGATGGTCTCGCCTTTCAACTTAAATACGACGTCCAACGCTTAGTGAGAACTAGATGACGCAACAATCACTAATACTCTTCAGATCTGCCTATGCACCAGCGCCGTAGGCGCGAAATGAGTTAGCCCAGACCGGCAGGTCTGGGTAAGAGGATAAAAACGTATGAGCCCCGGCGGAGCGGCACATTTTCGATGACAACCGTGTTCATAAGCTCATGCCGGGGGATTCTGATCGCCGGCTTGCAAAGTCTGGGAAACGGTTTTGGCGTAATCGCGGACTTTGTCCAATGATGCCTTGAGTGCAGCAGCTTTTTCCTGCAAGCCGCGAGCACGAGCTACGGCCATCACGGCTTCTCCCTGCATGCCCAGACGTTCGAGGGTGGAGAGCAGGTAACCAAGAGCATCGGCATGCGGCTTCCACAAATACGCCGACGACGCTTTCTGGTTGTACTCATCCACTTCCACGATCATGCGCGAAAGGTAAGCCACAATCGTCATGAGAATGTTGGCGTAATCGGCGCGGAAACTTTTTTCCGTTCCATACTCAACCTTGTAGGCTTCAACTTCAGCGGCGGAAAGAGTAATCCTTGTGCGTTTTATCGGCACGATCGGCGCCAGAGTCGGCTCTGATGTTCTCACGTGCTCTTTGATGGCCTCTTTGGCGCTGTAAATCTTGCCTTCCTGCACCGAATTCTGCACAGCTTGTGAGGGAGGAACCGCCAGGACTTCTGCCTGCACCGGCGTCGGCTTTGAGGCCATTGATTTCTGGGACGGCCCAACCGGATTCGGAGCGGGCTGATGTTGCCCAGGCTGCTGAGCCGCTGCTTGAGAAACCTGGCCCATTTCCGGCGGCGGCTCCGGAAGCTTTGCTACCGGCCCCGGTTGCGTGGTCGTGGTGTATACGGCAGCCTGATGCCCTGCTTTCCGCTGAGGACGCTTGCTGTCCACCACCTTCTTGAATTTTGACACCTTACGAAATTCGTCCTGCGCATACTGGTAATCTTCGGCAAGAATCTGTCCGGTTTCCACCTCGGTGAGCTGCTTGACCGTGATGTCACCTTCCAGCCGTGAAAGAATACTGCCGCCTTCGCGCTGGACATTTTCTGCGAAGGTTTTGATCTGCTTGGCGGCATCGTGAAACAACTCATCGAACTTGCGGCCAAAAACATCATTCCACACGGCGATGGGCGCCAATGCGCTGGGATGATAAAACGATTTTGCCAGCGATTGCTTCAGCTCACGCACACGCTGCACAATGCCGGAGTCCATGATCTGGTCAAAGTGACGGAACTCTTCCAGTTCCTGATAAAGATATTCAAACTCGGCAATCAGTTGCGCGTGTTCCTGCGGCAGATTGCTGAACTCCATCCCTTCCAGCGCCCGATACAGATCGCCTTGAAAAGCCAGCGACGCCTGGGACACAAAGAAGTAGGAGCTGTCCACTTCAGGCCGCTGCCAGGCCGGTGGTCCGCCCGCGCTTTGCGGCGGGTTACGGAACAGATATGTGATCACGCAATCCATCTTGTCGCGATCACCGGAGCGCGGCGAGGCTTTGGCAGCCAGATACCGCAGCAGAGCGTGCGCAATTTCAAAACCGGGGGTGACTTTCAACGCGTCGCGCACTATTGGCGGAGTGATCGCAAGATCAAGCAGATCCAGCCAATTCTTATACTCATCAGCGGCTTTTTCGCCGCTTGCTGACGAGCCGGCATTTTGAATCGTCGCGGGAATGGGCACACTATGCCCAAGGCTCTTTTCCAGGAGACCGAGATAGAAGTTATTTACGGTATTAAAGTCTTGCAGCTCCCTGTGGGAGTCATGTGCCACTGATCCACTCCTGCGTTTCCGTTTGGGGATGCAGATCCGGTTGGCGACAGTTTAAACCAGCTCAGGCGGTGACACAATGGAGCATATTGACCAGAAAGACACTCCGACCTAAGCTGCTGATTATTCGATAGTTAGCAATCAAGCCGGTTACTTGCCTCCCAGCACGAGCTTGGCGATGGTCTGTAACTGCATATTCGACGTACCTTCGTATATCTTACCGATCTTGGCGTCACGGAAATACTTTTCCGCCGGGTAGTCCTTGGTGAAGCCCACTCCGCCATAGATTTCCACGGCCAGAGATGCCACGCGTTCCGCCACCTGAGATGCAAACAGTTTCACCATGGCAGCCTCTTTCACAAAGTTCATGCCGGCGTCCTTCATGCGGGCTGCGTTGTAAACCATCATGCGCACAGCTTCAATTTCGGTGGCCATCTGTGCCAATTGGAACTGAACACCCTGAAAATCCGCGATCGATTTGCCGAACTGTTTTCGTTCCAGTGAGTACTTGGCAGCGCCTTCCCACGCGCCCCGCGCCAGGCCCAACATCTGCGCGCCAATTCCAATTCGACCTTCGTTCAGTGTTTCAATGGCAATCTTGTAACCTTTGCCCACTTCGCCCAGAACATTCTCCTTCGGGACTTTGCAATCTTCCAGGATAAGTTCGCACGTGCTGGACGCACGAATGCCGAGCTTGTCTTCTTTCTTGCCCACGGTGAAACCGGGGAAATCTCTTTCCACGATGAATGCAGTGATCCCTTTATAGCCTGCTGCGGGATCGAGCGTGGCAAAGAGAATGAAGACGCCGGCTTCCTTGCCATTGGTGATCCACAGCTTGCGGCCGTTCAGGACGTAGTCACTGCCCTTGAGCTGCGCGCGGGTCTGCATGGCGAAGGCATCAGAGCCGGAACCGGCCTCACTGAGCGCATAAGCGCCAACAGTGTTGCTGGTCATCCTTGGCAGGTAACGCTTTTTCTGGTCGTCCGTGGTCCAGTGCAGCAACGCATTATTGACCAGCGTGTTTTGCACGTCCACGATCACGCCGGCTGATGCATCAATGCGTGAGACTTCTTCCACGGCCAGAATGGCGTCAAAAAACTTTCCTCCGGCGCCGCCGAATTGCTCCGGAACTTCAATGCCCATCAGTCCAAGCTGAAAAAACTGGTCGATCAGGGAATGCTCAAAGACGGCCTTCTCGTCCATCTCACGGACCTTGGGGCGGATACTGTCCTCGGCAAACTGGCGCACGTTGTCGCGAAACAATACCTCTTCTTCGGTAAGTGCGGTGAGCGGCTGAGGAACGCTGGAGACTTGAGCTAATGCTTGGGACATAGAAGGAGTCCTTCAGGATAACGTTACAAAACCTTCCATTGTAGCACTCGGGTTGCGTGTCGGATTCAGCAATGCAACGGTGAAACAAGTTCAGTCACGACATCCGGCGGCCTGGCAATCAATGTCTGTGGTTGCGAAGGAGCCAATCGATCATCCGCGGTACTTGACGCAATTGCCATGAATATTTTTAATGCCTGTTATGCGCGTAGCCTTTCTAGGTTTAGGAATCATGGGCCAGGGTATGGCCGCCAACCTTGCGAAAGCTGGACATGAAGTGACTGTCTGGAATCGCACACCAAAAGACGTTCCGGGCGCAACCACGGCATCCACGCCGGCCGAAGCCGTTAAGGGCAAAGAGGCGGTATGGATCTGCGTGTCAGATACAAAAGCCGTTCAAGCTGTGCTGTTTGGCCAGGAGGGCGTCATTCACGGCATCAGCAGCGGCGCCGTTGTAGTGGACTCCAGCACCATCTCGCCTTCCGCCAGTCTTCTTTGTATGGAAGCATTTCAGGAAAAAGGTTGTGACTTTCTTGACGCTCCCATGACCGGATCCAAGGTCGCCGCGGAAGGCGGCAGTCTTATTTTCATGGTGGGGGGTAATCCCAATACCATCGGCAAGGTAGAACCGCTTTTCCGCGCCATGGGAAAGACCGTGATCCACATGGGCGATAACGGTAAAGGCCTGGCCGCCAAGCTGGCCCAGAATATGAATATCGCCTTTATCTATGAAGGCCTGTGCGAGAGCCTTACGCTGGCGAAGAAGCTGGGTGTAAAGCCGGAAAAAATGTTCGAGCTGATCAGTGCATCCATGATTCGTTCCGGCGTGGCCGAATACAAACAACCGTTCATTCTTAACCAGGATTTCACTCCCAACTTTCCGCTCCGGCTGATGCACAAAGATATTCACTTGATGCTGGACGCGGGCAGGGAAAATGACGTGAAACTTCCCGGGCTGACCAAGATTGATGAGATCTACGAAGAGGCCAGTAAAGCCGGATACGACGATCTGGATTACGCCTCTACCATTATGCTGCTGGAAGAATGGGCAAACTTGAGGACGCGATGGAAACCAGCATGACGCAAGCTGTTGTTTAGTCGAATCAGTCCATTGTTGAGGGTTGAAGGCTAGAGGCTAAACGCCAAACGCCAACAGCGATGCCCTTATTCTTTAGCGGCTGAATCTACTTACGCGCCTTACTCACTTCAGGTTCAGGCACGAACTGGTAACCAAGACCACGGACGGTGATCAGATGTTGCGGCTTCGTCGGATCAACTTCGATATAGCGTCTTAGCCGCACGACGAAGTTATCGATCGCGCGAGTGTCTGTGTCTTCATCCAGGTTCCAGACTTTCTGCAGGATTTCCTTGCGCGTGACTGGCCTTCCACTATTACGGATCAGGTAGCGCAGCAGTTCCAGTTCCATGAGAGTGAGCTGAAATGATTGCGTCCCGTTGCTTAGTTGAAGCTTATCAAAATCCACGGTCTTTCCAGAGAAGAGAAACTTTTCGCCGGGTGGACTCTGCTCCTGGGGCGCAGCCGGCTGGACTTGCAGCCACTTCTTGCGCCGCAACAGTCCACCGATTCTTGCCAGCAGAATATCCAGGCTGAACGGCTTAGGCAGGTAATCATCTGCGCCCGCTTCAAATCCTTTGATCACGTCTTCAGGACGTCCTCTGGCCGTGAGCATCAGCAGAGGAATAAAGTTCTGGGCCCGGCGCAACTCACTGGCTACGGTAAAGCCGTCCATGCCGGGTAGCATCACGTCCAGCACCACCAGGTCAAAATCATTTCCGTTGTCCTGAAGCCGGCGAACTGCCTCTTCACCGTTGTCCAGCACCTCAACCTTGTAACCTTCGGCTTCCAGGTTAAAGCGCAATCCCTGGGCGATATGTTTTTCATCTTCGACCACAAGAAGTCTTTTCATACGTGATAAACCCTGGGCAGACGGAGAGTGAATGTGCTGCCCTTGCCGGGACCCTCGCTCTCGGCATGGGCGTCGCCGCCGTGTGTGCGCGCGATGGAACGTACGATGAACAGTCCCAGGCCCGTGCCTTTCACTTTTCCCGTGCCGCGTCCGTGCACGCGGTAGAAACGCTTGAAGATCCGTTTGAGCTCGGATTTCTCGATTCCAATACCATTATCGCGGACCTGAAAGCACACAGTATCCACGTCTGGCGTGAGTAACTCGGCTGAAATCCGGCGCGGCTCTTTCGTGTATTTCACCGCATTCTCAAACAGATTACCAACCGCCGTCCGCAGCTCTTCAGGGTTCCCCATCAGGGTAATTTGTCCGGGCGGATCAGCGGCGAAGAAAAGTTCTTCCGGGGAAAGACCATGGCGCAGACGCGCCAGTTCCAGGCTCTCCTGCACAATAGCAGCGAAGTTTGTGTCTTCCCATCCTTTTTTCTTTTTGTGATAACGGATCTCACTGGCTTTAAGGACCTGCTCCACCGTTCCCAGCAAGCGCTCAGTATCTTCCAGCATCAGGCGATAAAAATCGCGCCGCTGATTTTCATCCACATTGCGGCGTTCCAGCGTTTGCAGATAGAGCCGCAGCGAAGTGATCGGGGTCTTCAGTTCGTGGGTGACAGCGTTCAGAAAGCTGTCCTGCTGCTCATTGCGGCGGACTTCGCGCACCAGAAAAATCGTGGTCAGCACCATGCCGGCAATGATCACGCCGAAGAAGACTATCCCCAGGACCAGTGGAACAACTTCACGCCAGTTGAGAACGATCCATGAGACGTTGAGGTAGATGGCCAGCGCCACCAGGCATGAGCCCAGCGTGATGAAGAACGCGGTTGTTCTGGCGCGGCTGGTAATGCGCATGGTTATCAAGATTGTAGTAGAGCCAGGGGGCAAAGAAGAAGGGCGGTAAAGAAGAAGCCGCAAAGAAGAAGCCGCAAAGAAGAAGCCGCAAAGAAGAAGGGCAGCGACGTTATGCAAGCCGCTGCCCGGAGTTAAACGGTGAGTTGAGAGGATTAGTCGTCGCCACCTGCTGCTGAGGCCAGGGGCTGCAACTGAGACGCTACGGCGGCTGCGGATTTTTTCTGCAAGGCTTCGAGGGATGGGGCTTTCACGTCCCACACAAGTCCGAGTGCGCGCAGAATGCAGATGCCGTACCAGTTAAAATCGATTTCACTCCAGGTCAGTCCGTGGCGGGCCATCTGCGGATGAGCATGATGGTTGTTGTGCCAGCCTTCACCGAACGTGAGGAGTGCAACCCAGAAGCTGTTTCTGGATGTGTCATTGGTGAGGAAGCGCCGCTTGCCCCACATGTGAGTGGCCGAATTCACCAGCCAGGTCGTGTGCAGGCCGATCACTGTGCGCAGGAATGTTCCCCACAGAACCATCTTCCAGCCGCCAATGGCCAGCAGAATAATACCGGAAGCGGTGATTGGAACCCAGTGCCATTTGCTGATGAAAGTGTGAAATTTGTCTTTGCGCAGATCGGGAATATAGGGAAGAAGGGCAGCGGAGTGATTGTGCATCACGCGTCCGGTCATGATCCATCCCATGTGGGCCCAGAAGCCGCCATCATTCGGCGAGTGCGGATCACCTTCCACATCAGTGTTCTGGTGATGTACGCGATGTGTGGCTACCCAGAAGAATGGGCCGCCCTCAAGTGCGAGCGTGGCACAGGTGGTCAGAAAATATTCCATCCACTTGTAAGTCTTGAAGCCGCGATGGGTCAGCAGCCGGTGATATGCCATGCCAACGCCGAGGCTGCCTGCGACCCACCACAGAAACACTGTGACGGCAAGCCTCTCCCAGCTAAAGAAGAATAGGGCGGCAATGGCCCCGATATGAAACATGACCATGAAAAAAGTGGTCAGCTTGCTGATTGGCTCCCTGAATGTGCGGTCATTGCTTAAACTCAACGTGTGCTCCCTTAGTTCGCAAGTTCGCAAACTCGAATGATCTTGTCCTGATTGGTTATTCCAACATTACCAGCGTTCACGCAGAGCGTTTGTAATAGTTGTGTAACAGTTAAATGGGTACTAACGGCCCATGACAAAAAGTAATTCATGCTGGTGAAATCCCCCTTAAAACGCGTCTTTCCCATCACTCAAATTACCTGCCGGCTGACCCTTGGATTGGGGTGGAAGCTCGTCAGATCTTGCGGATATAAGCCGCGAGGCCGCCCACGCGCCGAGTGGTGCTGCCACAGAAGCCTTCAGAGTGCCTGCTGGAGAGATACCGCGGAGCGGGTTAACTAGAATAAGCCACGAGGCCGATCACGCGCCGAGTGGCGCTGTAACAGGAGCCTTCAGAGTGCCGGCTGGAGAGATACCGCGGAGCGGGTTTAACTAGAATAAGCCGCGAGGCCGCCCACGCGCCGAGTGGCGCTGTAACAGGAGCCTTCAGAGTGCCGGCTGGAGAGATACCGCGGAGCGGGTTTAACTAGAATAAGCCGCGAGGTCGACCACGCGCCGAGTGGTGCTGTAACAGGAGCCTTCAGAGTGCCTGCTGGAGAGATACCGCGGAGCGGGTTTAACTAGAATAAGCCGCGAGGCCGCCCACGCGCCGAGTGGCGCTGTAACAGGAGCCTTCAGAGTGCCTGCTGGAGAGATACCGCGGAGCGGGGTTTAACTAGAATAAGCCGCGAGGCCGCCCACGCGCCGAGTGGCGCTGTAACAGGAGCCTTCAGAATGCCTGCTGGAGAGATACTGCGGAGCGGGTTTAACTAGAATAACGAAGCGGACGAATTGCTGGCGAGTTCTTTCATGCTCTCAAACACGCAGGACCGTGCCGGCGAATCCGGTGAGATGGCTTCGAGCGGCAGCGTGACGGAAAAATGGGGTGAGCGTCGCTGAAAATCGATACTGAGGAAGTCCTGGGTATTGCCTCGGGCCAATGAAGTCATGGTTGAAGAAATTTCTTTTTGCCAATCCGACCGGGTACTGATCACCACCGGCCCAGACTGCTCAAATGCCCAGCCATTTGCGCTGACCGGATTTTTACGGCTGCTGCGCGCATACCAGCGAAAGTTCTGAACGTGAAGGGCAAACGCTGGTGGAAGATCCAGGTCGGCCTGAAAGGTGAGAGTTTCGGATTGACCCTTGATCTTGCTGAAGAGCCAGTGAAACGGCAATTCGTAGGGAATCATGTCCACCATAACAATGGCCTGCCGGAAGACTCCGTGCGTGAGGCGGATGGGCACCCTGAGCCGCGAGGCAGAAATGCGACGGACGGCCGTAACCTGGCCCTGACCAGAGAGCGCCGTTTGGATCCAGCGGCCAATTTCTCCGGCGCGACGGCGGCTGTAGCGGGTGGCGACCCAGTACCAGGTCACACAAGCGGCTACGGTAATAGCGAGTGAAGCAACCAGGAGGAACATCGCAAACATAGGATGCTTTTCAGCGTCCGTGTAGATGCGTCTTTACTCTGAATTTTGCGGGGGCCGATCCGGAGCCAAGCTGCCGGATCAAGTCTTGCAGTTGCAAGGCTTTGCGTGGACTTCCTGGCCATAGTGCGGGAACTCTCAACCAGCTTAGAGTCCGCGATAGATGCCGCCATCGGCCAGCACCGTCTGTCCGGTAACGTAGGACGCGCGGTCCGAGGCCAGCCACAGGATCACGTCGGCTATTTCCCGCGGTTCGCCCAGCCGGCGAACAGGTGTATCCGCAGCCCATTGCTGGTAAATGTCATCAGGAGCGGCTCCGGCGGCCAACGCGCGTACACCAGCCAGCTCCTTCAGGCGTTCCGTTGTGGTGTAACCGGGCGCGACGTTGTTGACCAGAATGCCATCTTTGCCAAACTCGTTGGACAAGCTCTTTACCAGACCCACCACTCCGGCGCGGACCGCGTTCGACATGATGAGTTCGGCCACCGGCTGCTTCACCGTCACAGACGTGATGGTAATGATCCTGCCCCAGCGATGCCGCTGCATGTAGGGAATGGTCGCCTTGGCGAGGTGAACGACGCTCATAAAGTTCATGTCGATGGCGCGCTTCCAATCGTCGGTGGACGTGGAGAGAAAGTTTTTGGCGGGAGGTCCGCCTGCGTTGGTCACGCACACATCGATGCGTCCAAACTGCTTGGCTGCGTGCTCCACAAATTGGCTGACGGCGGCCGCATCCGTTACATCGAGGGCCTCAGCGTAAATTTCAGTCTTGGTGGCCTGGCGGATTTCATCAGCGGCCTTGCGCAGGGTGGATTCGGTTCGTGCACACATGCCAACCTGTGCGCCCTCGCGGGCGAATGCCTCGGCCGTCGCTCGCCCAATGCCTTCACTGGATGCGGCGACAATCACGCCCCGGCCTTTCAATCCCAGATCCATTGTTTTCTCCGCTCCTTGGTTCGTCGCTCTTAGGCGTTCGGTAGCTGCCCGACATAAACCTGCGTCGGCGTTCCGGCCTTGATTTCATTTTTTTCGAAGCACGCCTTTATCTGGCGACGCAGCTCACGGGCTACTCCGTACTGTTTGCCCGGACGGACTTTTACCGTCATCAGATAATCCACTTCTTTGCCGCGGACTCGCTCAATGCCATGCACCTGCGGTTCCGCTACTAAGTCCTGCTTGAACGTAGGGTCATTGTAGAACGCTTCGGCCACCTGTTTGAGCAGCTCTACGACGCGATCACTGTTTTCACTGTAGTCCACAGCCACATGCATATTCACCTGCGACCAGTCACGCGTCGCATTGCTGACGATGTTGATGGCGCCGTTGGGAATGATGTGCAGTGTGCCGTCGCCATCACGGAGGAGCGTGCGCCGCATGGTGATTTCCTCCACCACCCCGCCGACGCCCGCAGCTTTGATGGTGTCACCGATCTCAAACTGGTTTTCAGCCAGAATGAAGAATCCGTTGATCACGTCTTTGACCAGCGTTTGTGCGCCAAAACCAATGGCCAGGCCGGCGATCCCGGCGCTCGCCAGCAACGGCGCAATGTCGATGATGAAACCCTCTTTCAGCACGTAAGTGCCGGTCAGAAAAACAATCAGAAATACGCCGACACTGCGCACGACCCCGGCAACCGTGCGTATTTGTTGGCTGCGAACCGGGCCGTGGGAAGCGCTCTTTTCCGCGGCTGCCACTACTTTTCGCGAGATGATGTTCAGAAGACGTATGAGTAGAAACGCGAGTACGAGAATGACAACAAGCTTGGGGGCGCGATCCCGGACCCACCCGACGAGATCGTTGTGCCACTGATGCCATATATTGCCGAATTTCTCTTCCATGATGTCCGAAGCGGATTATAAACGAGTGAAATGGCGTGGTTATAATCGTGGAAGTCACATCAGTAGAGCAGGACAAACTATTTGTCTGCAGTCAGGGCAAGAAGAGGTTTGTGTGTCAAAAAAATCACGTCGATGTGCCTTCAGTCCTTTGTGCGCCGTCATTGCGGGCTTGGTACTTACCGGAGCTTTGGCAACAGCGCAGTTTGTTCCTCCTGCGCCGTCACAGGCCGAAAAGGACATGCATGAGCAGCAACTGAAAGCAGCTAACAAGAAACGCCAGCAGGATTTGAAGAGCGATACTGACAAGCTGTTTCAGTTGGCCACCGAACTGAAAGCGGCTGTCGATAAGACCAACGAAAATATGCTGTCGCTCGACGTCGTCCGCAAAGCGGATGAAGTGGAGAAGCTGGCGAAGAGGGTGCGCGAGAAAATGAAAGAGACGGTGGGAACCGCGCCAAGTCTGGAACCAACGCCGCCACCTCGTCCTCAGTTTCCGCGATAAAGGAAAGTTAGCAGGGAGTTAGCGCCGGTAAACAAACAGGAAGTAGTAGCCGGTAATGTATAAAGCGAACGCTGCTGCTAACAACCACTGTTTCCTGTTTTTTGGATTCCAGACAATCAACGCCCACAGCATTACAGCCGCAGGAATGGCGGCCATAGTTTGTATCCATGAAATGTTTTGGTTTTTGTCCATCAAAACATTCATTTGCCGCTCGAAGATACCATAAAAAAGCCCGCCTTCGGCGGGCTTTTAGTTGAAGCGTGTGAACGCCTAAGCTGCCTGGGCTGCGGCCTTTTCTGTTCCGATCCGCATACCGTAGAACGATCGATACACGAAGAAGACAGCGATGAGGAAGAACACCACGGCCAGGATTGAGGTAAAGCTGCCACCCTGCTCATTGGTCATCTTCACCGCAAGCTGAACAGCCAGCAATCCAAACAGTGTGGTGAACTTTATCACCGGGTTGAGAGCCACGGAGGATGTGTCCTTAAAAGGATCGCCGACCGTATCGCCAACAACCGTCGCATCATGCAGCGGCGTGCCCTTCATCTTCAGTTCAGTCTCAACCACTTTCTTGGCGTTGTCCCAGGCTCCGCCGGCGTTGGCCATGAAGATCGCCTGATAGAGGCCGAAGATGGCAATCGAGATCAGATAGCCGATGAAGAAGTACGGCTCCACGAACGCGAAAGCCAGCGTGGCGAAGAACACGGTGAGGAAGATGTTGAACATGCCTTTCTGCGCGTACTTGGTGCAGATTTCAACCACCTTCTTGCTGTCTTCGACTGAGGCTTTTTCCACGCCTTCCAGCTTGATGTTCTTTTTGATGAACTCAACTGCGCGATACGCTCCGGTGGTCACGGCCTGCATGGAAGCGCCGGTGAACCAGTAGATGATCGCGCCACCGGTGATCAATCCCAGAACAAACGGAGCATGCAGCAGGGAGAGATTTTCGGTGTGCTTGGTGAGTCCATCGGTCAGCGCCATCATGATGGAGAAGATCATGGTGGTTGCGCCCACCACGGCCGTTCCAATCAGTACCGGCTTGGCAGTCGCTTTGAAGGTATTGCCGGCGCCGTCGTTTTCTTCCAGCAGGTCTTTGGCGCGATTAAAGTTGGCGTCAAAGCTGAAGTCTCTCTTCAATTCCTGCTTGATGTTCGGAATCTGCTCGATCAGTGACAATTCGTAAACCGACTGAGCGTTGTCCGTAACCGGGCCGTAGGAATCAACTGCTATCGTTACCGGGCCCATACCGAGGAAGCCGAATGCCACCAGTCCGAAGGCAAAGACCGCGGGAGCCAGCATGAGCGGCGCCCCGTGGAACATGTCACCCAGGCCAAAGGTGCTGACGTAAAATCCAGCGCTCATGAGAGCAACAATGCTGATTCCCAGCCAGAAAGCCGAGAAATTACCGGCAACCAGGCCGGAGAGGATGTTCAGTGACGCGCCGCCTTCTTCTGAAGAGGTAACCACTTCGCCGACGTGGCGCGAATCGACCGAAGTGAAGACCTTGACCAGCTCGGGAATGATTGCGCCGGCCAGCGTTCCGCAGGAGATGATGGCAGCCAGCTTCCACCACAGTGACGGATTGCCGCCCAGGGTGGGGATGATGGCTTTGGAAACGATGAACGTGAGCACGATGGAGACAATCGAGGTAATCCAGACCAGCGATGTCAGCGGCGTCTCAAAGTTCATGTGGTCAGAGTTTGCATAGCGCGCCTTGGCAAACGCCTCATTGGCGAAGTAAGAGAAGGCGCTGGAAACCAGCATCATGATGCGCATCACGAAGATCCAGACCAGCAGTTGCACCTGGACCACAGGGTCATGCACGCCAAGAAGGATAAACGTGATCAGCGCTACGCCGGTCACGCCGTAGGTTTCAAAGCCGTCAGCGCTGGGGCCGACCGAGTCGCCGGCGTTGTCACCGGTGCAGTCGGCAATTACGCCAGGGTTACGGGCGTCGTCTTCCTTAATCTTGAAGACGATCTTCATTAGATCGGAGCCGATATCGGCGATCTTGGTAAAGATGCCGCCTGCGATACGCAGGGCCGCTGCGCCCAGGGATTCGCCAATCGCGAATCCGATAAAGCAGGAGCCGGCGAATTCACGGGGAACAAAAAGCAGGATGCAGAGCATAATCAGCAATTCCACGCTGATCAGCAGCATGCCAATGCTCATTCCGGCTTTGAGCGGAATGGTGTAAATGGCGAATGGCTTGCCCCGAAGACTGGCGAAGGCCGTACGGGAGTTGGCGAAGGTATTTACGCGAATGCCGAACCACGCCACGCCATAGCTCCCGGCAATGCCCACCAGACTGAAGAGCAGAATGATGATGACCCGCGTGGCTTCAAACTTCAGCAAGGTGCCGAAGTACAGCACAATCACCACGGCAATGAAGGCTTCCAGGATCAGAATGAACTTGCCCTGCGTCACCAGATAGGTTTTGCAGGTTTCATAAATCAGCTCAGAGATTTCCTTCATGGAACGATGAACGGGAAGATTCTTGAGCTGCATGTAGATCATCAGGCCAAAGAGCAGGCCAAAAGCGCAAAAAATCAGTCCGATGGAAAGCAGAGTGTAACCGTTGACCCCATTGAGGAAGGGGACGCTTTTCATATCGGGCAGCTTGAGATTGGCTTCGCCGCCGCTTTCCTGTGAGGGTGCGCCGTTGGGTGGGTTGGCAACTTCGTGCTGTGCCATGGCGCCCGGCTGGGGGTTCGTTATTGAACCGGGTTGCTGGGCTGGAGTTGGCTGTGCCTGTTGCGCGGCATTTGACTGCTGCGCAAAGACGGGTAGAGACAGACAGACAAACAAAACGAGGGCGACACAAGCGATCATCCGGCGGGCGGAAATTACACGCTCCATCAGGCCCGCTGAGAGCCAGCTGTGCATAATGATTCCTCCAAATAGGGTTCGGAAATTTGGCAGTTTTTGAGTTTACTAACGCTTTTCGGGTTATTTCCGGAAACGCGCTTCCACATCAAGAACCGTGGTTTGAGGCTTGGCCGCGTCGGAGTTCACTGAGCAAGACCAAAGGAGACACACACCTCCCGCCCACACCAGTGAAACGTGTTTTTATATCATTTTGGCGAATCTAAGGTCAATCTGAAGAAAGCATTTACATTTCGCATGGCTCAAGCTTCAATTCTGCTCCATGCCGCGGCTGATATCGATTGCTCCCGCTCCATTGTTCGCTACCACTCTGGGGCCGCCCTTGCCGATCTTTCCCTGAACATGGGAGTTAGAGACGTTGCCATCCTGGAGCTCAAAGCCCTGTCCAAGGCTGACCTTGCCGAACCCGGTCCTGGCTTCAAGATCAAAAGACGAGCTCGAAGGGATCTCCATTTTGATAGAGCCAGCGCCCACGCGCAGGTCCCAATTGCTTTTAGGCTCACCGCGGGCGGTTATCTTTCCCGCGCCGCTTTCGGCAATCACGTTGCCCAGCGGTGAAATCACTTCAATGCTGCCGGCGCCCGTGCGCAGGTGCTCATCTCCGGAGATGGCTTCAGTGGCGATGGTCCCCGCGCCCGTGGTGCCGTCCACTTTTTGCTTTAATCCCTTGATGCGGACGTTCCCGGCGCCGCTGGTGGCGTTCAGTTCGGTATCGTCAGGAACGGTAATGTCGTAGTCAACAAAAACGTTCTTCCGCAGGTCGGAGCCTTCCACGCCGCTGATGTGAATGCTGTTTCCGTCCTGACTGATAGGTGGATTGGAGGCAATCTTCTCCACCTTGGATTCTCCGCTGGGGCCTGGGAACCCGCCGCGTGCCCGGATGTGCCCGGAGATGATGATGCTTTGTGCTGGTCCGGTATGTACCGTGATGTTGCCGGCGTGGGTCTCAACCTTCAGAGTGGCCTTGCTGCCCACCTTCAAGGTCTTTTGAAAACTACCTTCGCGCAATGGACCATGGTTGCAGGCGACTATCCATGGCGTAAGGAACGTTAGCAGTGCAATGGCTCGGAAGTTTCTCATCTGGCTCAATTCCTGGGCTGGATTGATTCCATTCCATGATCTTCAATCCAATGGCGAATGCGCAGAGATTATAGCCGGAATGGGAGTCAAGATGCGGAACTCTTTAAGGCATGTCGGCAAGCAATAAAGACTTCCGCGAACTCACTTGGGGGCAGTGCGACGTCTTGCTCATGACGCCGCTCCGTGCAGCAGTTATTGCAGGAAGCTGAGTAACGGCTTGCCCAGGGCTGCCTGAATGAATGTCGCCGAAACCGTGAGGGTAACTAGTGCACTCACAATCACGACTGTCCACTGCCGGTATTTCAAAGAAGGACGCGGCGACATCTGCCAGAGCAGCCATGCGAACAGGGGAATGATCTGAATGGCGTGCAGGGCGATAAAGTGCGCAATTCGCAGGTCTCCGGCGACGGTGCTCCAGTTCACGAAGGGAAGGCCCTGGCTTCCGTCAGAGGCGCCCACCGTGTGTGAACCACGTGCCAGCATGTAGCCGCCAATGGCGTTTCCCGCCAGAAATATTCCCATGCTCAAACGGATGGCCAGGATCTGTGCTTTGTCCATCAGCAGAGTGCTCTGGGGCGATCGCAGGAACATCGCCAGCAGCCAGACGCTGACCATGGTGACGACGGAAATCATGGCTGACGCAGCCTGCGCGGCGACAATATCAACCTTGGTCAGCGCGCCTACGTGAACGTTGCGCCACGCTTGAGCGACAAGGCACGTCATCTCCAGCGTTATGCTGCCTACAATCGCGTAGCGGGAAAGCTTTTGCTGCCAGTAGGACAGATCAAGCGCGGAGAGGAACAGGCTTATCGTCCAGACAAAGGTGGCAAAGGAAACAGAAAACTTGATGGGCTTAATCCATGCACTGGTGGCAAGCGCCTGCCCGCCAGTTAACATAACAGCGGCAAGTAAGGCGACCGATGCGGCTAGTGTCCAGCCAAAGCGGGAAAGAAGCGGGTCAGTTGCGTCAAGATTGCGGAAGAACCGCGTGACGTTTGCCGGAGCAAAAGTCTCTCTGGCGGAGTTGATAAAAGCCGCAATCCAGGCGATGCCCAGGGGCCCTGCCCATGATTGTCCTGGAGTGATCGTCTCCAGACCGCCTGTAACTTCCTGCTGTTCTAAAGTAGTGCCTTGCAAGTAGGTCATGCTTCCATCCGTCCTTTCTGTTCTTTCCGGCCGGAGGGGTCATCAGGTACACGTATCCTGTGGCTTCACGCGTATGAATCGCGGAGGCCGATTAAGAAACGCGAGTTCTCATTCGCGCGATATTCCGCGCAAGAGGGGACGTCGATGTGAGATTGGAAAAGCCGTGAGGTACTGGAACGAGCTTATGCCGTCAACTTACCAAACGCACTTCACAACCAGTTCACACTTACCCTGATTGCCCAGCCATGCTTCCAGTCAGCGCTGAGCGGCGTTCGAACATCCCGGAGAAGGCTTCCGCTGAGAACTTTCTGAAAGCATCTTGTTACGAGGTTAACGATGCACCAAGGTAATTAGAACTTGATTGGAACCGTATTAGACTTTCCAAGAATTGATCGTTTTCCCGGCTTAGTGAAATAGGACTCAACTATAGATCAACAAAAGCACTGTTCTCTTAGACAGCTCTAAGCAAACTTCCCAATAAAAAAGGCTGGGTGATGGCCCAGCCTTCTCTCGAGTAGCTGGAGGAACGCTACTCGATATAGATGTCACCGGAGCCGGTGTGAAGATCAAGAGCTACGCCGCCGTTATTTACTTTGCCGTGGATGTGGTTTTTTGAAATGCCGCCCTGGTAGGTAACTGGGTGGTTGACTTTGAGGGTACCGGATGACGTTCGTGCGTCGAAATCGAAAGAAGCCTGTGTGGGCAGTTTGAGCGTGATGTTGCCGGAACTCGCGCCCAGGCGCCAGTCACGAGTGGCTTCGCCTTCAGCCTGAATATCACCACTGCCGGTCCGCGCGCGCAATCCGCCTTTTACACCCTGAAGCTTGACGTTACCCGAGTTAGTATCGACTTTGACATCGCCCGCAGCTACCTGATGCATCTCCACATCACCGCTACCGGTATGAGCATCAATTTCGCCCGCCACTCCGTAAGCGCGTATATTGCCGCTGCCGGTCTCGGCAGACAGAGTGCCTTTCACATTGTTAATCTTGAGGTCACCCGATCCGGAGCGCATATGAGCGTCGGCGCCAATGTTTTCCAGCGTGATGTTGCCTGACCCTGTTCTTGCAGTAAGCACCTGCTGAACGCCAGTGATGGTTTGGTCGCCGGAGCCGGTCTGTGACAGCAATTTGGTTTGTGCCGGAACAGCAATGTCATAGTCGATCGAGATGTTGCGCAGTAACTCACGGTCTTCCACACGGCCGACGACGATCATGTTGCCTTGCTGCCGTACGGGCGGGTTCTGCTCAATCTTTCTGATTCTCTCTTCTACATCTCCGCTTCCGAACAGCCATGACGTGCCATTGCTATTGCCATGGATTTTTGCCGTGATCTGAACCGTGTCATTGCTGCCGATATGAACGTTGACATTGCCGGCACCGGAATTTATTTCCATATCAACTTGTCCGCTGACCTTGAGCGTGCGCTCAAAGTGGCCGGTGGGAACGGCTGATGCCTGCACCGCTGAGATTGCCATGGCAGCGAATACCAGAGCCATATTCCTGATTGCATTTATCTTTATTGTTCCAACCATTGGTCCGTGCCTCCACGCGGCAACAACAAGAGTTTTACTGCAAAACCACCTGCTGGCCTTCTTTCAAGCCACTGAGAAGTTCGGTTTTTGAGCCATTGGAAATGCCGACAGTGACGGGGAGTTTTTTCTTGCCATCCTTGCCTGAAGGATCGGCGATCTCCACAGAGGCTTTACGATCTTTGTCATAAATCAAGGACGCTTCCGGGACAATGAGAACGCTTTTGTGCTCTTCCAGAATGATCTCGGCGTTGGCGGTCATCTGCGACTTGAGCTCGCCTTTGGAGTTGTCAATGGAGACCCGCACTTCAAAGGTGGTGACGTTGTCCTTCTCTACGCCCATGGGCGATATCTTGGTGACCTTGCCGGAGAATGTGCGGTCTTTGTAAGACTCCACCTTGATGCGGGCGGGCTGGTTGAGATAAACCTTGCCGATGTCGCTCTCATCCACCTTGCCTTTGACGTAGACCTCGCGCGTATCGCCCATGGTCATCACGAGCGTGGCTGAAGAACCCAAAACAAGGATGGAGCTGACCGCGTCGCCAACTTCAACGTCACGCGAGAGCACAACGCCATCAATGGGCGCCAGGATGGTGGAGTTGCGGTACTCCTCCTGCTTCTCTTCCAACTGCGCTTTGGACTGCGAAACCTGGGCCTGGGCTTGTTTCATCTTGGCCGCGGCGGAAACCACGTTGGCCGAGCCGAGCTGTTGTTTGTTGACGGCGAGCTCGTAATTCTTCTCGGCGTCATCCAGGGCTGAAGCTGAGACCACGCCGTCTTTCGCCATTTGCTGCGCGCGTTCATAAGCCCGCTTCAACATCGGGATGTCCGGCCCCTGAGCGTCATACTTGGCACGTTCAAGTTCGGCCTCCGCGGCCCGAGCGTTGGCTTCCGCGGCCTCCAACGATGCCTTCTGCTGATTCACCTGGGCCAGAATCTGCTGCTTGTCCAACTCCGCCAGCAACTGGCCTTTTTTCACGGTCTCACCGTAGTCCACAAAAAGTTTTTCCACGATGCCGCTGGCTTTGGATTTGACCTCAACCTTGGTGATGGCTTCAATCTTGCCGGTGGCAACCACACTTTTGGCCAGATCACCTTTTTCTACTTTCGCGAGCTTCGACTGATCGAGCTTGGTGCCGGAACGCGTTGCGGCTACCAGACCAACTACGATTATCACGACAGCGACGACTGCTCCGATTATGTAAAAAAGCCGTTTACTCTTTTTCTTACCGTTTGCCACGGGTGTGCCCCCTGTTAAGGCGTGTCAGTGATTAAATACGTTGGGTGAACGAAGTTGGTTCCAGAAATTGCAAAATAACCGAGTTGCCGGAAAGCTTAACCAGCACTTAGACCGGAAAATCCGGAAAAAGAAAGCAAAAGCCTGGTGATCTGGCGATCTAAAGATGGCTGGAAGGCCATGCCGGGGGCGAGTTCGTCAATCGCTCAGTCAAACATCCTAAGAAACCTCTTTT
>WNFC01002300.1_pt1 | contig 32827 bp, 30 predicted proteins | sample 5400541 | NCBI WGS metagenome assembly WNFC01 (sample SAMN13153342, study PRJNA577476) | soil metagenome | isolation source: 120 cm saprolite under Douglas fir tree site 2 hole 2 replicate 1 | place: USA:California | collected 2015-04-18
GCCGGATGGTCCTCATGCGCTACGCCTGCAACGGCCGGCTGCGTAACGCGCTCTATCACCGGGCGCGGGTCGCGGCGATGCGTGACCCGTCCAGCAAAACCTATTACGCCGGCCTGCGTCAGCGCGGCCACTCGTACGCCCGCGCACTGCGCAGTGTCGCCGACCGGCTCCTGCGTGTCCTCATCGCCATGCTCAAGCACGGTAGCCTCTTCGATTCCGCTCGGACACGCCCGTCGGCACGCGCTGCGGCTCCCGAGGAGGTTGTATGCACCTCTTGACAAATGGTGGGGAGTCCTCGCCGTTTCCGCTAAAGGGGGCAAGCGGCCAGCGCACGCGGCGCGCTGGACCCCAGCCCCGCACCATCCAGAATCTGGAGTCTTTCAATCCAGCTGATCGATGGCGTCGGCGAGGGTTTTGTTGTTCGGCTTGACGTATCGCCAGATGTAGCGGTCGAAGCGATGGCCGAAGGGTTTGGCGGGTCACGCGTCCGTTGTAGAAAGGCTGAAGAGTTTCGCGGAAAGGTACCTTAGCTCGGAATAATCGTCGACACCAGTTTTTTCGACTAGTCTGCCCAGGTGAGTCTTAAGCGTCCCCTGTGCTATGGCTGTATCGGTTGAAAGCTCTCGTCCACGTCGTCCGCGTGCGAGTGAACGGAGTATTTCGTACTCCCGTGGACTCAGCCCCCAGCGCAGCATGAGTCGCCGCTTACCGTAGTTTTCGAGCTCGCCACGCTCGACAAGAACGAGCAGATGCCTAACGGTGGGATCACCGTCGAGGACAAGTCGGCGTAGGCGTAGAGCGATGCCCGTTCGGTGTGCCCAGACGCCTGGAACCGAAAACGAGAAATCTTCCGAGACTTCGCCTCTCGCGTTGAAGATCTCGGACATAGTCCGGGTGATAGATGCTAAGCGCGAGTTGATTTTGTTAGCAGGAAATGTACTGAGCGACTCACCATCAACTGAGCCTAATTCGTCAAAGATGGTTTGAGCCATTCGGTCTATCGCAAGCACCCTAGAATGGCCGTCCATGAGCACCGCGCCACATGTGGGGCTGTGGAGCGCGACAAAGCTGTCGGTCGGTACTGCATGCGCGGGAGTGCATTGGCTGGTGCGAAGGCCCCGAGTGATATGTGGCGCGGCTGCCATCATGAACTGCTTATCTTCGCGATTCCACGGCGGCATTTCTTTACTTCGCCACATCGGCCAGCGTCCTATGAGTTTGCCATCTTCGACGAGCATGACGATCATGCAGTGGTCTAGGCCGAGCGGCCGGAGCACCGCGTTGTAGCCGGGTGCCCGATAGAAATTTGGGAGGATCATCTCTTCATGCATCCAGATCGCCTGAGCGAGCATCCCTACCGAATTGAAATTCCGGACTCCGGACAATTTGCGCGCGCTGTCTATGTTGAAACGCCGGTTTAGGGCGCCGTACTGCGCAATATCAGGGTTGCTTAGGAATGTAGCGGGTATAGGGCGGGCGCGGGTCGGCCAGAAAGACTTGATTCTCGGCGAGCGGGAGCGTCGCGCCGACAATCTCGAAAAGAATCCTGATGAATGGCTCAAGCGGTAGGTCAGAATTGGCTAGCTTACGGATACGCCTTAGTGCCAAGGTCCACAGGCTCTGGGATCGCGTTAAACTCCCGCCTGTGGACTTGTGGACAACGCGTCACAGAATCTTTTATTAGCCGTCAGCCTCAGCCCGACTGCTCTCGAACAGCCCCGCGTACGCACGACCAAAAAGGTACAGGGGGCTTAAATCGACGGCGAAGCCCTTCCGGATGGTTCTTGTCGCGCTTAGCCTTACCTCGATAGGAGGCTAACGCTCTGAGTCTTATACCTTTCGCGGGTTCGGGGTCCCCACGTGAGCTAAACTGCAAGGCGCGCTTTCTGCGTTACCGGCTAACTCGCCGGAAAGAGGCGTGTGCCCGTCCACCGCGACCACCAAGGCACACTACGCGGGGTGAAACTTGCGTTTCACCCCGGTTCGAAAATACAGAAATCATTCAGATTTTTAGACCAGGGCGTTCGTCGCTCCATCTCCACGCCACACCTAAAAATCCTTTTCCCAAAATGATTTTTAGCCGCTTTCCCCTCTGCGGTAGCAGGGGAAATCGTGGCGTTCCGACTCCGCGACTTCGGATGCTGTGTGTTCCTGTCTTTGACAGGAACCTGGACTTTCTACATAGGCCTCTTTTTTGTCATCCCTACCGGAGCCGCATTCTTGGCGGCGAAGCGGAGGGATCAACCGGAGCGATTTCTCCTGGCCTCGTTTCAGCCAAATCGCTTCGGGATCTACCTCCCAGCGAGCATGGCAGCCAGTTCAAATAGGTTTTTTCCAGCCTCGTACATCGTGCCCTCAATCGCTTCGCGTTGATTCCTCGGCTTCGCTCCTAAGGAGATAACCGCCACATTCGCCGACTGTTCGCTCTCGAGGGGGAGTCGCGGCGGTTATCTCCTGGCGTGCCGTGCCGCGGCCTCGCCGCGTAACCTGCTCGGAATGACCCAGCAGCCGAGCGCGCCACAAAGAATCAACCCCCATCGCTCGAAATGTAGAAACTCGAGGTTCCGGTCTTTGACAGGAACCCTCCGCTCACCTGCCTGCTGCTTTGGCTGGCGCCTTGTCACCAGTGCAGTTCGCTCCGGGCAGCCTCTGAAGTCCCGGAGCACGCCCCTCGGAAGGCGCGCCTGCTCGCGAGGCCGAGCAGGCGCGCGGCGGCTCGCGACGATGCGGTTGTCCCTACTCTCACAGCCTCACATGGCGGTCGTTAATATCACTAGGATCAGATTGGGTATCAACTTCGGGCTAGTCTGTATCTCAGCCATTCGAGCGACTTTTCCCGCCGGAGTTTCCAGACCCTGTAGGAGCTGTGGGTCCCGGAGCAGTAGTCGGTCGCGGCGTGGTAGGCCTCGGGTTGTTCCCTCCCTTTTCGACTCCTTCGTCTATGCGTACACCGCGTACAACCGACCTGGCGGGAGTAGCTGCTGTCGGCCGGGAGTTATCCTCCCGCATAGTGGCTATTCTCTTGTATCGCTTTGAGTGCTGACTTTTTCGCGCGTTTCAATGGTCAACTCGTCCTTGGGACGGTTAATTAACACCAACGGCGTGGCATACAGGAACGTTGTGGTCGAGCTTTGATATACTTTGACCTCCCTGAGGAGCAGCTCATTCCATCCCTCAAACGCGAGATCATCACCTTGGTGTCCGCATGAGTGAGCGCTACGAGCATTTCACGAAACGCGGTTGCGAGCGGCGGTTGAAATTCTAACTGACACCACAGTTTCGAAGAGGGGAAAAAACATGGCAGTGCAGGTTCTCGAACCCGCGACTCGGGCTTGTAAGACTGCTCGGCCTAAGCTGCGGGTCAAGGAAAATGCACTTATTTCCCAGAGTATCTGGTCATCCCACCTCACCCCCGAGGCCACTGAAAATTGACTTCCAACCAGCACCAAAACCGGCATCGGGCTAATGGCTTCGGTTTGATTCAGAGTGTGCTCTCACGGAAGGCGATTACTCAATGCGCGCAAGATCCAGCCCCTCGACTCGTTCGAAGTGACGCAGGTTGCGCGTTAACAGGGTGCCGCTGACATGGAGCACGATACCCGCGATCAGACTATCAGCCATTCCAATCCCGATGCCCTTTCGTTCGAGGGCTCGGCGAACGGCGGCGGCACGATTAGCAGCGGAGACATCGAGCGACACGATCTTCATGGAATCAAGCAATTCGCCAACGATCTGGGTCTCACGCGCGCCCCTGGCTCCGGAAAGCATTTCGAACCGGGTGATCACGGTCGTCCACAGGTTGCCGCTTTCAAGTTCGCGCGCCACTCGCTCGGCAGCCGGCTCCCGCCCTGCCAGAAAATCGATCAGAACGTCGGTATCCGCGAGAGTCATCGCCAAGAGGCGCGGATTCGGGTCGTTTCTGTCTCAAGCCGTTCCGCTTGCTGTGGTGACAGACTGCCGCGAAGCTTCAGCGCCTTTCGCCGATCCGCTTCTGCGCGGTCCAGCGCCTCCAAATATTGCTCAATTGCTTCGAATACGATGCGGGAGAATCCCTTCTCTCTCCTGCGCGCGGCCAACTCGACGAGCCTGGCCCGATGCTCGTCAGCAATTTCAACGGTAGTTCTCATCACCTCTTCAGTATACGCCATGCATGTGCATGTGAAGAAGGGTGCATTTGCGAACTCTGATCAGCGATGTTCCTCGCGACCCTCGCGAGCCATCGGCCAACTGTCGTCGGTTGGAGAGTATCAAAACGGGGTCTGTAGCATTGTCGCATCGGCAGCGATCAGGTTGGTCAGTGACAGCGGTCTTCGCCAACCTGCACCAAAACTGGCACCAGACGATCCGGCGAAAATCAATAATTGCGTAAGTACCAGATTTTTTTGGTGGGCGGTGCAGGTTTCGAACCTGCGACCCCCGGCTTGTAAGGCCGATGCTCTACCGCTGAGCTAACCGCCCACTACGTCGTAGGTAGCATAGGCCTGGGCTAACCCGAAACTGATCAGCACCCTCAGCCCACTACCATCTCCCCCCGACAAAGCGCGCCAGGGGCCATATTCGGCAGAGCGTGCCAAGTCGACTCAGCTTAGCAGGCGAGAGGCGTGTAACCGGGATTTATGAGACTAACGCTTCGCGCTTAGTCGGAGGGCGTTGGAGAGCTGGGTTGTGGGGTGGTTTCTGACGTGTTGAGCGAATCCTTCAACTGCTTGCCCGGTTTGAATTTGGCGGAACGGCTGGCAGAGATTTCGATTGACTCGCCGGTCTTGGGATTACGTCCGGTGCGCGCCTGCCGCGCGGAGACGGAAAACGTCCCGAAGCCGGAAATGTTGACGCGCTCGCCCTGCTTGAGCGCGTTGATGATGTCGTCGAGAACGATATTAACCGCCCTCTCAGCTTCCCCCTTTCCCATGCCCAGCTTGTTAGACAAGCCTTCGATTAAATCGGCTTTGGTCATAATTCGCTTTCGGCGACCTCCCGCTTGCTAGTAAATGACGCAAAGGGCGGGCCGTCAAGACGACGGTCCGCCCATCACTGTTGAAATACGCACTAGCTGCTCACGAAAGGTTGGTTCTCGATACCCTTGCAGCTTCGTCATCATCGTCGACGATTATCGGTTTGTCGTCGTCCGAGCTGAACAGCGGCGCATCCTCGGCTTTCCTGGGCTTGAGGAAGGTCTCAGGATCGTCAAGCACCAGCGCCCGCTTCAGCACTTCGTCCATGTGCTCGACCTTGAACAGCGCGAGCCCCTTGAGTATCTGCGAGGGAATCTCTTCGATGTCCTTTTCGTTTTCTTTCGGCAGTAGAACCGTCTTTATTCCGCCACGGTGCGCAGCCAGTACCTTTTCCTTCAGTCCGCCAATCGGCAGCACCCGTCCGCGCAAGGTTATTTCGCCGGTCATCGCGAGGTCGTTCTTGACGCGCACTCGGCATAATGCCGACACCAACGCGGTCGCCAGCGTGATTCCGGCTGATGGGCCATCCTTCGGAATGGCGCCTTCGGGAATATGAATATGGATGTCGATCTTCTGGTAAAAGTCCGGCGCCAGCCCTAGTTGCTCCGAACGCGAGCGCACGTACGACAGGGCCGCGTGCGCGCTCTCCTGCATCACTTCGCCGAGCTGGCCTGTGATCGTCAGCTTACCGCGCCCGGGGACGATGGTGACCTCGACGCCCAGGAGCTCACCGCCAAGTTCAGTCCACGCCAAGCCGGTGGCGACACCGACCTGCGGCTCGGTTTCAGCGATTCCGTAACGGAATTTGGGCGCTCCCAGGTATTTGGCGATACTGGAGGCCGAAATCCGGACATGCGAGTTACGGTCGGTCTTCACCACCTCCACCGCAACTTTGCGGCAGATCGAGGCGATCTCGCGCTCGACGTTACGGACGCCGGCCTCGCGCGTGTAATGGCGGATGATGGCGAGGATGGCCTTGTCGGAGAATTCGATATTCTCCTCTTTCAGGCCGTTCGCTTCGCGCTGCTTCTTGACCAGGAACTTCTTGGCGATTTGGAGCTTCTCAGTCTCCATGTAACCCGGGAGGCGGATAACCTCCATGCGGTCCTGCAACGGCCGTGGAATCCGTTCGAGGGTGTTGGCGGTCGTGATGAACATCACTTTGGAAAGATCGTAGTCGCAATCCAGGTAATGGTCGTTAAAGGTGCAGTTTTGTTCGGGATCGAGTACTTCGAGCAGAGCCGACGATGGGTCACCACGGAAATCGGTTGACATCTTGTCGACTTCGTCAAACAGCATCACCGGGTTTCCGGAGCTGGCTTTACGCATACTCTGAATCACTTTGCCCGGCAGTGCGCCGATATAGGTCCGCCGATGGCCACGGATTTCGGCCTCGTCACGCACGCCGCCCAAAGACACCCGGACGAATTTGCGGCCGGTAGCCCGCGCCACCGACTTGCCGAGCGAGGTTTTACCCACACCCGGAGGGCCTACCAGGCAGAGAATTGGACCCTTGAGCTGGCCCACGAGGGTTTGCACTGCCAGATATTCGAGGATGCGCTGTTTGACCTTATCGAGCCCGTAATGGTCCTCCTCCAGGATGCGCTCGGCTTCCTGGATATCGAGCTTGTCCTCGGTGTATTCGAACCATGGCAGGGCGAGGAACCAGTCCAGGTAATTGCGGACGACCGTCGCCTCGGCCGACATCGGCGACATCATCTTGAGTTTCTTGATTTCGCGCTCGCATTTTTCGCGAGCTTCGGCCGGCATCTTCTTCTGCCTGAGCTTGTCTTCCAATTCCTGGATCTCGTTCTTGAATTCGTCTTTTTCGCCCAGTTCCTTTTGGATCGCCCGCATCTGCTCGTTGAGGTAGTACTCCTTCTGGGTCTTCTCCATCTGCTTTTTGACCCGCGAGCGGATGCGTTTTTCGACTTCGAGGATTTCCAATTCCGACCGCATATAGCCGAGGATTCGCTCGAGCCGCTCGGCCGGATTGGTGCATTCAAGCAGCGACTGCTTGTCCTCAAGTTTGATGCCGAGATGGCCGACGAGCTTATCCGAGAGATAGGCGGGATCGTCGACCGCGGCGATTGAAGTCACCATCTCGGGCGGAATTTTTTTGTTCAGCCGGACGTAGTTATCGAAGGTGGTGTTGACCGAGCGCATCAGCGCCTCGACCTCGGTGGTCCGCTCACACCCTTCTTCGATTTCTTCCGCCTCGACCTGGAAGTAATCATCCTGGCTCACGTAGCGCACGACGCGCGCGCGCTTTTTGCCTTCGAGCAAGGCCTTGACCGTGCCGTCAGGCAGGCGCAGAAGTTGCACCACAACGCCGAGCGTGCCGACGCTGTAAATATCGTCTGGTCCGGGGTCCGAGACGCGGGCATCCTTCTGTGCGGCGAGCAGGATAGGTTTTTTGCTGGTTTCGGCTGCCTCCAATGCCTTTATCGACTTCTGCCGTCCCACGAATATCGGATAGACCTCATGCGGGAAAACGATTAATTCGCGCAAGGGTAAAAGCGGAACAGCTTCGTGTGAGGTGTCGCGATTGTCTTTCTTATCATTGCGGAAAAGCATTTCCGTGAATCCGGTCTCCTGCTGCCTAAGCGGTTTCAGCGGTCTTCTGATAGACCAACAGGGGTTGTTCCTTCTGGGTGACAACCTCTTCTGAGATCATTACCTCCTTGATATTGGGTTGAGACGGAATCTCATACATCAAGTCCACCATGATGGTTTCCATTATAGCACGGAGTCCGCGTGCACCGGACTTGCGCTTGAGCGCCTCGCGCGCGATCGCCCGCAATGCGCCCGGGGTAAATTTCAGGTGGACATTCTCCATATCGAAGAGTTTCTGATACTGCCGCACCAGTGCATTTTTTGGCTCGGTCAGAATGCGAACGAGCGCCTCCTCGTCAAGTTCGCCGAGCGTGGCGATTACCGGCAAACGCCCGACGAATTCCGGAATCAGCCCAAATTTAAGCAAATCCTCCGGTTGGACTTCATTGAGCAGCTCCGACACGCTACGCGGGTCGCGATGCGCCAGGTCGGCGCGAAAGCCCATCGTCTTGCCCGCGATACGGCGGCGCACCAGCTCGTCCAATCCGACGAAGGCACCGCCGCAGATGAATAAGATGTTGGTGGTGTCGACCTGCAGAAATTCCTGCTGCGGATGCTTGCGGCCGCCTTTAGGCGGCACGCTCGCCATCGTCCCCTCGATGATCTTGAGCAACGCCTGCTGCACACCTTCGCCGGAGACATCGCGCGTGATCGAGGGATTGTCGCCCTTGCGCGCGATCTTGTCGATTTCGTCGATATAGACGATGCCGCGCTGGCAACGCTCGATGTCATAATCGGCGTTCTGCAGCAGTGACAGTATGATATTCTCGACGTCCTCGCCTACGTAGCCCGCTTCGGTCAGCGAGGTTGCATCCGCAATCGTGAACGGCACCTGAAGGAAACGCGCGAGCGTCTGTGCCAGCAGAGTCTTGCCGACACCGGTGGGTCCGATCAGCAGAATGTTGGATTTCTGTAGTTCGACGTCGCCGGTCACCATCTGCGAGTCGATGCGCTTGTAATGATTGTGGACGGCGACCGACAGGATTTTTTTGGCGCGCTCCTGGCCGATGACGTACTGGTCCAGCACACGCTTGATCTCGGCTGGCTTGGGCACCGCCGAACTCTGGCTGAAGGCTTCCTCGTTGTCGTTTTCCTCGGCAATTATGTCATTGCATAAATCGATGCATTCGTCGCAGATGTAAACGGTTGGGCCGGCGATCAGCTTGCGTACCTCATCCTGGCTCTTGCCGCAAAACGAGCATACCAAGTTGCCTGCGCGGTCATCATGCTTGGCCATTACTGCCTCCCACTGTTCACCTGGAGGGGCCTCCGGCTTACGATTACCTCATCGATCAGCCCGTATTCAACCGCTTGGTGGGCGCTCAGGAACAGGTCGCGGTCCGTATCCTTTTCGACTCGGCGCAAATTCTGTCCGCTGTGGTGCACGACAATATCGTTGATCAACTCGCGCATCCGCAAAATCTCGCGCGCCTGAATCTCCAGATCGACTGCCTGCCCCTGCACGCCGCCGAGCGGCTGATGCATCATGATGCGGGAATGCGGTAACGCGTATCGCCGTCCCTTGGCGCCCGCCAGTAGCAGGATCGCGGACATGCTTGCCGCCTGACCCAGACAGAGCGTCGACACCGGCGGCTTGACGAATTGCATCGTATCGTAGATCGCCAACCCGGCCGTCACCGAACCGCCTGGTGAGTTGATGTAAAAATTAATTTCTTTCTCCGGATCCTCCGACTCGAGGAACAGCAACTGTGCAGTCACCAGATTGGCTACGTCATCGGAGATTGGGTAGCCCAGGAAAACGATCCGATCCCTAAGCAACCGCGAGTAAATATCATACGAACGCTCGCCGCGACCCGTCTGCTCGATGACAATCGGCACCAGGTTACTCATAAGCCCCCGAGGCAGTGCACCAGTCGCAACAGAATGACCTGTCTGCAGTATAGCTTAACCTGTTTGCAACGCGCGTGAAACTCCAACGGGCTCGCCGGCGTCCACAAATCTCGCCGGCATCGTGCGCCATGATTTGCCGCTGCTTCGATTTGCGCTGAGCACCGCTCTCGCGCGACCCGCCGAGGGAGGAGAAAGAGGATAGCGAGCAAACCGGGTACGCGCGAGCGTTGCGGCGTCTCTCGCTTTTCACTCTTCGGTCCTCGAGACGCTCTCCGGGGCATCCGCGCTGCTCGGGGTTTCCTCGCCGGCTTGCGCCCGGCTGAGCAAACGGTCGAGCGTCTTTTCGCGCCGCATCACCTGAGCTAGTGCGTCGCGGTTTTCCTGATGGGAATAGAAATCGGCCAATCGCTCGCGCTGAGGTCCACCGCCCTGAGTCACCAGAGTTGCGATTCGCTCCGCTACCTCATCCGCAGTGACTTCGAGATTTTCCTGATCGGCGATGGCATCGACGATGAGTGCGCTGCGGGCACGCTTCTCGGCCCTTGCCTTCAAGTCTTCCTGCTCCTGCCGCGCCCTCTCCAGCGCCGCGTCTCGCGCCATTCCAAGGGCCTCGAGCGCGGCGGCGGTCTCCAACTCGAGATTGCGCTGCTCGCGGGCAACGAGCGATTCGGGCACCTCGATTGGATTACGTTCGATGATCAAGTCGATCAGTCCTTGCCGCACGCGGGCATCGGCCTCCTCGCCGGCACGTCGCTCCAGTTCGCGCCGCATTTCGACCCGCAGTTCGGCGAGACTCTGATACTCACCCTGGTCTTTGGCGAACTCGTCATCGAGTTGGGGGATGACGCGTTGGTAAATATCGCTGGCCTTAATACGCCACTCGACGGTTTTTCCCGCGAGATCGCGCTCATAGTAGTCGGCCGGGTAAGAGCGGTTTTTGCGGACCTCGATGCCGGTTTCAGTGCCGGCCAGCATTTCGTCCAAGCCGTGGCGTAGCTCCTCGCCCGAGACGCGAACGACCCGCTCCTCGAACTTACTGTTAGTCAGGGGCTTGTCGCCCTCGAAGGCTTCGAATGACGCCAGCACAAAATCGCCTGGTTGGACGATACGCCGCTCGACCTTATGCAAGGTCCCGTTACGTTCACGCAGCCGTTCGAGCGCTTGCTCGACTTGCTCTTCAGTGACCTCGATGGTGGCCTTGGGAACCTTGAGGTCCTTATAATCTTTGACCGCGATCTGCGGCTTCAGATCAAAGGTGGCGGTGAAGCGTACCTGGGGCTTTTTCAGATCGCTTTCTTCGGTGACGACTTCAGGTTCAACGACGGGTTTGAGATCGTTTTCCTCCAGCGCCTTCTCGGTGTACTCCTTCTGAAGCTTCTGAATGACATCGCCGCGCACCTGGTCGCCAAAAAAACGCTCGAGCAAATTGCGCGGCGCCCGCCCGGGACGAAAGCCTTTGAGCTGGACCGAGCGCTTCAGTTGGTTGTAGGTGCGATCGAGCTCGCGCTTTATCTCGGCGGGCTCGAGCTCGATGGTGATCTTGCGCCGTAACGCGGATGGGGTCTCGATGTTGACGTTCATGGCTGGTCACCCAAGTAAACACATGCCCCACCGGGCAATCAACAACCTTTGTCGATCAAATTCCGCAAACACGATGCCGCCAACTACAGACGTTAGCACGGCATGACTGACCCGCACGAGATTACCTGGCGCGCCAAGTATGCCCACTCCGCTCCTTCGCCACGAGGTTATCACTCACCAGCACACGGCTGACAAAATGCGCATCTGCCGGTTTTGCTTGAAACTCACACTCGGCAGAGAAACGGCTTTCAACGGCAATGGGACGAGCCGGCACCAACCACACTGGACATCATTCAAGGGAAAACTTAAACTGCGCAAGGGAAAACTTAAACTGCGCGAGATGGCTTGAGTTTCTGAATGTGAATCGTTCCGTGCTAGGGCATCGACGTGGCGACAGGCGGGCGCCTGCCATCGCGTTTGCCGGCAGCCAATCCCATGGAGATGGAAGTTAGATGAGCGAAGCAAAAATCGTTTTGCCGCCCCTCACCAGCTTGCAGGAGATCATCCTTTGGGCGGTCCTCGCCTCCGCTTTGATCTCGCTGCTCTTTGGCTTATGGCTGGTGCGCATCGTGCTCAACGCGGACCCGGGCGCGAAATCGATGACCGACGTTGCCGATGCCGTGTTCGAGGGCTCGATGGCTTATCTGCGGCGTCAGGTCAAGACGATGATCTTCTTCGTCATCGCCATCGCTATCGCGCTGTTCCTGATGTACCACAGTCTCTATCCCGACCGCCTCGATCTCTCCATTGGCATCGCAGTGGCGTTCATTCTGGGCGTGAGTGCGTCGTATGGTGCCGGCTTCGTTGGGATGTGGCTGGCGGTCAAGGGCAACGTCCGCAGCGCCAATGCCGCCTTGACCAGCTTCAAAAATGCGATGGAGCTGGCATTCAAGGCCGGCGGCGTGTCGGGCATGTTCACGGTGGGCCTGGGACTGCTCGGTGCGACGATCATTTTCCTCATCTTCCAACAAGACGCGATGAAAGTCCTGGTCGGCTTCGGCTTTGGCGGTTCGCTGGCGGCGCTGTTCATGCGTGTCGGTGGTGGAATCTTTACCAAGGCCGCCGATGTCGGCGGTGACCTGGTCGGCAAGATCGAAGCCGGAATCCCTGAAGACGACCCGCGCAATGCTGCGACAATCGCGGACAATGTGGGCGACAATGTCGGTGATTGTGCTGGAATGGCGGCCGACATCTTCGAGTCTTATGAAGTGACGCTGGTGGCCGCAATTATTCTGGCCGCATACGCGGTTGGGGAAAAGGATTTCCAGGCGCTGTATGGTGGTCTGGCGGGTGCCGGAGCATTTGCGATGAAGCTGATCATCTTTGCGCTGATGCTACGTGCGGTCGGGGTGTTCTCGTCGATCATCGGCATTCTGGCGGTCCGCCTGCCCGCCGGCAGTACGATGCGCGACCCGATGCGTCCGATCAATATCGGCTACATGACCTCGGCGATTGCCTCGATTGTGGGCTTCTTTATCGTCAACTACTTTTACATGACCGATCCACGCACCGGGCAGCCCGACTGGCGTTTTGCGATCACGGCAACGCTCGGCATCGCGCTCGCGGTTGTCACCCTTTGGCTGACGAACTATTTCACCCATCCCGATCGTGGACCGGTTACCGAGACCGCACAGGCAGCGCGCACCGGCCCGGCGACCCTTATCCTCTCCGGGCTGGGCGAAGGTTTGGAATCATCGGTTTGGGCGCTCATGATGATCGCAGCCGCAATCATTGGTGCGATGGTCATCTTCCGCGATTCGGAGGCGTTGCAATTCTATGGGATAGCGCTGACCGGTCTCGGCCTGCTGACCACCACTGGCTTCATCCTTGCTATGGACACTTACGGGCCCATCACCGATAACGCGCACGGCATTTTCGAGATGGCCGGAATCCATCAGGAAGAGGCTTCCAGGACGCTGTCGTGGATGGATGCAATCGGCAACACCACCAAGGCGCTGACCAAGGGTCTCGCGATTGCGACCGCGGTTATCGCGGCGGTTTCGCTATTCCGGTCGTTTATCGACGAGGCGCATCTTGGCGCACTCGGCGTGCAGCTTAATGCACCAACCGTATTTGTCGGTCTGCTGATCGGCGGTGCCGTCCCATTTCTGTTTAGCTCGTTTGCGATTAAGGCGGTCGGCCGCGCAGCCTACCAGGTGGTATTCGAAGTACGCCGACAGTTCCGCGAGCACCCCGGAATCATGGAAGGCAAGGAATTGCCCGACTACGGTACTTGCGTCGACATCGTAACGGCCACCGCGCAAAAGGAGCTCCTGAGTCCGGCGATTCTGGCGGTATTCGCGCCACTGATGGTGGGCTTCGGCCTTGGGGCGGGCGCGCTGGGAGGTTTCCTCGGCGGAACGATTCTGACTGGTCAGTTACTGGCCGTGTTCATGGCGAACTCAGGTGCTAACTGGGACAACGCCAAGAAAAAAGTTGAGGACGGTTACCTCGGCGGCAAAGGTACCGACGTCCACAAGGCGACTGTGGTGGGCGACACCGTGGGCGATCCATTCAAGGACACCGCGGGTCCCGCGCTCAATCCGATGATCAAGGTTATGAACCTCGTCGCTATTCTCGCCGCGCCCTTCACGACGGTGTCAATCAGCAGCCTCTCGGCGACGCGGATTTGGGTCACCGTACTTTCGATAGCGACGCTTGCGATCGCGGTCGCGCTGTCGAAGCGGGGCTCGATTGCCGCAGAGCAGCCGGCCACCGGCACTGCCAAGGCCGCCGCTTGAAACAGAAACGAGCGCGCAACGAGAGGCAGGAGCACTCGCGCCGCTCCTCTTTATCTTGGTTCGCGACCAGCTCTTTCAGGGAAGCGTCCCAGGAGTTGTGAAGACTGCGGATACACTGTCGGGATCGAGCAGACCATCTGAATTGGCGAGGAGCTTCTCTCAATCTCATTTCTGTCTCATTGGTTTTCGCTCTGAACTCTTGCCGTATTGCTGCCCAATGCGCAAAATCGACTCTAGAGACGTTGCTCCCTTCCTTTGCCGCCCACTCCCCATGGGAGAGGGCGTCGGTGAGGGTTGCGTTAGCCTTCCGGAGGTGCCCGGCGATGCCAATTTATGAGTACGAATGCGCCAAGTGCCGCCGCAAAAGTAGCGTACTTACTATGCGCATCAGCGAGAAGGTCGACCCGGTGTGCAGCCATTGCGGCAGTACCGAAATGAACCGCTTGATGTCGCGCTTCGCCATGCCACGCTCCGAGGACGCGCGGATGGATTCGCTCGCCGATCCCTCCAAGCTCGGCGATCTCGATGAAAATGATCCGAAGAGCGTCGCGCGCATGATGCGCCGGATGGGTAGCGAGATGGGCGAGGAATTCGCCGGGCCCGAGTTTGACGAAGCCATTGAGGAATTAGAGAACGGTGGTGACCTGGGCGGTGATGATGACCTCGGTGGCAGCAGTGACGATGATTTGTAAACCGCCTGACGATGAGATTGAAACGCCTACGCCGGTGTCGCGTTGATGCGCTAGCAGGGTGCGGAAAAACCAATTTCTTTATGAAAAACCTTTCCGCAGCCTGCCACGGTTACGGCCCGACATGAGCCGCTACGGACGGCCGATTTGCCCGACCAGAGTCAACTTCGCGAATCTGTTGGTGAACTCGCCCGCAACGCGGTCGAGGTAATCTCCACCGCCGAACTGGCCGCCAAGCTGGCCGAAGGACGTCCGCTCCGAATCAAGCTCGGAATGGATCCGACCGCTCCTGACCTCCATCTCGGCCACACCATTACACTCAAGAAGCTGCGCGAGTTCCAGCGGCGCGGTCATACGGTCATCTTCCTGGTGGGCGATTTTACCGCGATGATTGGCGATCCAACGGGCCGCTCAGAGACCCGTAAACCGCTCTCGCCGGAACAGATACGGCTCAACGCCGAAACCTATCAGCAGCAAGTTTCAAAGGTCCTTGATCTGTCAAAGACCGAAATTCGCTTCAACGGCGAATGGATGAATCAGGTCGACACTCGCAAGCTGATCGAGATAGCGGCCAAGCTGAGCGTCGCGCGAATGCTGGAGCGCGACGATTTCGAAAAACGCCTCGCTCAGCAGGAACCGCTGTTCCTCCATGAACTGCTTTATCCGCTGGTGCAGGGCTACGACTCGGTCGCGCTTCAGGCTGACGTTGAGCTTGGCGGCACTGACCAAAAATTCAATATGTTGGTCGCCCGCGACTTGCAACGCGCTTACCAGCAATCGCCCCAGGTCGTGATGACGATGCCGTTGCTCGAAGGTCTCGACGGTGTGCGCAAAATGTCCAAATCGTACGGCAACTACGTTGGGGTGAGCGAGCGGGCCGAGGACATGTTCGGCAAGATCATGTCGATTCCTGATAAGCTGATGCCGCGCTATTACGAATTGCTGACAGATGCCGCACCCGGCGAAATCACTGCGATCAAGTCCGGCCTAGTTCATCCGATGGAAGCCAAGAAGCGGCTGGCGGGATTAATTGTCCGCGAGTACCACAATCCGGCCGCGGCCGATGCCGCCTCGCGTTATTTCGAAAGCAAATTCCAGCGTCGCGAAGTGCCCGACGACATTCCCGTGTTCAGGCTGGGCCAGTCTTTGTGGGTCTGCGAGTTGATGAAGCAGTTGCGTTTCGCTTCGTCCACCAGCGAGGCCAGGCGATTGTTGGGCCAGGGTGCCGTGCGGGTCGATGGCCACACGGTGAATGACGTGAATTTTCGGTTCGTTCCCGGACAGCACAAAATCCTGGAAGTCGGCAAACGCCGCGTCGCGCGAATCGAGAGTTAGGCCTGCTGCAAGCTCGGTGCTCGGGACTGGGGTGGTAGAGGCTTCGGCCGGTGGTCCGCAGTTTCTACATTTCGGGCTGGCGCAGCTAAAGATAACGCTGTCCTCGGCCCGAAAGATTAGTGGGACAGGCGTCTCTGCCTGTCGAAGATGTGCGAGCGTCTTTTGCTCGCGCTGCATCTGACGGGCGATGAACGACTTCCAGCAATGCAGAATCGCTTTGAGCTCGCGGCCCGCAAACGGCGTGAGAAGCGCGTGAGTCTGATCATCCATCACGACATAGGCGGCGAGTTGATAGCGCTGCCCGTCGAAGCTCTTCATCGCCGCCACCACCACCACCGCGCGCTCGCTGGCGTCAAGCTCCCCCCTTCCTCGACCGAGCCGCCAGGGTAACAAAATAGGTGACCTGGTCTTGCCTCCGGTGAGGAAGCTTTCTCCGCTAACAAAATTCCATGATTTATTTGCGGTGGCACGGACGAGGACGCCCGCGCATCGTCGACAGGCAGAGACGCCTGTCCCACTAATTTCCAGCTACCAGACTCTGATGCCGCCGATGGCGCTCACGGCGCAAAATGTAGAAACTCCTGGCACAGGCTTCAGCCTGTAGTCTGACGGGATGCCAGTAAGAGAAGAAACAGGCTAAATAACGGTCTAACTGGAAGTGGCGGCCGTTCCGCCACCCACCGTTCACGACCCACTGAGTAGGGGCTCACGACCAGGGAGCCCATGCTCCGCGTCCTGATTCGAACTTGCCTGCCCGCCGGTCACTTATGATGAGCGCATTGCACGCTTCGGCAAGATGCATGGCCGATAGTACCGGTTCGCGGTTGGCGCATGACATTGGATACGACGGGGAGAGGCGGGAGAGGGCCGACCGGGTAGGTTCGTTTTGGCGAGGCACCAGTCGGAGTTGTGGCGGTTTCAGCTCCGAATTCGCCCCACATTTTGAACAGCGCGTCGGCGTTGATCGCATTGGAAACCACCACACCCTCGCGCTATACTTCGCCCGTTTCTGTTCAAGCCGCTCTGATATTGTGAAGATGGAACGCTTAGCGTAGTTAATACCCGAGCGTGACGAAAAAAAGGACCGCAGGCGAGAAGCCTGCGCCACTACCCAAGCGAATCGGAGAGCACGGTGGAAACGTCTTCGCACGATATTTTGCTGATTGGTGCCGGCGGTGCCGGGCTGCGGGCGGCGATTGCGATTGCCGAGGCTAACCCGCGCACCGACATCGCGATGGTCTCCAAGGTCTATCCGATGCGCAGCCACACAGTTTCCGCCGAGGGCGGGGCCGCGGGTGTGGCCGGCGAGGATGATACCATCGACGAGCATTGCTACGACACCATCTCGGGCAGCGACTGGCTTGCCGACCAGGATGTGGTCGAAGCGTTTTGCAACGAAGTTCCCAATGAATTGCTGAAGCTGGAGCATTGGGGATGCCCGTGGAGCCGCCAGCCCGACGGCCGCATTGCCGTGCGCCCGTTCGGCGGCATGAGGAAGATGCGCACGTGGTTTGCCGCTGACAAGACCGGCTTCCATATGTTGCATACGTTGTTCCAGACTTCGCTCAAGTACACATCGATCACCCGCTATGACGAAACTTTCGCCACTCGCCTGTTAATTGATGACGGTGCGGTTGAGGGCGTGGTTGCCATTGAGCTTCGTACCGGCCGCATCCGCGCGATCATGGCCAAGGCCGTTATCATCTGTACCGGCGGATGCGGACGCGTGTTCCCGTTCACCACTAACGCGAATATCTGCACCGGCGACGGAATGGCGCTCGCTTATGGCGCTGGCGCACCGCTGAAAGATATGGAGATGGTGCAGTACCATCCCACTGGGTTGCCCTTCACCGGGATTTTGATTACTGAAGCGGCACGTGCCGAGGGCGGCTGGCTGCTCAATCGCGATAACTACCGTTTCCTTCAGGATTATGACCTCGGCAAGCCGACTCCGACGCCCGTCCTGCGCAGTATGGAACTAGGACCGCGCGACCGCGTCTCGCAAGCGATTTTCCATGAATTCGAAAAGGACCGCGCGTTCCACGGTCCTTATGGCGACTACGTTCATCTGGATTTGCGCCATCTTGGCGAGCACAAAATCGAGACACGGCTGCCGATGGTGCGTGAGTTGTGCCTGAAGTACGAAAATATCGATCCCGTGCGCGAGCCGATTCCGGTGCGCCCCGTGCAACATTACATGATGGGAGGCATCCATACCGATATTCACGGAGCGACTCCCATCAAGGGGTTGTATGCCGCTGGTGAGGCTGCCTGCGTCAGCATCAACGGCTCGAATCGGCTCGGCTCCAATTCACTCGGCGAACTTCTGGTGTTCGGCGCTCGCGCGGGTAAGTCTGCGGTCGACTATCTGGCCAACGGCAACAGTCAGGCCAATCACACCCATTTGCTTGCGCTGGCGAGCGACGAGGAGCGCAAGCTGGAACAGCTATACCGCAAGGATGACGGTGTCGAGCGAATTGCCAAATTGCGCGAGGAAATGCAGCGTACGATGGAGAGTGGCTGCGGTATCTACCGCGATCGCTCAACTTTGGTCGAATCGGCCAACAAGCTGAATGAACTCAAAGAACGCGCTGCAAGACTGCGGCTCGACGACCACGGACGTAGCTTCAACACGCAGCTCACCGCAGCGCTCGAACTGGGCTTTATGCTCGACGTTGCTGAAACCATCGTGCATGGCGCGCTCAATCGCGAGGAGTCGCGCGGGGCCCATCAGCGCCGCGATTTCCCCAAGCGCGACGACATTAAATACCTCGCTCACTCGCTCATTTCGCGCACTGGCGAAGGCCCGCCACGGGTCGATTATTTGCCTGTCGTCATTACCCGGTGGCCACCGGGTGAACGAGTCTACGGCAGGGACCATTAAATGAAAGCTAAAAGCGATCGCATAATCTCGCATTTTTCAAATAGGCGATGCCGAGCCGCGACAACGGAGCGGCGGCGCATGCTAGGTCGGTGAAAAGATGGCGGATACCATCATCCTGGAAGTGGCGCGCTTCTCCCCCGAGCGCGATCCTGAGATTACCTACCAAACTTTTGAGGTGCCGTTGCGCGCCGACTGGATGCTGCTCGACGCACTGAATTATATCAAGGATAACCTCGATGGCTCCTTGACCTTTCGCTGGTCGTGCAGAATGGGGATTTGCGGAAGCTGCGGCATGATGGTTAATGGCGTGCCGAAGCTCACCTGCGAGACGCTCATCAGTCAATTTGCGCCAGGACCGGTCCGTATCGAGCCGCTGGAACACTTCCCGATCATCAAGGACCTGGTAATCGACATGGACGTCTTCATGGAAAAGCTCCAGCAGGTGCGTCCGTGGATCGTGCGCAAGGATGAACGGCTCCCCCAGCGCGAATTTATCCAGACTCCCGCGCAACTTGACACCTTCCATCAGTACAGCTTGTGCATCAACTGTATGCTGTGTTACGCGGCATGTCCGGTTTTTGGTTTGGATCCGCAGTTCGTCGGACCCGCGGCGCTGGCGTTGGCGGAGCGTTACAATCTCGATTCGCGCGACCAGGGCGCCAGCGAGCGCACCGACGTGCTGTCGCAGCACGACGGCATCTGGGATTGCACGGTCGTCGGCGAATGCTCAACGGTCTGTCCGAAAGGCGTTGATCCATCGCTCGCGATTCAGCAATACAAGCTCACAGCGACCAAGGAATGGTTCAAGACGTGGCTGCTGCCGTGGGGGAACAAATAGCTCATGCCACAGTATCGGCAGTTCGAGCCCAGGCCCTACCATCGCGAAATGACAGCCTATTGGTACTTCGACCGTTGGCCTTACCTGAAGTTCATGCTGCGCGAGGCCAGCAGTATCTTCGTTGGCTGGTTCGCGGTCGTTATCCTGCTTCAGCTCAACGCGCTGACTTCCGGTCCCGCGGCTTATGCGAATTTCCAGCGATGGATGGCAACGCCGGCGGTCTTCATCGTGAACGTCGTTAGCTTCGTGTTCATCTGCTTCCACGCGATCACCTGGTTCATGCTGGTGCCGCGGGTGATGGCGCGCCAGGTGCTTGGGCGGCCGACGCCGGACCTGATGTCAGCGGCGCCAAATTTCGGGCTCTGGCTGCTCGCCTCGGTGATCGTGGCGCTGTTCGCGCTCAGGGTTATTTAGATGGTCGCCGCACATCGATCTCACCGTCCGTTGCCGTGGATGGTCTTCGGTATCGGGGGATTTCTCGTCGCCTTTTTCTTTCCGGTCCATATTTTTGTGTACGGGATCGCCTTGCCGCTCGGCTGGCTGCCATCGCCGAGTTATCAGAGCACGATCGCGCTGGTCCATTCGCCGCTCACCCGCATCTACTTGGGAATCCTGCTGACTTTCGCCTTCTGGCACGCCGGCTACCGAGTGCGCGACACGCTATGCGATGCCCTAGCGATGCGTCATGTCGACGTGCTGGTGGCTGCGGTGTGTTTCACCTTCGCGCTCGCCGGCAGCATCGCTACGGTGGTGGCGTTGTGCGCTCTACCGTAGACTGGCTCCCTTTCTTATCGTTTGGCGCGCTTGCCAGGGCTACGAGACTGCCCCGGTGAGTCGGGCAAAAACTCGTCATCCATCGCCTGCTCGAAGGTCCAGGGGCAAGATGCGGGAAATTTGGATTTGTCCAAGTTTGTTTCCTCGCACGCCAGGTTGACGGCTGACCTAAAGGCTTTTGCAAAGAGCTCAGGAATCCGCGGTGTCAGGCCGGGACTTTCCTCCAGCAGGTCGCGAACCTCGTCGCGCGCACCTTGTATGGCGCCCCGCCAGCTATTTCAGCAAATGAGCCAAAAGCCTTGCGAGTTGACTTCTGACGCTGCGCGCTTCACTCCTCCCCAAATCGCCTATCTCCTCCGCCAGGTTCTCCCAGTCAACCTCCTCTATCCGCCGCTCCTGCAACGCGCGAGCTTGCTCAAGCGCCCACGTATAATAATCCCGTTCGTAAAGACTGTTTGACGATGACACCGCCCGCCTCCGCTGGCATGAGGATCAGAAATAGTGGCCACAGACAGCTTTGGATTCCTCTTCGACACTGCATCCCCGGTCGCCATGGACTGGGTAAACCGAATATAACCGGTTGTCCGATCCCGCGTGAAGCACTGGACCATCGAGCATTTGCTGCGGAACCAAGCTGCTGCTAATTTCTGCAATGCTGGCGCCCGCGCTTCCGGTGGCAACAGCGCACCCAATGAAAATTGATATCGATCTCAAAGGCGGCTTCTTGCAGAGCCTTAAGCGCGAGGTGCTGGCGACGCTCACAGCCGAGGAACGCGCCTTGATCGAAGTCTCAACTGGCGAGATGGGCAATAAGCCGGATGCCGTCAAGCTGGGTTGGTTGAAGATGCGCACCAAGGAGACCTGGACCAAGCAGCGTTATACGCGGGCACTTAACCAGGTCATGAAGAAGCTCCGCGCGGAACTGGAAGCGCAGGCGGGCCGCAAAGAGTAAACGGAATTCACCCTCTCAGCAAAAGCAGGACAGTAAAGTGGCGCACGCAGCGCGCGCCTGGATGGCAGGCAGGGACGCCTGCCCTACTAACATCAGCATGACTCTTACGATCCGCTTTGCAGCGCCTTCTGACGCCGGCACTATAGTGCGTTTTATCCGCGGGCTTGCGGAATATGAACGCATGCCCAACGCGGTGAGAGTTACCGACACTGAAATCCGTGCCCAGATGGAGAGCAACGCTCCCCCGTTCGAATGCCTGCTGGCGGAGTTCGACAGCGAGCCTGCCGGATTTGCGCTCTTTTTTCGAAATTATTCGACCTGGACTGGCCGCTGCGGCCTTTATCTCGAAGATTTGTTTGTCCGGGAGGAATATCGCGGAGGCGGGATCGGCGGCGCGCTGATGCGGCGTTTGGGAGAGCTCGCCGCTGAGCGTGGGTGGGCCCGGATGGATTGGGCAGTGCTCGATTGGAACACCAACGCGCAGAGCTTCTATCGCGAGCACGGCGGTTATCCATTGGAGCGATGGACCGGCTGGCGGCTCGACAACCCAGGGCGCGAGCCTGGGAAACCTTGATGACCAGGCGCAGCAGTGGAGCGCGGCCGTCCAATTGCAGCCCCCGGTCTACCGGCGCATAATCGGCCGATAAGAGAGCTGGATCCGTCGCGCGCACGCACCCGAAGCCTGGTATCCTTGTCGCGCAAGGTTAGTCGTGCTCAGTTCGCCCAACCAATCGCGGCCGATGCGACCTTGCGCGGCTTCCTCGCGTCGCTGCCGGATGTGCTCGCCGCCCGGGACCTGCGCGAACTCGCACATCGGATCGCTGCCGCCAGGCGCGCTGGCCGTTTATGCCTGCTGATGATGGGGGCTCATCCGCTGAAGGTTGGCCTCGGCCCGCTCATCTGCGATTTAATCCGTGAGGGTATCTTCACCGCGGTTGCGACCAACGGTGCCGCGATGATTCACGATTTTGAACTGGCGTTCGCCGGCCGTACCTCAGAGGACGTTGGTGCCGGTCTGGCTGATGGCAGCTTTGGGATGGCCGCGGAGACCGGCAATTTTCTGAATGACGCCGCCACAAGCGCTGCCCGGGAGGGTCGCGGACTGGGTGAGGTAGTGGGCAGAGAGATCGCCAAAGGCCGTCTCAAATTCGCCGCCGACAGTATCTTTGCTTGCGCTTATGAGGCGGGAATCTCCGCCACCGTTCATGTGACGCTCGGTGCCGATATCATCCATATGCACCCCAGTGCCGACGGCGCTGCCATCGGCGCCGCGACGATGACGGACTTTCGTCGATTGGTAACAGTTGTCGGAGGACTATCGCGCGGCGTAGTGGTGAATCTCGGCTCGGCGGTGGTGATGCCGGAAGTCTTCCTCAAAGCGCTCAACCTGGCACGTAATCTGGGGCGGAGAGTGAGCAGCTTCGGCGCCGCCGATATGGATTTCATTCGCCACTACCGCCCTCGGTTGAATGTGGTCGAGCGTCCGACCCAGGATGGCGGCCGCGGCTTCGCCTTGACCGGCCATCACGAGATAATGTTCCCGCTGCTCGCTGCGGCGATTCGGGTGGAATTAGCCGAGCGTCCGCGCTCGCCTTCAACACGTCAGCCCAAACCGAATCGCCCGCAGCGTTAACTGCTCGATGGCTACATCGGCTCCCGGCTCGCGCGCTCCAATCGCAATCCTCACAGACTTCGGCTATCGCGACCATTACTCGGGCGTGCTGAAGGGTGTGATTGCGTCGATCTCCCCACAAGCGCCGATTATCGACCTCACGCACGGTGTTCCGGCGCAGCAGGTCCTGGCAGGCGCCCTGGTTTTGCGCGAATCCGTGAACTTTTTCCCGCGCCGCACCGTGTTTCTGGCAGTCGTCGACCCCGGCGTCGGAACTGACCGGAAGCCGATCGCGATCGAGACCAGGAGCGGACTGCGTTTAGTCGGCCCGGATAACGGTCTGCTGTGGTTGGCCGCCGAGCGGGCCGAGATCAAAAGAATCGTTGAACTTCGCTCGCCACGTTACCGCTTGCCGAAGGTAAGCGCGAGCTTTCATGGCCGCGACATCTTCGCCCCAGCCGCGGCATGGCTCTGGCGCGGCGTGCCGATGCGCGAGTTCGGACCGGCGCTCCGAACGATCGAGCGATTGGACCCGGCAGCGAGCGTGGTCGAAAGCCGAGATGAACTTTGTGGCGGAGTTATCTATATCGACGGTTTTGGCAATCTGGTGACCAACATCAGCCGGACGACATTCCAGCGATTTGCCCGCCGCTTTCAGCAGTGTAGGCTATCAATCAGGATTAAGGGCCGCGCGTCGCTTGGATTATACGAAGCCTATGCTGAAGCGCCACAGGGCGCGCCCCTCGCGATTTTTGGGAGCTTCGACCTATTGGAAATCGCTGTGCGCGACGGTGACGCCGCGAAGCACTTCAACGCGGCGCCGGGAGCACCTGTCGTGATCCGCCCAGAGGGTTCGAAAACCACAGCACGCTAATGGTTATGGATGACCTCTCAGCACATTCCAACGCCTCACCCGTTCTTACCGATATTCCGCGGTTTGAACATCAACTCGAACCGGCATACGGCTATGAGCGTCAGCCGCATCCGCCGATCCGCCTGCGTCCGCTGAATGTCGGGCTTTTTTTGCTGACTTTATTGACCACCACGATGGCTGGTGCTGATTCGGCTGGCGCGCCGGTACTGCTGGGAGTGCCTGCGAGTCTTCCCAACCTTGTGGCCGGTCTGTCGTTCTCGATTCCGCTGATGTTGATCCTGTTCGCGCACGAGATGGGTCATTACCTGACTTCGCGCCGCTATGGGGTCGATTCTTCGTTGCCGTATTTTATTCCGGCGCCGTTCCCGCTGTTGTTTCCGTACGCCCCAATGCTGTTGCCGTTGTTGCCCCTCATCAGCACCTTTGGGGCATTTATCCGGATGCGCCGGCCGCCGCATACGCGCCGCGAGATGTTCGATATTGGCGCGGCCGGACCGTGGGCCGGATTCGCCGTTGCGGTCATCGCCACCGCGATCGGGCTTACCCGCTCGCAAGTGACGCCACTGGATACGAGCCAAGGTGGCCTATTCCTCGGCAACTCGATGCTATTTTGGGGGGTTTCGCGAGTGGTGCTGGGCATTGATCCAAACAGCGTAAACGTCAATGTTCATCCGATTGCGCTGGCTGGATGGATTGGCTTGCTGGTCACCGCGATTAATCTGCTGCCGGTCGGACAACTCGACGGTGGACATGTGGTCTATTCGTTGCTCGGAGGACGATGGCATCGGGTTGTTTCGCGCACCGCATGGATAGGATGCGGTCTAATGGGATTGGTGCCTTACCTGCTTCATCTGAGCTTCTGGGGCGGTTGGTTCCTGTGGTTCGTGCTGCTGATCGGCCTCGGCCTGGGGCATCCGGCAACTAGCGATACTGACATGCCACTCAAGGGTTCACGCAAAATCGCCGCGTGGGCGACAATCGTGCTGTTTGTAGTAACCTTTATCCCGGTACCGGTGTCGCTGGTGCAGCCCAGTGGGCCGCCGCCCGGCCAGCAAGGTCAGACCTATAACGTGCTTCAGCCCGGTCGTCAGCTCACGCACCCATGGCACCGGCTGTAGCCTGTCTCTGACACGCATCCACAGGATTGGAAGTGAGCGAACGGCCGAGCTGGAACCAGTACTTCATGACGATTACGCGGCAAGTGGCCGAGCGCTCGACTTGCCTGCGCGCCAAGGTTGGCGCGGTGATCGTGCGCGACCGCAGTATTCTTGCCACTGGCTACAACGGCTCGCCAGCCGGCTTGCCGCATTGTACCGAGGCCGGCTGCCTTATCTATGAGTCGCGCACACCCGACGGTGAAATCGAACAGAACTGTTACCGCACGATTCACGCCGAGATAAATGCGATCACGCAGGCAGCCCGCAACGGCAATGCGATCCGGGACGCTGACATCTATGTCACGCATACTCCGTGTATTCACTGTCTCAAAGTCCTCATCAATACCGGTATCCGGACCGTCTTTTACGAAAAGGAATACAAACTCCATACGGTCGCCGACGTGCTCAGCCACGCCCGGATTGAATTGGTGCAGGTCGCTCCATGACCCTGGACGAACAAGCGGTGAGCCTACCCCCAGCGGGCCCAGCCGAAGCCCCGCGCGGAGTTGAAGGGCACTAGGCGCAACGAAGTGGAGCCGGTGAGCCGAGACCGGCGAAGGCGGTCGAAGCCCTGAGCGAAGCCGAAGGGAAAGGAGTCTGCGACCTGCGCACCGCGGAGCGATTTGAAAAGTACTAGCGGCGCGTAACAGTGAAATCGGTATCTCTGGAAATCCCTCGCCCTTCCATTAAAGTAGTGGTTTGTAGGGTCGACATCAGATTTTGTGATCCCGACCGACATTCTGTCATCCCGACCGAAGTGGAGGGATCGCGCGCCGTCAACGGCGCGCAGGCGCGAGCCTCTCGCCTCGCCGGGCTGCTCGGTCGTGCAGAGCTCCGAGCATGCACCCCGAGCACGGGGCGCGATCCCTCGACTGCCCCTTCGGCTTGGCTCAGGGCTTCGGCTCACCGGGATGACGGACATATACGGTGTACTTTCGTGCAACTTGGCGGGTCCAACGGACTCGTGAATATCTGACTAGGGAATGCTAGGGGGAGCGCAGCGGAGCCGAGCTCGCCAGGCAGAACGAAGTGCAGCCGGTCAAACGAGTCTGCGAGGTGTGCATATTAAAAAGGAGTCTGCGACGTGCGCATTACAAAAAAGGAGAGCGTACCCTGAAGAGCGCCGATAGCCAAGGCGATGCGCAGCCGGCCGCAGCCCTGAGCGGAGCCCAAGGGGACAAATGGGTTAGGTGGGGGTGGTCCGCTTTGCTTCGACACGACACGCCCAATATCGTTTTCAGCGTTACAGGCCACTAGATGGCAACTTCGCCGAAAGATCTTGCCGGGCTCAGCCGGACAGTGCGGGAAACGCCTGCAACCGCTCCACGTGGCGCCGTTCGCGACGTCGTCGATTACGAACTGTTATTTGACTGCGTACATTGCGGACTCTGCCTGGAAGCATGCCCGACCTACGTAATCACACGAGCCGAGATGGATTCACCGCGCGGGCGCATCTACCTGATGAAGGCGCTGGCGGAAGGCAGTCTGGAATTGGACCGCGATGCGGTGCGCCATCTCGATCTCTGTCTCGAATGCCGTGGATGCGAAACCGCCTGCCCTTCGGGGGTACGATATGGCCGCCTGATCGAGCATGCGCGCGGTTATATCGAAAATAACTGGCGCCGGAGCGTCGTGGAACGCCTGCGCAATCGCATCATTGGCGCGATTTTCCCTTATCCGGCGCGGCTTCGAGCGGCGCTCGCGCCACTTCGATTTGCTGAGCGGATAGGGCTGCGCAAGCTGCTCCGCCGGCTCGCCCCGGCCTCAGCGCGCGATTGGCTCGACCTGCTGCCAGCTCTCGGCCGGGAGCAAGGACCGCTATTTCCTGCGAACCCCCACCCTAGCCCTCCCCCCTTCAGGGGGAGGGGACAGGATGCTGCAGCAAGCGGAGCACCGAGCGTGGTGGTTCATCACGGATGTGTCGCGCAGGTGCTCGCCGAATCAGCCAACCTCAATAGCGAGCGGGCGCTTGCGGCGGCAGGTTATCGAGTGGTGCAACTCGCAAAGACGGTCTGCTGCGGCGCGCTCGATATTCATCACGGCAATCGTGAACGCGCGCGCGAATTCGCCCGCATCAACGTCGCTGCGCTCGCGGCCAGCGGCGCGGATTCGATCGTCTCGGCCGCGTCAGGATGTTCTGCGGTGATTGCTCAATATGGCGAATTGCTCAAGGACGATTCGAAATTAGCCGCGCCGGCGCGTGATGTTTCGGCGCGGGTCACCGATCTCAGCTCACTGCTGCTCGGCCGCCGAAAGCCAGAACCCTCACCCTTACCCTCTCCCGCCAGTCACCCTCACCTCACCTCTCCCGCAACAGAGCGGGAGAGGGACAGGCAGGAGCGGGCGAGGGGGATTAAGGCGGAGTTCCGGGCCACGGTCACTTATCATGATTCGTGTCATCTGGTGCATGGACTGGGCGTCCGCGAGCAACCCCGCGAACTGCTACGCTCGCTCCCAGGCGTGCGTTTGATCGAATTGGCTGAGTCGGATCTATGCTGCGGTTCCGCCGGCAGCTACAACCTGACCGAGCGGGCGATGGCGCGCGAACTGGCGCGGCGCAAAGTCGACAACATCATCGCGACCGGCGCCCAATACGTAGTGCTGTCGAACCCCGGCTGCGAGTTCCAGATCGCGGCGGAACTAAAACGCCGCGCCTCCCCGATACGGGTAATGCATATGGCGGATTTCCTCGCCCTTGCGGCGCTGGCAATGCTCCATCACGAGAGCAACGTCTAGGCGAGGCCCTACGGGGTGGCTTCAGGCCCCAATGTGGGGTATGGTATACCACAGGTTGAGCGCGGGGCGTGGCGAAGGCGGAACTGTATCTGAGAAGTAAGGTGACCGATGACGAGGGAAACATTCGAGAAATCGTGATTTGGAAAGTAGAGTCGAGCGAGCGTACACCGGAGGGCTTGCGCTACCGGCTGGCTTTCATGCGTGCAGGCGACCGACGGCCCGGGATCTTGTACGACAACCATCCGCCCAAGGGCCATCATCTTCATATCGGAGGCACTCAATCGGCTTATCGGTTTGAGACCGTATCGAAGCTGCTCGGTGACTTCGAGGCCAGCATCAAGGAATACCTGGAAGGGTACTGATGGAGACTTTCAACATCGCGATTAAGTCACTGGACGACGCTTACCGCGAGTTCGAGGAGACTTATGAAGCACTGCGAGGAGGAAAGCCGGCAGAGAAACGGCAGGGGGTGTATTTCACGAGCCTGGATGCCGTGCGAAGGATCCTGACTCAGGAGCGGTTAGCGCTGCTGCGCGCCATCCGTGAGCGCGCGCCCACGTCGATCTATGCACTCGCGCAGAGTGTAGGCCGGGATCTCAAGAATGTGCAGGACGACCTCGAGCTACTACATAAGCACCGACTAGTGCGTTTCCGCAGACGTGTGAGCGATCAGCGGGGCGCCAAGATACCGGAGGTGCCATTCCGCGAAATCGAGCTCACCATCACTCTCGACAATAGGCAGACCTCCACCGTGGACTTCATTCAAAAGAATCTTCAGCGGTTTTTGGCCGAAGTCGGCATTACGCAGTCTGCTGTGCGTGGAGAGAGGAAACGGGGCTTGAGAAAGGCGGTTATTGACTTCCTGTCCGATGAACTTCAGCTCAGCGATTTCGCTAATCCCGGTCAGTTCTCCGCCGTACTGGATCGAGAAACGATGAGGCTTATCGATTTTTGGTTGCGGCGCGACTTGCGCAGGATGAGTTGGGGGACAGCGCGCAAATGCCTCAACATTTTGTTGCGAGATGCAACCTACAATTGCTACACGCGCGGTCGCTATGGGCTCGAGGCCGTCGAGCCGTTACTAGAGATTCCTTTGGACAACTACGTCAAGAAAGGTATTAGACGAGACATGCGGCGACTAAAACATCTTCCTCGTCTCCCCGAATTCGAAGGCATAGTTAATCTTACACGCGAGCAACATGAGAGTTACCAAACCGCAGCCGAACGGATAGCGCGTCAAGAATACCACACGCATCGCGTTCACCTTGACTTATTCTATTTTCCCAAGCCCCGACTCACGGGAAGTAGGCACACCTCAGCACATGCTGTCACTGAGTCAGCTACAGGGAAATAACGACGCGCGAGATGTTGTACGGCTCAGTCTTCGACCCAAAGGCGTCAGCCCAGATAGCCGGCATGCTGTAGATACTCCGCCAACAGCACGGCGCCGCGGCCGGCGCCCATTGCTGCGTTATGGCTCACCAGCAGGTACTTGATTCCGTTCGGCATTACCTCGTCGGCGCGCACCCGCCCGACTGAAGTAGTCATTCCTTTTTCGGCATCACGGTCGAGCCGCGGCTGCGGCCGCATCGGATTGCGATGAACGGTAATCATGTGATGCGGCGAATTCGGCAGGCCGAGTGTAGTAAAATCCCGACCATAAACTTCAAAGGCACTAATTACATCTTCGACTGATGCGGTCCGCTTAAGACTGACGGTCACCGACTCGGTATGCCCGGCGAGGACCGGCGCGCGCGTACAAGTTGCGCTCACTTTGATCGGCAGTTCGGCGATACCGCCCTCGGCAACGCGTCCCAGAATCTTGCACGTTTCGGTCATCACGCGCTCTTCCTCGCGCGGTATGTAAGGAATGATGTTCTCGATAATATCAAGCGCGGGCAGGTCGCGGCCCGCCCCCGAGATGCCTTGCATCGTAGTAACGATCACTGCATCAACGCCGAACGATTGATCGAGCGCCTTCAGTGTTATCGCGAGACCAATCGCCGTGCAGTTGGGCAGCGTCGCGATATAACCATTCCAGCCGCGCCGGCGGCGCTGCTCGTTTATAATCGCGAGATGGCCCAGATTGACGCCGGGGATGACCAGGGGAACATCGGGCTCCATACGATGGGGCCGGGCGGTACTGATGGTTGGGACATGCTGTGCGTAAATCGGCTCCAGCTCGCGCGCCGCTTCTGACTCGATTGCCGCAAACACCAGCCTGACGCCATCCAGGCGTATCGACCTGGCGTCCTGCACTTCCAGCTTTAATGCTGCTGGCGGTGGCTCTGCGCCCGCGACGTACCATCGGCGCATTCCGCTCTGCGCGTCCGTAATTGCTTCTTCGAGGTTGCGCCCTGCCGACCGTTCGGAAGCGGCGAGCGCAGCTATTTCGAACATCGGGTGCTCCGCCAAGGCCGCCAGCACCTGCTGCCCGGCAATGCCAGTAGCCCCTACAATTGCAACTGGAATCCTCATTTGTCGTTTTGCTTAGTGGCACAGGCTTCCAGCCTGTGTCTGGATGACAAAAAAGCCTTCGAAGGGCAGGCTGTAAGCAGCAGAAAATGTAGAAACTCCAGAAACAGGCTTCCAGCCTGTGTGGCGTTTGAAAGATTAGAGTCTACAACCAGTTCGACGACCAATCCAGCCGATTAGAATGGCATGGCGGGCTTCATGCGTGTAATTCGATCCAACCTTGAACGAGGCTGAACAGCTCGTCGCCGTAGCCGCTCAGGCGATGGTCGGCGCCGTCGAACAGCTTCAGCATCTTGGGTTCGCCCGCTCTTTGGTAAAGCATTCGCGAGCAATTGTCGGGCAATACCGAATCGGCGGTGCCGTGAACCAACAGCAGCGGCTTGGGTGCCAGCTCGCCGACCACATGAGCGCCGGCGAGCTGGCTTGAAATCGCGACAACCGCTGTCGCGACCGGACTCAAGGTGCCTGCGTTGATCACGACTGCGCCGCCGAACGAATGACCAATCAGAGCCGCGCGCTCATGCCCCAGACCCTTGAGAAAAGTCAGTGTGGCGACGGTATCGAGCAGACATTCGTCGAATTCGTTGGGCTTTCGATAGTTCATCCGTGCAACCGCGAAACCTATATGGGGCATGATGAGTCCGAGCCGCGGATAGAGCATCGCCGGACCATCGAAGCCCCCAATCGCGCCGCAGACACAGAGAATTGAGCGCGAGGCGTTCTCCGCCGCATGCATTATCATCGGGATGGTCCCGCGTGTGGTGCGCAGATTGAGCTTGCGCGCGCCGGCGACCTCGTCCCCGGGGTCGACCCCGAGGATCCGCATTTGGAGATCGTCTTCAGCCATACAGACAAATCGCTCCGCCCTCCGGCCCGAAGGGCCTCAAGGGTAAACTCCGGTCCTTCGACACGGCCGCGCGTAAGCGCAGCCGGCTCAGGATGATACAGGGCTGCCAATCGCGGAACGCAACTCTGCGCACGAATCCGCGACTGCCTGCTTCCCCTTGTCAATCATCGACGCCATGCTGAAAAAACCGTGACATACTCCATTGTAACGCTTGAGTTTGACGTTGACGCCCGCCTTGCGCAGCGCCTCAGCATAAGCCTCCCCTTCATCGCGCAATGGATCCACTTCGGCGGTTAGGACGAAGGCAGGAGGGAGATTGGCAAGGCTTTTGGCCAGTGCCGGGCAGGCAATCGGGTTAGTTTTGTCGTTAGGCCCCAGATAATACCCCCAGAACCACTCCATATCAGCGCGCGAGAGAATGTAGTCCGGCGATACCTGAGCAAACTCGCGCTGCGAGGGCGTGTCGTCGATTGCCGCCGGCACTATCGCCGGCGACCGCCAGGCGATTTTGGTCGACGTTCAGTGAACGCGCGTTATCCGCCACCCATTTGGTCGCCGCATAACAGTCTTCGGGACCCGCCGGAAATTTATGCTCCGGAGCCAGCCTGTAATCGACCGAGATTGTGACGCATCCGGCGCCGGCCGTGAGCTGACGGCAAGAGACGTCATGGGTCTCGATATTGCCGATCACCCATCCGCCCCCATGAAAGTAGACGAGCGCACCGAATGGACCGTTGCCGGCGGGTGAGTAGATCCGAACGGGAATCTGGCCGGCTGGGCCCGGAATCTTGCGGTCTTCGACTTTGCCTACCTCGACTGGCGTACCACGAAACGCGGCAAACATCGTATCGATGGCGTGGCGCGCCTCTGGCGGCGTCATCTGATGAAACGGCTTGCCACCGGCCGCGGCCGCCTGGTCAAGCACTGCCTTCATTTGCGGATCGAGTTGAACCATAAAATTTACCTCTCCATCTCTTTGCGTCGCTTGCGGCTTGGATCTCGCGGACTAGTGCCTGGGCTGTATCGCCGTTCGCTGATGCGATCGTTAGGTAATCGCAATCTGATTGGCAAGGGGATGAATCGCCGGGCATTCGTCTAGCAGGGTGCTGCGACCGCTCACCAACGGCATTTTGCTCGAAGATCGGCCTCAACCCCATGCGTGAAAGCTGGCTTCCTTCCTTTTTGATTCGCACCTCGCTGACTCGTTAGCTCGCTCCGCCTTTCGGCTCCGCTAGTGTTTAGTTCTCCCCCTCTGGGGGCGATTACAGAGAGGGGAAGCAGGCTGTGAAGACTTTTTCAACAGCCTGCTAGTGGTCTGTAACGTTGAAACCGATAGTGACTTGTCGTATCGAAAACGAAGGCGGACGACCCCCACCTAACCTCCCCCTGGTCAGGGGGAGGGATTTCCAGCGATACCGATTTCAATGTTACAGCCCACTAGTGTCTTGAGTTGGAAGTTCGTTGAATAAGTCTGTACCTGTTGGTTTTCTCTCCGCAGCGAGAGAAGCTGCACGAGGCGGCAGCTTGCTAATCAAGCTTAGCGCCGGTCGGCGTTTCGGCGCTGAAAGCACCGAGGCACATCAGCCCAGGGCAACGCCCTGGGTTTCGTGAAGCGCCGTTACAGAGGGCGCCCTGAAGGGGCGCCGGCAATGCCGATGCCACGTCTGCTCACGACGGCAGAACGAAATCGATGAACGATCCGTATGAAATCCATCTCATGCTTGCTTCCGCCCCTTCAGGGCGGATTGGACCTGACCGCATGATACCCAGGGCGTCGCCCTGGACTAGTGGGCTGTAACATTGAAATCGGTATCGCCGGAAATCCCTCCCCCTGACCAGGGGGAGGTTAGGTGGGGGGTCGACCGCCTTCGTTTCGAGACGACAAGTCACTATCGTTTTCAACGTTACAGGCC
>WNFC01000766.1_pt1 | contig 32811 bp, 36 predicted proteins | sample 5400541 | NCBI WGS metagenome assembly WNFC01 (sample SAMN13153342, study PRJNA577476) | soil metagenome | isolation source: 120 cm saprolite under Douglas fir tree site 2 hole 2 replicate 1 | place: USA:California | collected 2015-04-18
GCAGCCCCCGCAGAACCCGTTGCAGCCCCCGCAGAACCCGTTGCAGCCCCCGCAGAACCCGTTGCAGCCCCCGCAGAACCCGACGCAGTCCCCGTTGCAGAACCAGCCGCCGAGCCGGCCCCAGCGCCTTCGGCGGAAACCCCGGCAGAAACCCCCGCGGAAACCCAGGCCTAGACATCGTTCTTTCGGATCGTAGGAGGTAGGAAATGGCAAACACTGAGGAGCTGCTCGACGCAATCGGGGGCATGACCGTCCTCGAGCTGTCGGAGTTCGTGAAGGCGTTCGAGGACAAGTTCGGCGTCACCGCCGCCGCGCCGGTACAGATGCAGGGCACGGGCGGCCCCGCCGCCACGGCTGCCGAGCCCGAGGAGGAGAAGGACGAGTTCGACGTGATCCTCACCGCCGCCGGCGAAAAGAAGATCCAGGTCATCAAGGAGGTGCGCTCGCTCACGTCCCTCGGTTTGAAGGAAGCCAAGGACCTCGTGGATGGAGCCCCCAAGCCGGTCCTGGAGAAGGTCACGAAGGAAGCCGCCGAGAAGGCCAAGGAGAAGCTCGAGGCCGCCGGAGGCTCAGTCGAGCTGAAGTAGAAGCCCAGGCGCCTGGTTTTGTACGCAACGAACGAGCAGGGGTGCCGGACCCGGGCCGACTCACCCGGCCAACGAGCCCAGTGCGGCACGCGGCCCCGCCGGGTGCCGGAGGCCCGGCGCCGGCATCCCTGTGAGTAAGTACGCCGGGTGCCGGAGCCACCGGGGCTGCACCCCGTGAGCGAGTACGCCGGGTGGTCGGAGCCCCGAGCCCGATACCAGCGAGAACGAGGCGAGGTTGGGAATTGACACAGGTGACGGGCGGGCCTACCATTGGGGTGTCTTCGAAAATAGGTGCAAACTGCGACGACGGCCAACAAGCATGTTGACGGGCGGTAGCACAGTGTGCTACTATGCCCGTTTGTCGTGTTTACTCGCCAGTTAACCCGCTAGTGCTGCACTCTTTGGCGCGCTCTGTGCGCCCCTACAGACCTCATGGGGGAGGCAGCGTCCCGCAGACCGCTCGCCATGGATATCGGCCTTTGTGACCCACCGCTTTAAAAGGAGGCATTGCTTGCCCAGTACGCCCGCGCGTCAGCGACTTTCCTTCGCCAGGTTTCCCGAGATTCAGCCGGTCCCGGACCTGATTGCGATTCAGCGCGAGTCCTTCGACTGGTTCCTGCACGAGGGTCTGAAGGAGACCTTCCGTGACATGTCGCCGGTTGAGGACTTTACCGGCAACCTGCAGTTGGATTTCGGCGAGCACCGCTTTGATCCTCCCAAGCACACCGTGCAGGAGTGCAAGGAGAAGGATATGACCTTCTCCGCCCCGCTTTTCGTCACCGCCACCTTCATGAACAAGGAGACGGGTGAGATCAAGGAGCAGACCGTCTTCATGGGGGACTTCCCGATGATGACGGAGAAGGGTACCTTCGTGATCAACGGGACCGAGCGGGTCGTCGTCTCCCAGCTCGTCCGGTCCCCCGGCGTCTACTTCGACCGCTCGCTGGACAAGACCTCCGACCGTGAGATCTACGCGGCCAAGGTCATCCCGGCCCGCGGGGCCTGGCTCGAGTTCGAGACCGACAAGAAGGACACCGTCGGCGTCAGGATCGACCGCAAGCGCAAGCAGAACGTCACGGTCCTCCTGAAGGCGATGGGCCTGTCCTCCGAGGAGATCCTCTGGCTGTTCGACGATGCCGAGTCGATCCGGGCCACGCTCGAGCGTGACCACATCGAGACCGGCGACGAAGCCCTCATGGACATCTACCGCAAGCTGCGTCCCGGCGAGCCGCCGACGCCGGACTCGGCGCGCACGCTGCTCGACAACCTCTTCTTCAACTGGAAGCGCTACGACCTGGCCAAGGTCGGCCGCTACAAGGTCGACAAGAAGCTCGGCCCGACCGACCCCAACATGATCCAGGTGCTCACCCGCATCTACGAGGAGCTTGCCGCCAACGACAAGCCCGGCAAGGAGCCGCAGGAGCAGGAGCGCTGGAAGGTCAACGCCGCAATGGAGGAGGCCCAGAAGGGACTCCGGGCGCCGTCCTACAAGTCCATCCTCACCTACGAGGACATCCTGAAGGCCGTCCAGTACATCGTCCGGCTTCACCGGGGCGACGAGGGCTACGAGGTCGACGACATCGACCACTTCGGCAACCGCCGCATCCGCTCGGTCGGGGAACTGATCCAGAACCAGGTGCGGGTCGGCCTCTCCCGGATGGAGCGGGTCGTCCGTGAGCGCATGACCACCCAGGACGTCGAGGCCATCACGCCCCAGACCCTGATCAACATCCGGCCGGTGGTCGCCGCCATCAAGGAGTTCTTCGGGACCTCCCAGCTCTCGCAGTTCATGGACCAGACCAACCCCCTCACCGGCCTGACGCACCGCCGGCGCCTCTCGGCCCTCGGGCCGGGCGGTCTGTCGCGGGAGCGTGCCGGCTTCGAGGTCCGGGACGTCCACCCGAGCCACTACGGCCGGATGTGCCCCATCGAGACCCCGGAGGGGCCGAACATCGGCCTCATCGGCTCGCTGGCCTCCTACGCCCGCATCAACGAGTTCGGCTTCATCGAGACGCCGTACCGCCGGGTGGACAAGGGCCGGGTGACCGAGCACGTCGACTACCTGACCGCCGACGAGGAGGACCGCCACGTCATCGCGCAGGCCAACACCCCGCTCGAGCCCAGCGGCAAGTTCAGCGAGGACCACGTCCTCGTGCGCCGCAAGGGCGGCGAGGTCGACTTCCTGCCCGCCGACGAGGTCGACTACATGGACATCTCGCCGAAGCAGATCGTCTCGATCGCTGCCGCGCTGATTCCCTTCATCGAGCACGACGACGCCAACCGGGCGCTCATGGGCGCCAACATGCAGAAGCAGGCAGTCCCGCTGGTGCGGGCACAGGCGCCGCTGATCGGCACCGGGCTCGAAGGCCGGACGGCCCTGGACGCCGGGGACATGATCCTGGCGGAGGAGCCGGGTGTGGTCGAGGAGGTCTCGGCCGACTACGTTGTCGTGCGCGGGATCGGCGGCGACCGCCGCGAGTACCGCCTCCACAAGTTCCAGCGCTCCAACCAGGGCACCTGCATCAACCAGAAGCCCGTCATCTCCGAGGGCGACCAGGTGCAGGTCGGCTCCGTCATCGCCGACGGCCCGTCCACCGACAAAGGTGAGCTCGCCCTCGGCAAGAACCTGCTGGTCGCGTTCATGCCGTGGGAGGGCCACAACTTCGAGGACGCCATCGTGCTCTCCGAGCGCCTCGTGAAGGAGGACGTCCTGACCTCGATCCACATCGAGGCGCACGAGGTCGACGCCCGCGACACCAAGCTCGGTGCCGAGGAGATCACCCGGGACATCCCGAACCTCGGGGAGGAGGTCCTCAAGGACCTCGACGAGCGCGGCATCATCCGCATCGGCGCCGAGGTCGGCCCCGGCGACGTGCTCGTCGGGAAGGTCACGCCCAAGGGCGAGACCGAACTCACCCCCGAGGAGCGCCTGCTCCGGGCCATCTTCGGCGAGAAGGCCCGGGAGGTCCGGGACACGTCCCTCAAGGTGCCCCACGGCGAGACCGGCAAGGTCATCGACGTCCGGGTGTTCTCCCGTGAGAACGGCGACGAGCTGCCGCCGGGCGTCAACCAACTGGTCCGGGTCTACGTCGCCCAGAAGCGCAAGATCCAGGAGGGCGACAAGCTCGCCGGGCGCCACGGCAACAAGGGCGTCATCTCCAAGGTGCTGCCGGAGGAGGACATGCCGTTCCTCGCCAACGGCACCCCGGTGGACATCATCCTGAACCCCCTCGGCGTGCCGTCCCGGATGAACCTGGGCCAGGTGCTCGAAAGCCACCTCGGCTGGGCCGCCAAGTACGGCTGGGTCGGGCCACGGACCGAGGACCACCCGGCCGACCCCGACGGGACGATCTGGGTCTCGACGCCGGTGTTCGACGGCGCCCGTGAGGAGGACATCATGGAGGCCCTCCACGGGTCCAACCTCACCGGCCGCTCGCAGGAACTGGACGCCGACGGCAAGGCCATCCTCTTCGACGGGCGTTCCGGGGAGCCGTACGACCACCCGATCTCGGTGGGCTACCTTTACATCCTGAAGCTGCTCCACCTGGTCGACGACAAGATCCACGCCCGCTCGACCGGTCCGTACTCGATGATCACCCAGCAGCCCCTCGGCGGGAAGGCCCAGTTCGGTGGCCAGCGCTTCGGGGAGATGGAGGTCTGGGCGCTCGAGGCCTACGGGGCGGCCTACGCCCTGCAGGAACTGCTCACCATCAAGTCCGACGACGTGCTGGGGCGGGTGAAGGTCTACGAAGCGATCGTGAAGGGAGAGAACATCCCCGAGCCGGGGATCCCCGAGTCCTTCAAGGTGCTGATCAAGGAGATGCAGTCGCTGTGCCTGAACGTCGAGGTGCTCTCGGCCGAAGGCAAGGAAATTGAGATGAAGGAGATCGACGAGGACGTCTACCGCACCGCGGAGGAGCTGGGGATCGACCTTTCTCGCCGTGAGCCCTCGAGCGTGGATATGGAGGCCTAATTGCTGGACGTCAACTACTTCGATGAGCTGCGCATCGGCCTGGCAACCGCCGATCAGATCCGCATGTGGTCCAACGGCGAGGTCAAGAAGCCGGAGACTATCAACTACCGCACCCTGAAGCCCGAGAAGGACGGCCTCTTCGACGAGCGCATCTTCGGTCCCACCAAGGACTGGGAGTGCTACTGCGGCAAGTACAAGCGGGTGCGCTTCAAGGGCATCATCTGCGAGCGATGCGGCGTCGAGGTCACGCGCGCCAAGGTCCGGCGGGAGCGCATGGGCCACATCGAGCTGGCCGCCCCCGTCACCCACATCTGGTACTTCAAGGGCGTCCCGTCGCGGCTCGGGTACCTGCTCGACCTGGCTCCGAAGGAGCTGGAGAAGATCATCTACTTCGCCGCGTACCTGATCACGCACGTGGACGAGGCGAAGCGCTCCCGAGACCTGGCCACGCTCGAGACGCAGGTCCGCAAGGAGATCGAGCAGATCACCGTCGACGCCGACGCCAAGAAGGCGAAGTACGCCGAGGACCTCGAGGCCAAGCTCGCCGATCTGGAGTCCAAGGGTGAGAAGGCGGCGGCCCTCAACCGGGCGCGCAAGGACACCGAGCGCCAGGTCAAGGAGCTGGAGGCCCGCCGCGAGCGCGACACCGCCCTGCTCGAGCAGACCTGGAGCACCTTCCGGAGCCTCTCGCCCCGCCAGCTCGTCGACAACGAAATCATCTGGCGGGAGCTGCGGGACCGCTTCGGCGACTACTTCCGGGGCGGCATGGGGGCCGAGGCCGTCAAGGAGCTCCTGCACGGCCTCAACCTCCGCGAGGAGGAGGAGAGCCTCAAGGAGACGGTCCGCAGCGGCAAGGGCCAGCGCAAGGCCCGTGCCATCAAGCGCCTGAAGGTCATTTCCCCGTTCACCGCCGAGGGTGGCAAGAACTCGCCGATGGGCATGGTCCTCGACTCGGTCCCGGTTATCCCGCCGGACCTGCGCCCGATGGTCCAGCTCGACGGTGGCCGCTTCGCCACCTCCGACCTGAACGACCTGTACCGGAGGGTCATCAACCGGAACAACCGCCTCAAGCGGCTGCTCGACCTCGGTGCCCCCGAGATCATCGTGAACAACGAGAAGCGGATGCTCCAGGAGGCGGTCGACGCCCTGTTCGACAACGGGCGGCGTGGCCGGCCGGTCACCGGTCCGGGCAACCGTCCGCTCAAGAGCCTCTCCGACATGCTGAAGGGCAAGCAGGGCCGGTTCCGCCAGAACCTGCTCGGCAAGCGTGTCGACTACTCGGGCCGGTCGGTCATCGTCGTCGGGCCGCAGCTCAAGCTGCACCAGTGCGGCCTGCCGAAGGTCATGGCGTTGGAGCTGTTCAAGCCCTTCGTCATGAAGCGGCTGGTCGATGCCGGCATCGCCCAGAACATCAAGTCCGCCAAGCGGATGGTCGAGCGCGCCCGGCCGCACGTGTGGGACGTCCTCGAGGAGGTCATCCGTGACCACCCCGTGATGCTGAACCGGGCCCCCACGCTCCACCGCCTCGGGATACAGGCCTTCGAGCCGATCCTGGTCGAGGGCAAGGCCATCAAGATCCACCCGCTGGTCTGCGTGGCGTTCAACGCCGACTTCGACGGCGACCAGATGGCGGTCCACGTGCCGCTGTCGGCAGAGGCCCAGGCGGAGGCTCGCCTGCTCATGCTGTCGACGAACAACATCCTGTCCCCGGCGCACGGGACCCCGATCGTCACGCCCACCCAGGACATGATCCTGGGCACGTACTACCTGACGATGGAACCCAAGGTCGGCAGCCCGAAGGCCGGCAGGGACCCGGATGGGCAGGTGCGGATCTTCGGCTCGGTCGCCGAGGCCCTGCTCGCCTACGACTTCGGCCAGGTCACCCTGCAGCAGGCCGTCAAGGTCCGGCTGCGGGGCAAGCTCGGCCCGGGGGAGAGCCTCGACGACGTCGACGAGCCGGCGCCGGTGGCAGCCGTGGACGAGGACGGCGAGGACGCCGAAGGCCCCAGCTCGCTGCCCCTGATCGACACGACGGTCGGGCGCCTCATCTTCAACGAGGCGATGCCGGGCGACTTCCCGTACATCAACAAGGTCGTGGGCAAGCGGGAGCTCTCGCAGATCCTCGAGGAGCTGTCGGAGCGCTATGACAAGGTCGACATCGCCAGGACGCTCGACGCCACGAAGAACATCGGGTTCCACTTCGCCACCAAGGCCGGCGTGACGATCGGCGTGACCGACGCCACCCCGGCACCGCGCAAGCCCCAGATCCTCGCCGACTACGAGCGGCAGGCGGAGAAGGTCGAGACCCAGTACCGCCGGGGCATCATCACCGACGACGAGCGCCGCCAGGAGCTCATCGAGATCTGGACCAAGGCCACCGACGAGGTGAAGGAGGACATGGAGGCGGCATTCCGCGCCCAGGACCTCAACCCGATCTACATGATGGCCAACTCGGGAGCCCGGGGTAACATCATGCAGGTCCGCCAGATCGCCGGCATGCGGGGCCTCGTGGCCAACCCCCGGGGCGAGATCATCCCCCGGCCCATCAAGGCGAACTTCCGCGAGGGCCTGACGGTGCTCGAGTACTTCATCTCCACCCACGGTGCCCGGAAGGGCCTCGCCGACACGGCCCTCCGGACCGCCGACTCGGGGTACCTGACCCGGCGGCTCGTCGACGTGTCGCAAGAGGTCATCGTCCGGGAGGTCGACTGCGGGACCGAGCGGGGGATCCCGATCCCCATCACGGTCGTGCACCCCGTCAGCGGCCAGCGGGTCGAGGCACCCTCACTCGACACGAAGCTGTTCGGCCGCACGTCGCTGGAGACCATCCCCTCCCCCGACGGCGACACCCTGGTCACCGTCGGCGAGCAGATCGACCGGCCGAAGGAGCGCAAGCTGGCGGCGGCGGGGATCGATCAGATCCGGGTCCGCTCGGTGCTCACGTGCGACTCCAAGTACGGCGTCTGCATGGCCTGCTACGGCCGGAACATGGCCACGGGCCAGCGGGTCGACATCGGCGAGGCGGTCGGCATCATCGCCGCCCAGTCGATCGGCGAGCCGGGCACCCAGCTCACCATGCGGACCTTCCACACCGGTGGGGTCGCCGGTGAGGACATCACCCACGGCCTGCCCCGGGTCGTCGAGCTCTTCGAGGCCCGGAGCCCCAAGGGCCGGGCCACAATCACGAAGATCCGCGGCCGGGTGGAGATCGAGGAGGCCGAGACCAAGAAGATCGTCAAGATCATCGGCGAGGACGGCCGGGAGGAGGAGTACCCGGTGTCCCGGCGCCAGCGCCTGCGGGTGGACAACGGCGACATCCTCGAGCCGGGCGACCAGATTACGGAGGGGTCGATCGACCCCCACGACATCCTGGAGGTCGCCGGGATCCGGGCGGTGCAGCTGTACCTGGTGCAGGAGGTCCAGCAGGTCTACAAGTCCCAGGGTGTGCCGATCCACGACAAGCACATCGAGCTCATCGTGCGGCAGATGCTGCGGAAGGTCTCCGTCATCGAGCCGGGCGACACCGAGTTCCTGCCCGGGGACCTGGTCGAGCGCAAGGCGTTCGAGCTGGCCAACACGAAGGTGGTCGCCGAGGGCGGCGAGCCGGCGACGGCCCGTCCCATCCTCATGGGCATCACCAAGTCGTCGCTGGCGACCGAGAGCTGGCTGTCGGCGGCCTCCTTCCAGGAGACGACGAGGGTGCTGACCGATGCGGCGATCAAGGGCAAGTCCGACTCGCTGCTCGGCCTGAAGGAGAACGTCATCATCGGCAAGCTGATCCCCGCCGGCACGGGCATGACCCGGTACCGCTCGATCGAGGTGACGCCTGCCGCCGAGGTGGCCCAGCTCCTCGAGCTGCTGCGCCGGGAGGACGAGGAGCGCCGCGCCGCTCAGGAGGCCGAGATGGCCAACCACCGGCCGGGCTTCAACGACGAGGAGGAAGCCGAGAGCTTCTGACCGCTCTCCGATTGGGTAGCCAGGGGGCGCCTTCGGGCGCCCCCTTCCGCTTAGCAGGCCCGGCGGCGTTCCAGGGCAGTCCCCACCTGGCGTACGAGCGTGGCCGGGTGCCCGACCACAAGGTCGTAGGTGATCGGCAGGATCGACCACCCGAGTGCCACGAGCTCGTTGTTGCGCGCCCTGTCGCGCTTCCAGGCTTCCCGGGAGGAGTACCAGATGTAGCTGTCCGCCTCGAGGACCAGGAGGACGTCGGGGTAGGCGAAGTCAAGGTCGGGGGTAAGGAAAGGTAAACGAAGGTGGCGTCGGGCATGAGGATCCGGTATTGCGCTACCGGCAACGGCAGGCCCGCCTCCCGCAGCCGCCGGTACAGTGCGGCCTCGAAGTCGCTGCCCATTGGCCGGGCAGTGTCTGGTCGCTCGGCGAGCAATTCCACCAGGACGTCGTCGTGCCGGCGTCCCGAGGACCGGGCCACGAGGTCGGCCCGCGTGACGAGCCGGTTGGCCGTGGCGTAGTCGAGCATGGGGCCGAGCTTCGTCTTCCCGTAGACGCCAGTGAGATCGACGATCGTCCGCCCCGCCGACGTCACGGGGATGCCTTTGACGTCGGCAGTATCGCCTGGGCCGAGCAGCCGCGTCCGGTGGGCAATGATCCCCTCCACCTTGACCTCACGTGGTCGAACAACGGTCACCTCGACCCACCTGACGGCTCCCGGGACGCCGAGCAAGCTGGCGGCAGTTCTGTGTGAGGCCACGGCACCGTTACCTGCGGCGAGGCAACCGGCCATGGCTCGCAGCTCCCACGTGCGCTGCGCACCGGCGAGGCGGTAGGCGCTGCGGAACTCAGGGATCCACTCGCCGGTTTCCAAGCGATGGTGGATCGCTCGTGCCGACATACCTGCCTCAAGGGCCTGCTGGCGCGAAATGGCCCCGTGCTGGGTCGCAGCAAGGGCAGGAATGGACCGTTCTGCATCGTTCATTGATATAGATAAGCATAGTAAGCCTGGGGAGCGGCGGGGTGGTCGGGATTTTGTACATGGGACGTAGTAAATCCCGACCACCCCCAGCCCTGAGGCCCCGGCGGGATGTGTTGACCAGGTATGATCTAGGTGCTACGTTGATCGCTCGCGCCTCGACCCCCCTCAGCGCCACTCAGGGGAATCGGGAACGAGGTGGAACCCCCGCCACCGGCCGCTCGGAGCACCGAGACACCGGTTGGTACGCGGCCAAACACGAAACGAAAGAAGGGAAAGTAGGTTGCCGACGATCCAGCAGCTTCTCCGCAAGGGCCGCGAGACGCAGGTCTCCAAGACCAAGACGCCCGCCCTTCGGCGATGCCCGCAGCGCCGCGGCGTGTGCACGCAGGTCAAGACCACCACGCCGAAGAAGCCGAACTCGGCCCTCCGCAAGATCGCCCGGGTGCGGTTGACCACCGGCGTCGAGGTGACCGCGTACATCCCCGGCATCGGGCACAACCTGCAGGAGCACTCGATTGTCCTGGTGCGTGGCGGGAGGGTCAAGGACCTCCCCGGCGTGCGCTACAAGATCGTCCGCGGCACCCTCGACACCGCCGGCGTGCGCAACCGCAAGAAGGCACGCAGCCGCTACGGCGCCAAGAAGGAGAAGTAGAGGGATGCCACGCAAGGGACCTGCCATCAAGCGGGAGCCGAGGCCCGATCCGATTTACCACAATCCTCTGGCGACGCAGTTCATCAACCGGCTCATGCTTCGGGGGAAGCGCTCCCTCTCCGAGAAGATCGTCTACGGGGCGCTGAAGACCATTTCCGAGAAGACCGGGGGCGACCCCACCCAGACGCTGCGCAAGGCAGTCGATTCCGTACGGCCCCTCATCGAGGTCCGGTCGCGGCGGGTCGGCGGCGCCACCTACCAGGTGCCGGTCGAGGTCCCGTCCCGGCGCTCCACGACCCTGGCGATCCGCTGGATCGTCAACTTCTCGCGAGCCCGCCGGGAGCACACCATGGCCGCCCGGCTCGCCGGCGAGTTGATGGACGCTGCGAACGGCGTCGGTGCGTCGGTGAAGCGGCGTGAGGACCTGCACAAGATGGCGGAGGCGAACAAGGCGTTCGCGCACTACCGGTGGTGAACCTCACCTGCCGGTGCGGTACGCTGGGTAGTCCGGTCCTCTGAAGCGCCGACGCTCACAGGAGGCAGTTTTTTGGGCAAGAGCAAGCGGGTGGTTTCGCAGACATAGCGTCAGCGTGGAGCGAAGCCGCCCGGCCGGGAGCATGCTCCCGGCCGTTTTGTTGCAATGACTTACACGACCGAGACCATGTAGGGGGTTGAGAAGGGGTTGGTGGAACAGGCGATGGCAAGCGAACCTGAGGTTCTCCAGAAACCGGCACTCCGGGCTGTGGAGGGCAAAGCCGGCGCGCCGCTTATCCGTGAGTACCCCCTCGCGCGCACCCGCAACATCGGGATCATGGCTCATATCGACGCGGGCAAGACCACGACGACCGAGCGGATCCTCTACTACACCGGCCGCACCTACAAGATGGGCGAGGTCCACGAAGGTGCTGCCGTCATGGACTGGATGATCCAGGAGCAGGAGCGCGGCATCACCATCACCTCGGCTGCCACCACCTGCCGGTGGAAGGACCACTGGATCAACATCATCGACACGCCCGGCCACGTCGACTTCACCGTCGAGGTCGAGCGGGCCCTCCGCGTGCTCGACGGTGCGGTCGCCGTCTTCGACGCCGTCGCCGGGGTCGAGCCCCAGACCGAGACGGTCTGGCGCCAGGCCGACCGGTACCGGGTCCCGCGCATCTGCTTCATCAACAAGATGGACCGCCTCGGCGCCGACTTCTACATGAGCCTCGACATGATCCGGGACCGCCTCGGCGCCCGCCCCCTGCCGGTGCAGATCCCCTGGGGCAGCGAGGCCGACTTCCACGGCGTCATCGACCTCATCGAGATGAAGGGCCGCTACTGGACCTCCGACAAGGGCGATGTGTGGGAGGACCGCGAGATCCCCGACGAGCTCAAGGAAGAGGCCGAGCACTGGCACCACGAGTTGTTCGAGGCCCTGGCCGAGTTCGACGACGAGGTCATGGAGGCCTACGTCGGCGGCGGCGAACCCAGTGCCGAGCACCTCCGGATGGCCGTCCGCAAGGCGACCCTCGCCGGCGAGGCAACCCCCGTCCTCTGCGGGACCGCCTTCAAGAACAAGGGCGTGCAGCCCCTGCTCGACGCAGTGCTCCACTACCTGCCGTCGCCGCTGGACGTCCCGCCCGTCGTGGGGGAGAACCCGAAGACCGGCGAGACGACGCAGCGCTCGGCCGACGACAGCGAGCCCTTCAGTGCACTCGCCTTCAAGATCATGTCCGACCCCCACGTCGGCCGGCTGACCTACTTCCGTGTCTACTCCGGGGTGGTCAAGGCGGGTCAGGCGCTCTCGAACTCGACCCACGACCGCAAGGAGCGCATCGGCCGCATCCTCCAGATGCATGCCAACCACCGGGAGGACAAGGAGGCAGCCTTCACCGGCGACATCGTCGCCGTGGTGGGTCTCAAGCACACCTTCACCGGCGACACCCTGTGCGACCCGGCCCACCCCGTGATCCTCGAGGCCCCCATCTTCGCCCAGCCCGTTATCCACCTGGCGATCGAGCCGAAGACCAAGATCGACCAGGAGAAGCTGGCCACGGCGCTGCAGCGCCTCGCGGAGGAGGATCCGACCTTCCAGATCCGCACCGACGTCGAGACCGGCCAGACGATCATCGCCGGTATGGGCGAGCTGCATCTCGAGGTCCTCGTCGACCGGCTGACCCGTGAGTTCAAGGTCGACGCCAACGTCGGCAAGCCGCAGGTGGCCTACCGCGAAACCGTCCGCCAGGCCGTCGAGAAGGTGGTCCTGCGCTACGTCAAGCAGACCGGTGGCAAGGGCCAGTTCGCGCACGTGGTGCTCAACCTGGAGCCGCTCGGCCCGGGTGGGGGCTACGAGTTCGTCGACAAGATCAAGGGCGGCTCCATCCCCATCGAGTACATCCCGTCCGTGGACCAGGGCGTCCAGGAGGCCATGGCCTCCGGTGTCCTCGCGGGCTACCCGCTGGTCGACATCCGGGTCACCCTCGCCGACGGCTCGTACCACGAGGTGGACTCCTCCGAGATGGCGTTCAAGATCGCCGGGTCGATGGCCCTGAAGGAGGCGGTCGCCAAGGCGAAGCCGGTCCTGCTCGAGCCCGTCATGGAGGTCGAGGTCGTGACCCCCGAGGACTTCATGGGCGATGTCATCGGCGACGTCAACAGCCGCCGGGGCCGGATCGAGAAGTTGGATAACCGTGGCACATCACGTATCATCCGAGCCTTCGTGCCCTTGGCCGAGATGTTCGGCTACGCGACCGACCTCCGCAGCCGCACCCAGGGCCGGGCCACCTACACCATGCAGTTCCATTCGTACCAGGAAGTCCCGGCAAGCTTGGCGGAGCAGATCGTCAAGCGGATCCGCGGCTACTAGCAGGCTCGTTCAGAGAAGGCTCGTTACTAGAAGGCCAGGGGAAGATGGCAACCCAGAAGATCCGGATCAAGCTCAAAGCATATGACCACGAGGTCATCGACCAGAGCGCGCGCAAGATCGTCGACACCGTGACCCGTACGGGTGCTGGTGTGCACGGGCCTATCCCGCTCCCTACCCGCATCGAGCGGGTCACCGTCATCCGGTCGCCGCACAAGGACAAGGACTCCCGGGAGCACTTCGAGATGCGGACGCACAAGCGGATGATCGACATCCTCGATCCCACGCCGAAGACCGTCGACTCGCTGCAGCGCCTCGACCTCCCCGCGGGGGTCGACATCGAGATCAAGCTCAACCTGTAGCACCGGTAGAACTGACAAGGAGCGCACCACAGATGGCAGACGTAAGAAATGCCGGGGTCCCCTCAGGGGTAGGAGTCAAGGCCGGGGTCCCCTCAGGGGTAGGAGTCAAGGCCGGGGTCCCCTCAGGGGTAGGAGTCAAGGCCGGGGTCCCCTCAGGGGTAGAAATAAAGGGCATCCTCGGCACCAAGGTGGGGATGACCCAGGTCTTCGACGAGAACTCGAAGGTCATTCCCGTGACGGTGATCAAGGCGGGCCCGTGCCGCGTCTCCGCGGTGCGCAGCCTCGAGAAGGACGGCTACCGCGCCATCCAGATGGCATACGGCGAGGTACCCGCCCGCAAGCTGAACCAGCCCGAACGGGGCCACCTGAAGAAGGTGTCCCTGCCTCCGATGCGCCACCTCGTCGAGCTGCGCCTCCCGACCACCGACGGGTTCGAGGTGGGCCAGGAGATCCTGGCGGACGTCTTCGCGCCGGGGGAGCGCGTCGACGTCGTCGCCGACGCCAAGGGCAAGGGTTTCTCCGGCGTCATGCGCCGCCACGGTTTCAAGGGTCTGTCGGCGAGCCACGGCACGGAGCGCAAGCATCGCTCCCCCGGATCCGTCGGTGCCAGCGCCACCCCCTCCCGCATCTTCAAGGGGATGAAGATGGGCGGCCAGCTCGGCGCCAGCCGCGTCACGATCCTGAACCTCGAGGTCGTCCAGGCGGACCCGAAGCGCAACATCCTGCTCATCCGGGGCGCCGTCCCGGGACCCGACGGCGGCCTCGTGCTGGTGCGGTCCTCGGTCAGGACCAAGAGGGTGCACGCATGAGCGTCGCCACCTACATCGACGCCGACGGTACCCACGCCGGCACCGTCCAGCTTCCCGATGAGATCTTCGCCGTCGAGCCCAACGTCCCGGTCATGCACGCGGTGGTCAAGGCGCACCTCGCCGCCGTCCGGGCGGGGACGCACTCGACCAAGACCCGTGCCGAGGTCCGGGGCGGCGGGCGCAAGCCCTGGCGCCAGAAGGGCACCGGCCGGGCCCGCCACGGCTCGATCCGTGAGCCGCAGTGGGTCGGCGGCGGCGTCGCCCACGGCCCCAAGCCCCGGGACTACACCTTCAGCCTCACGAAAAAGACCCGGGCGCTCGCGCTGAAGGGCGCGCTCAGCGACCGTGCGAGCGAAGGCAGCATCGTGGTGGTGGAGCTGCCCCCCTTCGAGGAGCCGAAGACCCGGCGTGCTGTCGAGTTGCTCGAACGCTGGGGTGCGAATGGCAAGGTCCTCATCGTGACCGGACAGCGGGATCCCAACGAGCACATGGACACCTGGAAGTCGTTCCGCAACCTGCCGTACGTGCTGATGACCCAGGTGGCCACCACGTACCGGGTGCTCGCAGCCGACGTGGTCGTCCTGACCAAGGAAGCCCTCCGGGAGATCACCGGTGCCGATGCCGAGATCGGTGCTCCCGCAGCCAGGGAGGATGCTCCCGCAGTGACAGAGGATGCCCCCGTGACAGAGGATGCCGCGACCGAAACCGCCTCGGCAACGGCCGAGACCGAGACCGACACCGCCTCTGCAGACACCGAACCCGAGCCCCCAGCAGCGGAAGCCGGCCAGGAAGCCAGGGGGGAACCTGGCGGGGAAGCCGGCGGGGTCGCCACCGACGAGGGTGACGCCGAATGAGCACCGCCCGCGACATCATCCTGCGCCCGGTCGTGAGCGAGAAGTCCTACGGGCTGATCGACCACGACACCTACACGTTCATCGTCCCCCGGGCGGCCACGAAGATCGACGTCCGCCGTGCGGTGGAAGAGATCTGGGGCGTCAAGGTGGTGGCGGTCAACACCATCAACCGCAAGGGCAAGACCAAGCGGACCCGCAACATGACCGGCACCCGGGCCAGTTCGAAGCGAGCGATCGTCAAGCTCGCCGAGGGCGACAAGATCGAACTCTTCGAGACACGGTAGGGATCCAGACATGACCATTCGCAAGTCCAAGCCCACCACTCCCAGCCGCCGGAGCATGTCGTTCTCCGACTTCTCCGAGATCACCCGGGACCGGCCCGAGCGCTCCCTGGTTGTTCCCAAGCCCAAGCAGGCGGGCCGCAACGTCCACGGCAGGATCACCACCCGGCACCAGGGAGGTGGCCACAAGCAGGCCTACCGGCTGATCGACTTCCGCCGGGACAAAGACGGGATCCCCGCCAAGGTGGCCCATATCGAGTACGACCCCAACCGCACGGCACGGATCGCCCTGCTGCACTACGTCGACGGCGAGAAGCGCTACATCCTCTGCCCGGACAAGGTGGCGGTGGGCGACATGCTGATGAGTGGGACCACCGCGGAGATCCGTCCCGGCAACGCCCTTCCCCTCCGCAACATCCCCGTGGGAACCGTGGTCCATAATGTAGAACTGAAGCTCGGCGGCGGGGCGAAGATCGCCCGCTCGGCCGGGGCTTCGGTCCAGTTGGTGGCCAAGGAGACAACGATGGCCACCATGCGGCTTCCCTCCGGGGAGATGCGCCTCATCCCGGTGGGTTGCCGGGCCACCGTCGGTGAGGTCGGCAACTCCGAGCACGAGCTGATCTCGGTCGGCAAGGCGGGGCGGAGCCGTTGGCAGGGCAAGCGGCCGAGCGTCCGTGGTGTGGCGATGAACCCGATCGACCACCCGCTGGGCGGTGGCGAGGGCAAGGCCTCTGGTGGCCGCAACCCGACGTCGCCCTGGGGCAAGACCGAAGGACGCACGCGCAAGAAGGGCAAGTACTCCGACGCCGTCGTTGTCAGGCGCCGGGGAGCGAAGCGAGGAGGCTGAAGAGGTGCCGAGGTCACTCAGCAAGGGTCCGTTTGTCGACGACCATCTCCTGAAGAAGGTCGACGAGTTGAATCGCCGCGGGGACAAGCGGGTCATCAAGACCTGGTCCCGGCGCTCGACGCTCATCCCCGACATGGTGGGCCACACCCTCGCCGTGCACGACGGGCGCAAGCATGTGCCCGTGTACGTCACGGAGTCGATGGTCGGCCACAAGCTCGGCGAGTTCGCCCCCACCCGCACGTTCCGCACCCACGGTCACCACACCGAGCGAAGCTCGAGGCTGAAGTAGTCATGGCGAGAACCGGCAGGGAGGTCAACAGGGAGTCGACCGCTGGCGCGCGCTACCTGCGCATCAGCTCGACGAAGCTCAACCAGGTGGCTGCCCTCATCCGGGGCCAGCACATCGACGAGGCGCGCCGGATCCTCGCCTTCACGCCGAAGGCAGCCAGCTACGAGCTCTCGAAGGTGCTCGAGGCGGCCATCGCCAACGCCGAGAACAACCACAACCTTGCCGCTCACGAGCTGTTCGTGAAGACCGTCCAGGCAGACGAGGGGCCGACGCTCAAGCGGTTCCGACCCCGTGCCCTCGGCCGGGCCTACCGGATCCGCAAGCGCACCAGCCACCTCCACATCACGCTGGAGCGCCGGGCACCCGAAGCGTCGGAGCGGCCGGTCAGCCGTCCGGCCGTCGGGGACCAGGCGGCGCGGCGCTGGCGGCGGGGTCAGGCCAAAGACACTGCACCGTCGGGCGGGTCCAAGACCGCCGGGCGCCGGCGTGCCATCCGCGACCGGGGGGCCAAGGCAACCGGTCGAGGCCAGGGCACCGGCTCCGGTGGGCCCGGCCAGGCGGGACGAGCCCAGACTAAGGGAGGCGACAGGCGTGGGTCATAAGGTTCATCCCTACGGGTTCCGGCTCGGTATCGTCACGGACTGGAAGTCCCGCTGGTACGCGGAGGGCAACCAGTACCGCCAGTACGTGCTGTCCGACGACCGCATCCGCGAGTACCTGAAGAATCTCCTCCCGCACGCGGCGATCAGCCGCATCGAGATCGAGCGGACACGAGAGCGCGTCCGGGTCGACGTCCACACCGCCCGGCCGGGCATCGTCATCGGCCGCCGGGGGGTCCAGGCAGACGAGATCCGCGGCACCCTCGAGCAGATGGAGACCAAGGCAGCGCGTGTCGTCACCGGCAAGGACGTCAACGTCCAGGTGCAGCTCAACATCATCGAGGTGAAGACACCCGACCTCGATTCGCAGCTCCTCGCCCAGGCCGTCGCCGAGCAGCTCTCGTCCCGGGTGTCGTTCCGCCGGGCCATGCGCAAGGCGGTCAACACCGCGATCAAGGCGGGTGCCCAGGGGGTCAAGATCTCCTGCGCCGGCCGCCTCGGTGGCGCCGAGATGAGCCGCCGCGAGGGGTACCACGAGGGCAAGGTGCCGCTCCACACGCTGCGGGCCGACATCGACTACGGCTTCACCGAGGCCCGGACCACCTTCGGGCGCATCGGCGTCAAGGTCTGGATCTACAAGGGCGACGTCGTCCCCGTCCGCGAGTCCGCTCGCCGGCGGGTCGCCGAGCAGGAGGGCGCAGCCGCCACGCAGGCGGCAGCGGCCACCTCCGCGCCGGCCGAGCGGCCCTCCCGGCCGGCAGGCCGGCCAGGGGGCCAGGGCGGTCCCCGCGGTGGCCAGGGCGGCGGTGGCGGCTCCCGTTCGGGGGCTCCGGCCCGCGGGCCGCGGCGCGAGTCCCGGCCCGAGTCCCGGCCCGAGTCCCGGCCCGAGTCCCGGCCCGAGTCCCGGCCCGCGCCTGCCGCGGCAGAGACGCCCGCACCCGCAGCTCCTGCAGTCCCGGCGCCCACGACCCCGCAGGCTCCTGCGAAGCCGGCTCCCACTCTCACTCCTGCTCCTGCTCCGGCGCCTCCGGCGACCAGGGGAGGTGCCGGCGATGCTTAGCCCGAAGAAGGTCAAGCACCGCAAGCAGCACCGGGGCCGCATGCGGGGCCTCTCGAAGGGCGGGACCTCGGTCAACTTCGGCGACTTCGGCCTCCAGGCCATCGAGCCGGGGTGGATCACGAGCCGCCAGATCGAGTCCGCCCGTGTCGCCATCACCCGTCACGTCAAGCGAGGCGGGAAGGTCTGGATCAACATCTTCCCGGACAAGCCCTACACGAAGAAGCCTGCGGAAACCCGCATGGGCTCCGGCAAGGGCAACCCCGAGGGCTGGGTGGCGGTCGTGAAGCCCGGCCGGGTCATGTTCGAACTCGCCGGCGTCGCCGAGCCCGTCGCCGCCGAGGCCATGCGCCTCGCCGGCCACAAGCTGCCGATCCACACCCGGTTCGTGCGGCGGGAGGGGGGCGAGGCGTGAAGGTTGCCGAGATCCGCGAGCTACCTTCTGAGGAGCTGGAGACTCGCCTGGGCGAGGTGAAGGAGGAGCTGTTCAACCTCCGGTTCCAGCACGCCACCGGTCAGCTCGAGAACTACAGCCGGCTGGGTCAGGTGCGCCGTGACGTCGCCCGCATCATGTCGATCAAGCAGGAGCGTGCCCTCGGCATCGGCAGCGAGCCGGCGCCGGAGGAAGTGGAGCGCTCGCGCCGGCGGCGGGAACGGGAGGCCGAAGAGGCGGAGGACACCCCCAAGCGCCGTCGCGGCCTGCGCCGCAGGGGTGAGGAGGCGGGCGCCGACGAGGTGGCCGAGGGGCCCGACGCGGAGGGCCAGTCAGAGCAAAGCGCACTGTCCGCCGGATCCGAGGGAGTTGAGGAAGAGTGAGCGAAGCAGCAGCCGACACGACAGAGCGCGGCCAGCGCAAGGTGCGCATCGGCATCGTCACGTCCGACCGCATGGACAAGACGGTGGTGGTGCAGATCACCCAGACGATCCGCCACCCTCTGTACCCGAAGATCTATCGCCGCCGGAAGAACCTGTACGCCCATGACGAGACCAATGCCATCAAGGTCGGCGACACCGTGCGGGTCATGGAGACCCGTCCGCTGTCGAAGCTGAAGCGGTGGCGGGTCGTCGACGTGCTTGAGAGGGCCAAGTGATCCAGCAGGAGTCTCGGTGCAAGGTCGCCGACAACACGGGTGCCCGCGAAGTGCTCGTCATCAAGGTGCTCGGGGGGTCCCAGCGCCGCTATGCGGGCGTGGGCGACATCATCGTCGCCGCCGTCAAGGATGCCCTGCCCAACCAGCAGGTGAAGAAGGGTGACGTGGTCAAGGCCGTCGTCGTACGGACCGCAAAGGAGAAGCGGCGCCCCGACGGCAGCTACATCCGCTTCGACGACAACGCCGTCGTCATCATCAACGACCAGAACAACCCCCGTGGCACCCGGGTCTTCGGGCCGGTGGCCCGGGAACTGAGGGAGAAGCGTTTCATGAAGATCATCTCGCTCGCGCCGGAGGTTCTTTAGTGGTCCCCGCCCTCGATTACGGGCACGTTCGAACGCCCCTGCATCCCCGAATCGCGGCGTTGCTCGTCGGTTACATAGCCTCCGGCTATGCGCCCTCCTCGCGCCTGGCGCTCGGGGCGCAGGGACGCTCTCTGCGTGCCCGTCCTCTCGGCGGTGACCACTGATGGCCGCCCGTGTCCGCAAGGGCGACCGGGTCCACGTCCTGTCCGGCAAGGATGCCGGCAAGGAGGGCCGCGTGATCGCCGTCTTCCCCCGCAAGAACCGGGTGCTGGTCGAGGGTGTCCACCGCGTCAAGCGCCACGAGAAGGTGCGGCCGTCGGCCCGCGGCGGCGGCCAGGAGGGCGGCATCGTCACGAAGGAGCTTCCCGTCGACCTGTCCAACGTGACGCTGGTCTGCCCGAACTGCGGACCCACCCGCGTCGGGTTCTCGGTCGACGAGGAGGGCACGAAGATCCGTCTCTGCCGCTCCTGCGAAGCGGAGCTCGCCTGATGGCCACCGCGACGAGCAGCGGCTACCGGCCGCGGTTCAAGACCCGCTACCTCGACGAGATCCGTCCCAAGCTCGTGTCCGACACCGGGCTCAACCCCATGGCGGTCCCCCGCCTGGTCAAGATTGTCCTCAATATGGGCGTCGGCGAGGCCACCAAGGAAGCGAAGACCCTCGACGAGGCGGTCAACGACCTGCGGATCATCACCGGCCAGAAGCCGATGGTGACGAAGGCCCGGCGCTCCATCGCAGGGTTCAAGCTCCGGGAGGGCGTGCCGATCGGCGCCAAGGTGACGCTGCGGGGTGACCGGATGTGGGAGTTCCTCGACCGGCTGCTGTCCATCGCCCTGCCGAGGATCCGGGACTTCCGGGGCCTCAACCCCCGCTCGTTCGACGGCCGGGGCAACTACAGTTTCGGGGTCACCGAGCAGCTGATCTTTCCCGAGATCGACTACGACCAGGTGAAGCAGGTCCGTGGCATGGACATCACCATCACCACCACCGCAATCAACGACGAGCAGGGCAGGGCGCTCCTCGGTGCCCTCGGGTTCCCGTTTCGGACCAGTTAGGATCATAGAACATGGCAAAGAAGGCGCTCGTCATCAAGGCAAGCAAACCGCCCAAGTTCAAGGTGCGGGGCTACGACCGCTGCAAGCGGTGCGGTCGCCCGCGCGCCTACCTCCGCAAGTACGCCATGTGCCGCCTGTGCTTCCGGGACCTCGCCCACCGCGGGGAGATTCCAGGCGTCACCAAGGCGAGCTGGTAAGGGGGCCGATGACATGTCCATGACCGACCCCATCGCCGACATGCTCGCCCGCATCCGCAACGCGCAGGGTGCCGAGCACGACAACGTCGAGATGCCGCTCTCCAAGGTGAAGGTTGAGATCGCCCGCATCCTGAAGTCCGAGGGCTACATCGCCGATTACAAGACCATGACCGGCGAGGACGGGCACCCTGCGCTCAGCGTCCGCTTGAAGTACGGGCAGGGCCGGGCCAGGACCATCTCAGGGATCAAGCGCGTGTCCAAGCCGGGTGGGCGGGTCCACGCCAGCGCCACCGAGCTTCCCAAGGTCCTGGGTGGCATGGGCGTCGCGATCCTCTCGACCTCGTCGGGGATGATGACCGACCGCGATGCCAAGCGGAACGGCATCGGCGGCGAAGTCCTCGCCTTCATCTGGTAACAGGAGAGAGCACGCCCATGAGCCGTATCGGAAGAATGCCTATCCAAGTGCCGAGTGGGGTCGAGGTGACCTTCGAGCCCGGGTTTGTGCGCGTCAAAGGGCCGAAGGCCTCCCTGCAGCGCACGATCCCTGCGGTCATCGAGTTCCAGCGCGAGGGGGACACGCTCCTGGCTGTGCGGCCGTCGGACTCAGGCGAACACCGGTCGCTGCACGGCCTCACCCGGACGCTCGTGGCGAACATGGTGCTGGGCGTGACGCAGGGCTTCGAGCGCAAGTTGGAGATCCACGGTGTCGGCTACCGGTGCATCGCCCGGCCCGAGGGGATCGAACTGGCGCTCGGCTACTCCCACCCCATCCGCTACCCCGCCCCCGAGGGCATCACCTTCGAGGTGCCCAGTCCCACCCGGATCACGATCCGGGGCGCGGACAAGGCAGTGGTCGGCCAGGTGGCTGCCGAGATCCGGGCGCTGCGCAAACCCGACCCCTACAAGCAGAAGGGTGTCCGCTACGAGGGCGAGCACATCCGCAAGAAGGCCGGAAAGGCCTCGAAGTAATGAGGGGCAACGTCGACATGAGGGCAAAGGAATGAGTGCGAACCCACACGCAGCACGGATACGGCGCCACGCCCGCGTGCGCAAGAAGGTGTCGGGGACCCCGGTCCGGCCGCGCCTTGCCGTCTTCCGCAGCAACCGGCACGTGCACGCCCAGCTGATCGACGACGTCTCCGGCCGGACCCTGGCCGCCGCCTCCAGCGAGGAGGCTGCCGTTCGGGGTGCCACGTCGCCGCCGATCGAGCGTGCCGAGCAGGTGGGCAAGCTGCTGGCGGAGCGGGCCACCGCCAAGGGCATCACGGCCGTGGTCTTCGACCGCGGAGGTTTCCGTTTCCACGGGCGCGTGAAGGCCCTGGCCGATGGCGCGCGCAGCGCCGGACTGGAGTTCTAGATGCCACCACCAAGCCAATCACGGGGCAGGGGCCCCGGTGGTCCGGGCGGTCCCGGCGGGTTCGGCGGCCGTCGTGACGGCGCCCCCGGCGGAGGACGCCGCGACGGCCCGCGCCGCGACGGCGGGAGGAGCCGGGAGGACGAGGCCCGCGCCGGCTACATCGAGCGGATCGTGGGCAGGCCCCGCCGGGTCGCCAAGGTGGTCAAGGGTGGCCGCCGTTTCTCCTTCAGCGCCGTGGTCGTGGTCGGTGACGGCAACGGGCGCGTCGGGGTCGGCCAGGGCAAGGCCCGCGAGGTGCCCGCTGCCATCGCGAAGGCCTCCGAGGCGGCGCGCAGGTCCATGTTCGATGTGCCCCTCATCGGCACGACCATCCCCCACCAGGTCCTCGGGGAGGCGTCGGGTGCCGAGGTGATGCTGAAGCCGGCCTCGCCGGGAACCGGTGTCATCGCCGGCGGGCCCGTGCGCGCGGTCGTCGAAGCGGCCGGCATCAAGGACCTGCTCTCGAAGTCGCTCGGTTCGTCGAACGCCATCAACATCGTGCACGCGACCATCGACGGGCTGCGGTCCCTGCAGCGCCCCGAGGACGTCGCCCGCCGCCGTGGCAAGACGGTGGAGGAAGTGGCGCCCGCCTACCTGCTCCGTCCCAAGGCGGGCACCGCGCACGCCATCGCCGCGGCCAGCGCCGGTGCAGCGACGAATTCGGGGGCATAATCGACCGATGGCAGACGTGAGGATCACCCAGGTGAGGAGTGCCGCCTCGAGGCAGGCGGACCAGGGCCGGACGCTTCGGGCACTCGGGCTGACGCGCATCCGGTCCTCCGTGATCCACGAGGACCGGCCCGAAATCCTCGGCATGATCAACAAGGTGTCGCACCTCGTCGTCGTGGAGCCGGCCGACGGACGGACCGACAGCGACCGCAGGAGGCGGGGCCAATGAAGCTGCACGAACTCGCACCCGCACCCGGTTCCACCCGGCCCAGGCGGCGCGTGGGCCGCGGCCGCGCCGGCGACGGCGGCAAGACCGCCGGGCGGGGCACCAAGGGCGCAAAGGCCCGGGGTCAGATCGCCCGCACCTACGAGGGGGGCCAGATCCCGTTGCAGATGCGCCTGCCCAAGCTGCCGGGCTTCCGGTCTCCCAACCGAGTTCCCTACACCGTCGTCAACCTTGCCGCGCTGGAAGAGGCGTTCGAGCCCGGCACGATCGTCGATCCGGACACGCTGCGTTCCAAGGGCCTCGTGAAGAAGAAGGGGCCGGTCAAGGTGCTCGGCCAGGGCGACATCGCCAAGGCTCTCCAGGTTCGGGCGCACGCCTTCAGCATGAGCGCGGTCGCCAAGCTGGAGGCTGCGGGTGGTGCCGCCGAGGTGATCGAGCGTAGCTGAGCTGAGATGGTCACCGAAGTAGGTCACCGACACCAGGAGTCCTAGGTGCTCGCAGCGTTCGTCAACGCCTTCAAGGTCCCCGACCTTCGCAAGAAGCTTCTCTTCACGCTGTTCGTCATCGCCGTCTACCGGCTGGGGTCGCACATCCCCGTGCCCGGCATCGACATCAAGACGGCCCGCAGCCTGACGAGCGTCAACGGCGGCGTGCTCGGACTGCTCAACCTCTTCTCCGGCGGGGCGCTCACCCAGCTGGCGGTCTTCGCCCTCGGGATCATGCCCTACATCACGTCCAGCATCATCATGCAGCTGCTGGCGGTCGTCATCCCCAAGCTCGAAGCCTGGCAGAAAGAGGGCGAGATCGGGATGAAGAAGATCACCCAGTGGACCCGCTACCTCACCGTCGGCCTGGCCATTCTGCAGTCCACTGGGCTCGCCTTCCTCTTCCACCGTGGTGGTCTCCAGAACGCCCAGGGCCGGTCGGTCGACCTGATCCCGCACTTCACGCCCGCCCGGGTGGCGCTCATCGTGCTCACCCTCACGGCCGGCACGGCGGTCATCATGTGGTTCGGCGAGCTCATCACCACCCGCGGCATCGGCAACGGCATGTCGATCATCATCTTCGCCGCCATCGTCGCCCGCCTCCCCTCCGAGGGGTCGGCCATCTACCAGCAGCTCGGGCCCCGGTGGTTCGCCCTGATCATCGCCCTCGGCATCCTGATCATCGTGGCGATCGTCATCGTCGAGCAGGGCCAGCGCAGGATCCCGGTGCAGTACGCGAAGCGGGTGGTGGGCCGCAAGCTCTACGGCGGCTCGTCGACCTACATCCCGCTGAAGGTCAACCAGGCCGGCGTCATCCCGATCATCTTCGCCTCCAGCGTCCTGTACTTCCCCGCGCTGGTGTCGACGATCATCCCGTGGAAGTTCCTCAACACGTTCTTGTCGAACAATGTGGAGAACCAGGCCTCGCCGGTCCACATCATCCTGTACGGGCTCCTCATCGTGTTCTTCGCCTATTTCTATACCGCCATCACGTTCAATCCGATCGAGGTGGCCGACAACATGAAGAAGTACGGCGGCTTCATCCCCGGCATCCGCCCGGGGCGCTCGACCGCCGAGCACCTCGACTTCATCCTCACGCGCATCACCCTCCCCGGGTCGTTGTTCCTCGCCAGCGTGGCGATCCTGCCCTCCATCGCCCTGGCCTTGCTGAAGGTCCAGAACTTCCCCTTCGGTGGCACCTCCATCCTGATCACCGTCGGCGTCGCGCTCGAGACGATGAAACAGTTGGAGTCCCAGCTGCTCATGCGGCACTACGAGGGCTTCCTCAGCTGACGCCACCCAGCCGGTGGGCCCCGGGGAAAAGCTGGCCGTGCGGCTCCTGCTCCTAGGGCCACCAGGAGCTGGGAAGGGCACGCAGGCCGGCCGGCTTGCCGCGCACTTGGGCGTGCCCCACATCGCGACCGGCGACATGCTCCGCCAGGTCACTGTGGCGGATTCGCCCCTGGCTCGCCGCCTGCAGTCGTACATGGACCGCGGCGAACTTGTCCCCGACCACCTCATGAACGAGATCTTCGAGGAACGCATCAGCCAGCCCGACGCGCAGGCCGGTTGGGTCCTGGACGGGTATCCTCGAAACGTGGATCAGGCGAAGATGCTCGACGAGGCCCTGGCCCTCCGGGGGGTGGGCATCGACAAGGCGATCCGGTTTGCGGTCACCGGGCGCGAGATCGTGTCGCGCCTGTCGGGCCGGCGGGTCTGCCCGACCGATGGCAGCGTGTACCACGTAGTCACGAACCCGCCGAAGGTCGAGGGCATCTGCGACATCGACGGCACCCCGCTGGTCCAGCGCGAAGATGACCGTGAGGACACCGTCCTGAGACGCCTCGAGGTGTACGGGCAGCGGACCAAGCCCCTCTACGACCTGTACGGCGAGAAGGGGATCCTGGCGGAGGTCGATGCGATCGGGTCCCCGGACGAGGTCTACGAACGTCTTTTGAGGGTAGTGGGGGAGGACCAGGGGGGTCCAGGGGGGAGTAGCAGCCCGGCGGAGCGTAGCGGAGCCGGAGAAGCTGCGGATCCCCCCTGGCTCAGGGAACGCTCCGCAGGAGCGGACCCTGAGAGGAAAGAAGAGGGGGGTCACTCTTGATCCAGAAGAAGAGTCCTGAGCAGATCGAGAAGATGCTCGTCGCGGGGCAGGCCCTCGCCGACGTGATCGCCGAGTTGGCGAAGTCCGTGGCGCCGGGCGTCACGACCCGTGAACTCGACGGCATTGCGGAGCGCCTGATCCGCGACAAGGACGCCGTGCCCTCCTTCCTGGGGTACCGGGGGTTCCCAGGCAGCATCTGCGCCTCGCCCAACAACGTGATCGTGCACGGCATCCCCAACGACACCGTGCTCAAGGACGGCGACCTCCTCTCGGTGGACGTCGGTCTCATTCTCGACGGCTGGCACGCCGACAGCGCCCACACATACCCGGTCGGCACGGTCTCTCCGAAAGCGACCCGCCTGCTGGATGTCACGAAGGCCTCGCTCGAGGCCGGCATCGAGCAGTGCCGCCCCGGCAACCGCCTGACCGACATCTCCCACGCTGTCCAACGCGTGGTCGAGCACGAGCGTTTCGCCGTGGTCCGGGAATTCGTGGGGCACGGCATCGGGCGCAACCTCCACGAGGACCCCCAGATCCCGAACTTCGGCGCGCCCGGGCGCGGCCCGGCGATCGAGGCGGGCATGGTCTTCGCCATCGAGCCCATGGTCAACGCCGGCGGCTGGCGGACCAAGACCCTCGACGACGGCTGGACCGTCGTCACCGCCGACGGAAGGCTCTCGGCACACTTCGAGCACACGGTGGCTGTCACCCCCGCCGGCCCCCTGGTGCTGACCAGGCTCCCGGCCCCCTCCTCGGTCGCCCACTAGGCGGCTTCCCACCTTTCTCGGGTAGTTCCCTCCAAAAAGAGCGCATGCCGCACCTTTTGGAGGAATCTTCCTCCGCAGGCCAGGCTCCAAGGGGAGGGAGGGGCGAAAACGCGAATGTTTGGGTATCCTCACATCCCCTGGAAAACGGGGCCCGCTGAGGGGGCGGGACGGCATGGAACCGTTGGACGAGCTGGACCCACTGGCCGCGGTGTTCCCCGAGGACGACGTACAGCACCTCGGGCTCTCGCCACTCGGCGGCTCTGTGGAGACGCGGGCGCCCCGCCGCGAGGCGCCGCCCGCCCCGTTCCCCCTCGACCCCATCCTGGCCCCCGTCTTCCGCGATTTCGAGCAGTCCGGCGTCCGGTGGTGCCTGCTGGGCCTCCCGGAACGAGCCCCTGACGGAGCCGACGAGGAGGTCGTTGCCCTCGTTGACCGCTCTGCGCTGGCTACGGCCCGGCGTGTCCTCAGGGCCAACGGCTTTGCCCCGATCCCGACGTGGGGCCGTGGCCCCCTTGCCCGCTTCGTGGGCTACAACCCCGCCACCGACCGCTGGGTGATCCTGGATATTGCGACCCGGCTCACGTACGGGCCCTACGCCGAGCTCGAGACCGCCGCCGAGGGCGGGTGCCTGGAGCGGCGGCGGTGGGAGGGGGGCGTCTACGTGCTCGCCGCCGACGACGCCTTCTGGACCCTGTTGCTGCACGTGCTCCTCGACGACCCGACGCTGCTGGGAGCCCGGCCCCCGGCGTTTGCCAAGACGCTGGAGCGTCTGGCCGTCGAGGCCCGCGCCGATGGCCCCCTCGCCCGTGTCATCGCTGCATTCCTGCCAGAGCGCTGGACCACGGATGTCCTCGTCGACTGCGTCTGGGACGGGGACTGGGACGCGCTGGAGCGCCTTGCCCCGGCACTTGCAATCGAATGGGGACGCCGCCAGGAGCGACCGGCCCGGCGGCGCGACCTCGCCAACCGGACCCTCCGCAGGTTCTCCGCCCGCCGGCTGCTGCCGCCGCCGCGGGGTCTCTCGGTGGCCCTGCTCGCTCCCGACCCCGCCGCCAAGGCCAACCTCGCGGCCGAGCTTGGCCGGACCTTCTACCTACCCGTCACCTACATGCGCATGAGCGCCCCGCCCCGTTCCCGGGCGGGGACCGTCGTGCGGCCCGGGTTCTTCCGGACGCTTTTCACCCAGTGGCACCGCTACCTGACGGGACGCCAGCGGCGGTCGAAGGGCCGGCTCGTCGTGTTCGACCGCTACACCTACGACTACCGGCTTCCCCCCATGAAGCGGGCCCGTGCCCTCGGCAAGCTGCGGCGGGTCATCCTCGGCCGGGCCTGCCCGGCACCGGACGTCGTCGTGGTCCTCGACGACCCGACCCCTCCCAAAGTGCGCAAGCTCCGCCCCGACGTCCCCTTCGAGACGGTCCGCCAGCGCTACCTCAACCTCTCCCAACGCCTGCCCGATGCGATCGTTGTCGAAGCACCGCCCGGCGACGAGCGGCTGCGGCGCGAGATCACTGCCCAGATCTGGCGGGTCTATGCCGCCGCCCCGCCCACGTCGTGGCTCCTTCGTCTGGGGAATCTCCTCCAGCGGTAGCACCCCGCGGAGCGCCGCGGCCAGCGTTACAGCCGGCCGCGTGAGGGGGGTCCAGGGGGGAGTAGCAGCCCCCGGAGCGTAGCGGAGGGGATGAGCTGCGAATCCCCCCCGGCTCCTATGGGGGGCTCGTGGCACGCTCCGGAGGCGCGGGCCACGAGAGGAAAACTCAGCCAACCATGAACCTGAATTAATCCAGATCAGCCTCCGATTCTGCCGACACTGATACAAATGGCTGCTGCGCGCTCGTTCGGGCTCAGGCTTGCCGCGCTCGCCTGCGCGGCTGCCGCCGGTCTGCCGGCATGCTCCGCGGCCGTCAGCGCTCCCGGCGCCGAGCCCCGTTCCGCCTCGCCGGCGCCGGGGCCGCCCGCGCCGACCGCCGCCCAGCAGCAGGCGGCGCTCTGCCGCTCGGCGGGCAGGGGGCCGGGTGTCGCGGGGAGCCTGGTCGAGGGCATCACCCACACCCAGTACAGCGCGGACAACAGCGGCGACACTGCGTCGGTGGGCCGAGCCGCGGGCGTGCTGTCCGGAGACGGCAACTGCCTGCAGAACCAACACCTCATGGGCTGGGGGGCCGAGAACCCGGAACCGTCGCCAGGGGTCTTCAACTTCGCCACCCTCGACGCCCGGATGGACGTGATCCGCAGGTCGGGCGGCACGCCGGTGCTTACCCTGTGCTGCGCCCCCGACTGGATGAAGGGCGGCGCCGCGGGCACCACCGACTGGACCAAGCTCGACGTGGCCCCCACCCCGGACCACTTCGCCGACTTCGCCGCCCTCGCCCGGGCCGTGGCGAAGCGGTATCCCGACGTGCTCCACTACCAGGTGTGGAGCGAGCTGAAGGGCTTCTACAACGCCAAGCTGAACCGCTGGGACTACGAGGGCTACACCGCCCTCTACAACATGGTCTACGACACCTTGAAAGGGGTGAATCCGGCGATCCAGGTGGGCGGCCCGTACGTGGTCATGGACAGCGAGGCCGACGCCACGCTGATGAGCAACCCTTCGGCGGTGCGGGGGGTCTGGGGGACCCTGGACCAGCGGGTGGTCGACGTCCTCGGCTACTGGCTGGCCAACATCCATGGCGCCGACTTCCTTGCGGTCGAGGCCGGGACGTCCAGCCGGGACGGCACGCCGGCCACCGATGAGTTCACGGCCACCCAGAAGCTCGGGGACCTCACGACGTGGCTCCGGTCGCGCACCAACCTCCCCGTGTGGTGGTCCGAGTGGTATGTCGTGCCCACCACCGGTTCCGGCTGGACCGACGCGCACAAGGCGGCGGTCGTCGCCGACGCCCTCGCCCGGATGGTCACCGCCGGCACCGCAGCCGCGCTGCTCTGGCAGCCGCAGGCGGATGCCACCGGCTGCCCCTTCGCCTGCCTGTGGACCGACACCCGGGTCCCCCACGGCGGCCAACCCACGGTGCTGGCCTCGCTCTGGCCGGTGCTGGGCCAGTGGCTCGCCGTCCCGGGTCATCACGCGGTCGGTGCCACGCCTGCGAGCGTCACCGCCTTCGAGACCGGCCGCTCGTTGCTCGTCATCAACACCACCGACCAGCCGGTCACCGCGAGGGTCGCGGGCGCCGTCCTGCCCCTGGGCGCGTATGGTGTCGTGGTGCACGACGCCGCGGGACCCACCTCTTGACCCCCACCCCTGAGGGGACCCCGGTCATGACCCCCACCCCTGAGGGGACCCCGGTCATGACCCCCACCCCTGAGGGGACCCCGGTCATCCGCGGGGCCGTCCACCCGTTGCTGGCCGAGGTCTTCGCTGCCCTCGACGCCGCCGAGGTGCAGTGGTGCCTGCTGCGCGGCGAGTCGGCGCTTGCCGTCCCAACCGGCGACATCGACCTGCTCGTCGCCCCGTCGCAGATCCGCGAGATGGAGGCGGCCCTGGCCCCCATCGCCGTCGTGCCCGTCGAGCGATGGGGGGGCGTGCACCGATTCTTCTACGGCTACCACGCCGCGTCGGACCGGTGGATCGAGCTCGACGTCGAACTGGAGCTGGCCTTCGGCCCGCAGGCCAGCTTCCTTGTCAACTGGATGCTGCCGAGCCTGCAGGCCGGGGTTGCGGCGGGCTGCCTGGCGCGGCGCCGGCGCAGCGGGGATGTCTGGGTCCTGGCGCCCGACGACGCCTTCTGGGCGCTGCTCCTACACTGCATCGTCGACAAGGCCGCCGTGGCCGAGCGGCACTGGGGCCGTCTCACCGAACTGGCCGCCGCCGCCTCGCCCTCGAGCGAGTTCGCGGCACTCGTCGGCGCCTGCTGCCCGCCCGGGTGGGATGCGGCCCGGATGATCGCCGCCGCGGCAGCCGGTGACTGGGACGCCCTCGTCCAGGTCGGCGCCGAGCTCCCCCGGCGGGCGACCGCCGCGAGGCCCGTTGCGACCAGAGCCACCGCCCTCCTGCGCGGCGTCGCCCGGTTGGGAGCCACCGCCTGGAGGATGCGCCGCGGGCGGGGGTTCAGTGTCGCCCTGCTGGGCCCGGACGGGGCGGGGAAATCCACGCTCTCCACCGGCATCGTCTCGCACTTCGGGCTACCGGCGAGCCTCGTGTACATGGGCCTGTGGCAGGGGGAGGAGGGCCAGCGGCGCTCGATCGTGCGGGCCGGTCTCGCCGTCGCCAACCGCCCGCTCAAGGTGTGGCGCCGGTACCTCGTGAGCCGCTACCACCGGGCCAAGGGTGAGCTCGTGGTCTTCGATCGTCACGTCTACGACGCCCTCCTGCCGCCCGAGCCTCCCCTGGTCTGGGCGAAGCGGTCGTTCTTCGGTTTCCTCGCCCACTGCGCACCCGGGCCGCACCTGGTGCTGGTGCTCGACCTTCCGAGCGAGGTCACGATCAGGCGCCGCCCCGAGGAGAAGCCCGAGCACCTCGAGGCTCTCCGGGAGCGGTACCTCGAACTCGCGGAGCGCCTCGGCACGGCGCAGGTGATGTCCGCCGCCGGCACCCCCGACGAGATGCGGGTGGATGCGACCAACCGGATCTGGCGGGCCTTCGCGGCCCGGCGTTCCTCGACCCCGCTGCGCCGGGACTAGCCTCCGTGCGGCGAGCCAGCGCAGGCGTCTCCCTCGTCCAGGCCCGCCTCCGGCGGACGCTCGACGGCCGCCGCCGCATGGGCGAGGCCACTGACCTGCTCCCGGCTGTCCTCCAGGAGGTCGTGGGGCAGGCGGGCGTCGCCGGCGCAACGGAGTGGGTGCTCCAGGGTGTCCACCTGTCCGGCACCCAGGTGGTGGTGATGATGGTGGGCCCCTCCGGCGAGCCGGCGACCGCGGTCGTGAAGATGCCGGCCACCCCCGACGGGGTCGCCAGCCAGCGCCGGGAGGCCGAGGCCGTCACCGGGCTCCGGGCCACCCTCGAAGCCGGGTCGTCGGCCAGCACACTGTCGGCCCTCATCCCGGTCCGGCTGGCCGAGGGCGAGGTCGGCGGCGTTGCCTACACGGTCGAGCGGGCGGTGCCGGGGGTCGAGGGCCGCGTGCTGCTGCGCTACCCCTCGACGAAGGACAAGGTCGTTGCGGCCGCGGCCGGGGTCGCCCGTGAGCTGCACAGGTCCACGGCAACCCGAGCGATCGTCGGCGAGACCCTGCTGCGGCGCTGGGTGGACGACCGGGCACGCCTCCTGGGCCCCGCCACCCGAAACACTGCTGCGCTCGAGCGCCTGGAGCGGCTTCTCCGCCAGACACTGGGGGGACGCGAGGTCACGACCTCGTGGGTCCACGGCGACTTCTGGCCCGCCAACGTGATCTTCGACCCGGACACCGAGGGAGAGCGCCTGGCGGTGTCGGGCGTTATCGATTGGGAGTGGGCGGCGGGCGACGAGCTTCCGGCCCAGGACCTGCTCTACCTGCTCCTGCACATGCGGATGGTCGCCGAGGGCCGGGAACTGGGGCCGATCCTCGTCTCGCTGCTCACCGGGGATCCCCTCAGCGCCGCCGAGCGGGAACTGCTGGAGCCCGAAGGCCTGCGCGCCGATCGGGAGACCATCCTGCTGGTGTGGCTGCGTCACGTCGCCTACAACCTGATCCAGTCCCCTAGCGAAGCCCGCAACTGGGTCTGGACCAGCCGCAACATCGACACCGTCCTGCACCTGCTCTGACGGCCTCCGGCCGCAGCCACCTCGGGTCCCCTGGAGCAGGGCACCGATCCCGGGCTTATTGCTCAGCAGGGCGCCGAGGGTGGCTGGGCCGTGCGAGGCTTGCCGTCAGGGGACCGAGCTGGCTGGGGCATGGAGGGGAGAGCGACCGCGCCCGGGCCATCCCCTCGAGTGGCCCGGACGTCGATCATGACGACGACCAGCCAACCGGAGATGGTTTGGCTCAGGAAGGCATCAGTTCGTTCTTCATTAAGGTGACAACAGACATGACAACGCAGGAACGTAGAAGAGGGTGAGGCACCGAACGGGCTGACCTAGGCTCTACCGGGCAAGGCGAGAAGCGTCGAAAGCACGCGTTCGTCCAACGCTCTCACCGCCTGTGAGGTTTCCATCGGCATGAGTTGAACCCGGACGTTGCGAACCGCCATCAGGCCCTCGGTATCTCCGAGCTGCGTAGCCATCGTGAAGGCGTCTGCACCCAGGTCGCACGCCTGCTCCGCGTCGCCCATCTGAACATAGGCCTCGGCCAGCTTGGTCAGCGTGTACGCCCGCCTCTTCGTGGGGGCGGGGCCCAAATACTCAAGCCCCTCTGTCAGTGCCGGCACTGCCATGGCGGGGAGCTGGAGATGACTGCTGCAAGTCCCTGGTACCGGCTGATCTCCTTGTCGTCGATCGGGAATATCCATGGCCAG
>WNFC01004076.1_pt1 | contig 32785 bp, 45 predicted proteins | sample 5400541 | NCBI WGS metagenome assembly WNFC01 (sample SAMN13153342, study PRJNA577476) | soil metagenome | isolation source: 120 cm saprolite under Douglas fir tree site 2 hole 2 replicate 1 | place: USA:California | collected 2015-04-18
CGACTTTCTGCGTCAGAGGGGGGAACCTGAAGGACAGAAGGGGCACCCAATGTTATGATAGGATATCGCTGCCTTTGCGGGCAAGTCGCGTACGTAGGCTTAAAAATCTGGCTGGACCACGGGATCTATAGTATTCAATGCAAGAGAGGATTTGGTTATCGCGTGGAAGATCCGGTGAATGGGCGTGATTTGGGCGGGACCAGTCAGGTACATGAATACGTTAGTTGAGGTCCTCGAGGGAGTAGTCCGTCCGAGTCGGATGACAGTGTACAGAAAAGGCCTGTGTGCTCCGCTATACCGCGTCACCAGGGTAAAGCTTGAGCCCGTGAGGCAGCATCAACGAGTTCGTTACCAAGTACAGCAATAGAGTTCATAAGCTGAGCTACATGAAGAGACACAGGGAATCAGAGCCACCTATATTACGGGCACTTACTGTATCAAACACAGGCAGCAGGCAGAGCCCTGAGACGAAGACTGCCTGCGACGCACTGGTGACCGACACCCTCCCTTATGGCTGTCGAGACAGACCAAGTCCACTAATCGCGCGACAGGCGTTCAGTGAGCCCCTGAGTGTTCCTTAATTTCCCGCAGTCTGGCATGGACCATGAATGAGCCAACGGTTTGAAATCGCCACATTGCCGTGAATCATGTGGACGTACTATTTTCAAGTTGTAACGGGCGAACTATTTTTTTCTTTGCTCTCCTAGGAATCAAGTCTGACGCTCCAACTCACGTACATACGCAGGAATGTTGGAAAGCGCATTCAACCTATTTCAGCAGATATCAATGGGTAAGTGGGTGCATCTTCAGACGGCGTCCCACGGGTTCCCAGGGCTTATGCTGTCAAGCAGGAAACTGGTGAGTAAATGCGAAGAGGGTATCTCCAGAGTGGCGGATCGTTTACCTGATCAGAAGCGAGTAGGGACGTGACTGCGACATCGGCGGTCTCTTGCGTCTCCGTTTTGTTCTCGTCAGTCAGGAATGATTAATGATGACTCGATGCGATACCTCGGTGGGAAGTAGGCTGGAATATCCGTTTTCTCGGGAAGGCACGTCCGATCTGAAACAATTTTTTGAGGCGGTGAGAGGTCTGCACAATAATGTGTACGCGGGACTCCGATGGATTGTCCATTATATCCACAACAGCAGCGACCTTGCTCATCCCATCTGCCTCTATAACCGGCCACTTGTAAAAAAAAACCTAGGATGAGGTGTTGCATTGATCAGGGGGTAGTGTGCCGTAGGCAAATTAGCCCCAATACGAGATCGAGAAGAGGAGGCGGAGGCGGAACACTCTTGGACAAGAGCTCGCGTGCCAAATCTATCACCAGGTGGAGCGCGATGCAGTGGGACGTAGTGACTTACTAAAGTTAGAGTCATCCCTGTCGAGCGAGGGGACAAGCTATGGAGGGACTACTATCAGGGGTCAAGGACATATTTTTTAGGTATCATGCTGGCTTGCCCACTGCCTTCCCGATCGAGAACGGCCGACTTGCGCAGTGGGAATCCCGTGTAAAACCGGTCATAGGGGATTGCCTACTTTCAATTAGTCTCATTATCCCCTACAATGAGAGGTGAGATGAATATTCATAAGGGATATGAAAAGCTCGATCATGGATGCATGGATGCTCTGAGCTCTCAGTGTGGCGGAACGTGCCGGGGAAATGACGGACGGGCCGCCGTCACTTCCTGTGTTCTATGGCGTCCATGACGACTATTAGTGTCAAGACAAAGTACTTTCCATCTTCGAGGGCATCATCGCCTGCGCTGGCACTGCAGGTGACGTGTCTAGCAGATTCATATATGCTCTGGATTGGAGCGACGGAGGAGGTGACGTGTCTAGCAGATTCATATATGCTCTGGATTGGAGCGACGGAGGAACTTGAGGAGAATGCCGGCCGCGCTAATTTGAGAGGCCATCTTGGCAAAGATTGGGCGGTGGCAATGCCCCCCTGGAACGTGCGTACTCACAGAATGGAAGAGTAGCAACGAAAATAATTTTTATACATCGTATCACAGACACTTCCAGCAACAGGAACGCAGCTGTTGCGGACCTCGAGTTCTGATTTAGCGCTTTCGATAGCGAAGAGGCTCGGTGAGCAATCAATTTGCGAGAGTTGTAGGATGGCTGATGACAAATTGTTTTGCCGCAGCACGACGGTTTGGGAAGCAGATATTTTTATCTGTGGATGTACCAGTTTCAGTAGGGGATGATTCTGGGACGATTGTACAAGTTGAAAAGGCGCTGGTGGATACGTTGAAGGAGATGGAGAAGAAATAGATGGTTAGATGGGATAATACTGTACTGTATGGATCCTGGGAGACGAGACCGACTGCAACCACAGCCATAACCACGATCATGTCCGTTTAACCTTGCTCCTCCTCGGGCCTCCCTTTCCCTGCCCGCTCACTTTTTTTCGTGTCTGTGGCCGCATTTCCTTTCCTCCCACCCCTTTGTCACCTACTCATCGTTATCCTTTTGGTGTCCGGTCGCCAGCCCTTCCGAATCGCCCAAGTAAGTAGGACATGTCGGAACCTGAACTAGCCTACATGAGCGGTGCCAACGACGACTTTGATCTCCCTCGCTGGCAGACACAATCTGCACACATACCCAGCGACCTTCTTCCTTCTTCTATCCAGTCGGCTCATTCTGCAGCCAATCCTTCATATCTCTATCCAGTTCCACCACCGCCCGCTCAACCGTCGTCTTCTGCCTCATCTAGAAATAGGGCACAGCCTTCCTCAGTACATCAGCCCTCTTCCTCTTCCAACACAAGACCACCAAGAGTTAACCAGCTACTTGAAGACGATTCACCTCTCTCGAGCACCTCCCTTCCATATCTTTCTACTCCACAGAACCAACTTTCTCGTAGTGCATCTCTCGGCGCTAGCGCATCCGCAGGCTCCGCACGGGCCCGTCGACACCATATGCCAGATGATTTAGAGGGTGCCTACGGCACCGCCAATGCCACCCCTTCTAGTCATCAGCGACAACAGTCCAACTCCTTCTACAACTCCAGCGTTGCATTCCAGACGACATCTTTCGGCGCAAACGCCAGCGACTCGAATCTGAATTCACAACCAACCTCGACCGACCCCACTTACCAAGACATATACTTTAGTAGTCCTGGCGGTCAGCCTCCCAAGCGATCACACACTCAGCACGATCCTAGTACCACAAACCGCGCCGTCCGCTCTCCACACAGGGCCAATGCCAACCCATCTCTCCTCGACCCCTACGCCCAACAGTCCCAATATTCACCTACTTCTGCCCCTTACAATTACCAGTCCTCCAACTTTCACGGGCGTTCCCATTCTCAAACAAAGGTTGAGGCTGTTACGCCCCCCGCTACGTCGCCCTATTCCCAGCCGAATGCACCTCCTCCACCTCCTCCACCAATCTATTCGCCATCATACGCAATGGACACGGGCAGTCCTCATCTTCCTCCATCGGCGCTTCTGACTCAACCACTGAAACAACATATCTCCGTTTCGACACCGAGCACCCCCATTGGGTTTCCTGCCCCCCAGCACAGCCCTGCTCCTCCTGGTCCGTACTACCCTCAGTCCCAGGAGCAACCCATGATGGTGGACCCCCCTGCGAAGCGACGTGCGTCTGGCCTCAGACGGGTGCGCGATCAACGCGATCTGCGCCCTCAAGTCCAGACCCGTCCTGCGGCTCGGCGTATGGACGCGTCCGGCACGTTTCTGTCGGTACGTTCTGACAATTTTCCTATGTTGGAGTCTATATCTTAATGGCTACTATTCTCGCGTCGCAGCCGCTGCGTCAGCTGACTACCCACATCAACGATACCTACCGCATATGTAACCCTCAGTTCAAGTATGAATCAACGCATAACCCAAGACGAGTACTCACAAAGCCGAGCAAGCCGGCGCACAACGAAGGGTATGACAACGAGGACTACGACTATATCCTCTATGTCAATGATTGGTTGGGAACTGAAGAGGGACACAAGTCCGTCAATGTCCTGTTCATTTTGACATCACCCTGAACAGTTTTACTGTCTTAGATACCTGATTCTCGACGTTCTTGGCCAAGGGACATTTGGGCAGGTTGTCAAATGTCAAGACATGAAGACGCATGAAATAGTGGCGGTCAAAGTTGTCAAGAACAAACCCGCTTATTTCAACCAGAGTATGATGGAAGTTACCATCTTGGAATTAGTTTGTCTTTTTATGGTGCACCTTTCGTCTCCGCTGACTGAGGTTTTACAGCTCAACAACCAATGCGACCCTCATGACGAACACCACATCCTTCGTTTGCGAGACTCCTTCATCCACCGCAATCATTTATGCCTCGTCTTTGAGTTGTTATCGTCAAATCTGTATGAACTGATCAAACAGAACCAGTTCCAAGGCCTCAGCACCCAACTTGTGAAGGTCTTTACAGCTCAGCTCCTAGACGGTTTGACGATCTTGAAGGAAGCCAGGCTGATCCACTGCGATCTCAAACCCGAAAACATTCTTCTGAAGTCGTAAGTCCTGTCGCTCTACGCTTAAATTATGTTGCTAGAGCTTCTATAGATTACAGTCGCCGCAGATCAAGGTCATCGACTTCGGTTCCGCCTGTCACGAGCGACAAACGGTCTACACTTACATCCAGTCACGATTTTACCGCTCGCCCGAAGTGTTATTAGGCCTGCCTTATACTGCGGCAATAGATATGTGGTCCCTCGGCTGCATAGCTGTTGAACTTTTCCTGGGCCTTCCACTCTTCCCTGGTACAAGTGAATACAACCAGATCACTAGGATCGTTGATATGCTTGGGTAAGAGCTTCCTCGCCGCCGGCCTTTGTGGGTTTGACGGACGTATATGCAGCCAACCACCTACATATATGATGGACATGGGCAAGCAGACTAGCCAATTCTTTGATTCCTTTGTGGATGTGTATGGCCGTAAGAAGTGGCGCCTGAAGAGCCTTGAACAATACTCTCGCGAGCACAACACCAACGAACAACCTGGGAAACAGTATTTCAAGGCTACGACGCTACCAGAAATCGTAAATACGGCCCCGATGCCGCAGTTCAAGTCCGGGCGACACAGTGCCGAGATGGAAAAAGGTTTTTCCATCCCCCCCGTCCCTTGAGTCCCTCGTCGAACTAACTGCTGCGCTCTTTTCGTGGACTTGATTCTTTAGAACTGAATAACCGTGCTTCTTTTATTGATTTTTGCCAGGGTTTATTGAATTTGAACCCCATCGAGCGCTGGTCACCTCAGCAAGCTAGACTTCACCCATTTATTACCGGGGAGAAGTTCACTAAGCCTTTCGTGGTAAGTCAAAATGCTCTGTGATCTGCCTGTGGCATTTTTTCACGCGTCCGATCAGCCCTCCGGTCACCCTTCACAGCAGCAAGTTGCCACTTCATCTGTTTCGCCAACCACAGCTACGTCAGACCCCAAACGTCCATTCGGCGGGCTTGTTCCGTCTCAACCCAAGGGCACGCGAGCATACCAGGATGCCGCCTCGTACAACCAGCACCTTGCTCAGCACCAGGCTTACACCGCCCAAGCCCAGGCCGCTTCCCAGGCAGCAAACAACGTATTTCGTAACCCTTATGTTACAACGCAATTGCCGTCGCAGCCGACATCCTCCGCATACCCTGCTTCCACGACAGACTCAGGGAACACGTATTCGCAACCACCGCAGCCACAACATTCGCAATATGCGACAAGTACACAGAGTCAGGACAGCTTGTTTTGGGAGTGATTGTTCTGTGCTCACATGCCATCTTACAGGACCGAACAATAGTAGCGGGGCACCACAGCAACCCTATAACTCATCCGGGAGCAACGTTGCGGTTTCATCTCACATGAATCCGAACCCGCCCTCGAACGCGTACTATCCCAGCTCCCGCACGCGCGCAAACACAATTAACCACATGGACAGGATTCCGCCCGCGCTTGCGCGTCTCCAGCATATGTCGCAGGATGTGATTGGTGGGCGCAATGCCCTCACTCCTGTTCTCAACCGCGATGATGCTATCAAGGAGTGGGAGCGGCGACAGTCTGGCAAGGCTACCACCGCACAGCCATATCCGCAGCTCGAGTTTCTACAGCAGCAGGCAGAGCTCGCAGCGGCATCTGGCATAGCAAGCTGGCAGCAACCCGCGACGCGCTACCAGCCGGCACAGAGCTCAGGGCTTGCACACCAGTATCACCCGCCTACAGCGATTGTTGTGGACGACGAGCGAAGGGACGCAATAATGTCAAATGTACGGGCGACTGCGCAGGGTCAAACCTATATCTCGAACCCTATCACAAATCCACCAGCGGCCTACACTGGTGCCGCGACAGCGGCTGCCAATCGTTTTTCTGTGACGTACCCGCCACAGCCTACGGCTGGTTCACAGTCACAGCCAGCACCGCCACAACAACAACAGTCGCCGACGTCCCCATTTGACTCGTTGGACCGTCGACCGGACATGGGTGGGCTGTTCGTCCCCATGCAACCGGATCACTACTCGCAGTATACTGGTACTTCGGTCGCGGGCGGCCGAAGCGCCGTGGCCCCGCCCGCGCCAGCAGTTCCGCCTTCTTTCTATGACAGTGCGGTGTCCCAGCAGACGAACGCTGCACCGCTGCGCAATCCGTTCTCGGGAGATGCTTCGCCCGCTGGGAGCGGCCCAGCTGCGAGTGGTAGCGCGAACGTGGCAAAGGACAGAAGAGGTAGCGGAATCGAGTTTTGGCCGCGGTAAGCGCGCAATTACCAGCGCAACCGGTTTCTGGTCGATCTCGTTCTACCGACCTTGACGCAGTGCCACCCAATTATCTCTTCCATCTCCTCGTGCAAATTTCTCTTTTCCTTCTTCCACAGCTTTTTGGTCCCGATTTTCGAATGCATGCACTTAAGATCGACTTCAATACGCTTCACACAATACACCATCCCTGCGATCCACGATTTCACATTGTAGGCCTTTTCTCAAGGCCCAACCTCCCGCCGAACGAATTTCGGACCTCGTTTGCATTGCACGTGTGTGTATGGTGTAGCTACCACGCAAATATATATGTTTCGGCAGTGCAACGTGAATACTGAATGGATAAGGACCATTGCTATCGCCATTCCATGATGGCCTTGCTTCCTAGCTCGTCTCGACCGCATCGGGGAGTTGCCCAAAAAGTTCTTCAACTTCCCATGCGCCTGCCCAGTACCGGACTTGACACAAAAGGCCTTTCCTTTCGCCTTCCTGCTGGATGCGATGCTCCAAGCCTCTGTATCTGCGGCAATATACCATATCCTGCCTGCAAGCAATGATATCATGGTCTCAGGTCCAAACATGATGGACGATACCTTCTGAGTCTCATGATGGGGCAGAAATCATTAGAGCCGTCTCCGACGTAAATGATCCGGTCATAGTCCGTACCGTGGCGTCCGAGGAACGCTTCGAGTTCTTGACCTGCAGAGACAGTAGTTGAGTGTTGAATGGGCATCGAATGATTTGTGGCTTAGGAGTCACCTTTGCAAAGGTTCACGCCGCAGCCGAGCGGACAGTTATGCTGTGGTCCATTGGGGTCGATGTGCCGTCTGAGTTTGAGCAGACCGGACGGGTCCCACTCTGCAGGATTGGTCACTATCTCCGTGAAGAGATCCTGGAGACCCTTTGCCTTTTGTATACGCAAGTAAGTCGTCGTTTTCATTCTGGAAGGACGCCACGGATCATCGCGGGATGCTGGCGAAGTGGGTGAGCGCGTGGGACAGGAAAAAAAAAAACATGGGTGAACTTGCAAAGGGCATGATTCGGAGCGCTCCTTCGACGTCCTCTCTGGTACCACCTCGCTCGTGCAGTTCGCGGAGACTTCGAGCGCTGTAAAGAGACGAGTCGCTTAAAAAAAGACGTCATGATAGGTGACCTCAGCGGCGCATTACATCAAGTCAGTCCACTGATGTTGATTCTTGTCGTTCTTCATCTTTCGGCGGATATCCGGTGCTAAAACCTCAAAGATCCATCTATCAGAATCCTGATCTGCCAGAGACCTAACGTATGTGCAGGTCAAGGTCATTCATATTAGTAATTGCATAAATTAGATAACACGGCGCATTCACCAGTCAAAATCAAAAACGATGAGTTGTCGCTCTACTTGCTTGGACATGTCAGAACAAGGTGGTTGATAAAATTATCAAGGAGAGATCAGATTAACCGCGCATATGCGGTGTGGGTCACGTGGAGGTCGCATGAAAGCATGTGACTTGTGCGCCTGGCCTCCGTCGCCGTGGGCGAACCCGACCACCCGACCCCAGGTCGTCTTGAACCTCATGGCCCTCCCAGAACAGAATTTCTCTAGCGCCTTGGCGACATGGAAGAGTACGTCAATGTACACCAATATGATTCTTTATTGACTCGCGCATCACTTCCAGATATCAACCTTTCCGAGCTCCAGAAAACTCTTGACGCACAGGGTATTGAGGTCGTAGAGAGTCAGAAGGAGAGTGTTGTCGGAAGAAAGGCGTTGGCGGACAAAACCAAAGGTAGGGGCGTCTACCGTCCCTCCGTAACGCGTGCACCTACTTTAGGTTAGACTTCAAAAAGATACCCGATGAAGAGAAGGCCAACGCTTTCAAGGGCTTATTGAAGTGTGCGTCCCAACCGCTAGCATCTACATGTCCCCTCATCCTCCTCTTCCTCCATACAGCGTATCAAACTGAGATTGATAGCCTTACAAAACGCTCCAAATCTGCAGAGAGTGCGTTCCTCAGCGTGTACAAGGTCCTGGCAGATGCACCGGATCCCTATCCACTCCTCGACGCCGCCGTTGTGCGTTTTTTTATGTCTAGGCTATCCCAAGATTCATTTATCGGTTAATTCAGGACCAGGCTGTGAAAATCGCGGAGGCTCGGGACTTACAAGACGAACTCCAACGCGTCAAAGCTGAGAATGCTGAATTACAGAGGCGCGTCGCCGAATTTGCGAATGTAGAAGCTGCAAAGAAAAAGGCTGAGGGCAGAGCAGAACAACTGGAAGAGAAGGCGTGTCGTTTGATCACGTACTGAACGCGAGCTGACCTCTGAGGTAGATGGACGTAGCAATTCAAGAGCGAGTTGCTCAGAAGGAGAATGAGCTCAACGCCACATATGATGAGAGGATGCGTAACTATGAAGCGAGGTGTGTTACACACTTCTTACTTTTTTGAGTTGTTAATAAGGTTCTACCAGGGAGCAGGACTTGCGGCGTCAAGTGTCGTTCTTGAAGGATCAACTCCGTGATTTACGCGTGTCAAACGATTCAACGGAAGCAAGGCTCATTGACCAAAGCCAACGACTTGGTAAGGTCTCTCACTGTTCCAACATTCTCAGCTGATTGTAGCCAGACCAGGAGGTTGTCGCAAAGTTAGCGGAAATGGATATGGTCGTCGCGGACCTGGAGCGCGCCAATACGCGTGCTGCTACTGTCGAGCGTCGTAATGTACGTAATCTCTTGGTTATGCGCTCTCTCATATATATATATCCTTTAGGAACTCTTGCGTGCGGAGATCGAGTCCCTAAAGACCGGTAATCATAAGTCTGATCTGTAATTGCACGTCCTCTAATCACTACGCGTGTTCTCACCTGTCCTTCATTTCGTAGCGTCAAAGATCTCGAGTCCCAGGTGACGTCCATGGAATCCGAGGTTGATCGTCTGTCGCGGTCTCTAAATGCATCAAGAACTGCAGCCACTGAGGCTGAGTCTAGTGCCCGCAAGGCGGTGGAAGAGCATGCAAGAGAGACTTCAAACAAGGTATGCCATGTGGGTTTGGAAGATTCAGATCTGATGTCATATCAATTAGGCACGAGAGATAGAACAGCTAAGACAGTCTCTCAAGAGCTATGCTGACTACGATGAAATCAAGAGAGAACTTGAGATTATGAAGGTAGGGTAGAATATGTTGGGTTGGATATAGCTCATGGTTTCTTTAGTATGTCGAGTTTGCAGGTCTCGAAGGTGATCTGGACGAAGAGGATGGACTTGCTTCGGATAATCACCTGGGTCTACAGCTCCCAAATCCAAATGCTTTGAAAGCAAACGTACACCCAGCCAACTCACTCGAGGCCCTTTTAGCAACCAAAAACAAGCGTATTCTGGAGGAGTTAACGAAGTTCCGGGTGGGTCTTCTTTATCTTCATGGGACAAAGTCATGTACCAATTTAGCTTAGATCCTGCACGGTGAACTCGAAGCATCTCTCCAGCACGCCCAGGACGACCTCGCCTTTACTAGCTCAGAGTTAGAGAAACATCGACAACTCAACGAGCGACTCGAGTCGGATCTGCTGAAGATTGAACAACACGGACAAGATCAAACCAGCCCAGGAAACGGTGATGCAGATTCAGCAGATGCTGCGGAGGACGACATCCTCGCTGGACTGGGGCTTGAACTCGGTCTGACAACCAAGAATGTGCGTTGTCCCAATTACTTCCCATTCCTAAAGTTTGACCCTTCGGTCGGTAGAAAGATCCTTCGGTACAATCGAAACCTATACCTTTTACGGCCTCCGCCAATACATCCATTCTCCCCATCGTCACCAGCCAACGCGACCGCTTCCGTCAACGTAATGCTGAACTTGAAGAGGTAGGCATGGATCTTGAAGCTTGCGTCCAATAGTTCACCCCCATCCGTGCAGGAGCTCCGCAAGCAATTCCAGATAATCTCTGAATTGCGGGCCGAGATCCGAAGTTTGCAAGCAGATAATGTCAAGCTCTACGAGAAAGTCCGCTACATGCAGAGCTATCGCGAAAATGCGCGCTCGACGCTTGACCCCTTGCCGGCATCCTCAACAAACGCGCCGAGCGCGGGCGAGCTCGGCAAATACAGAGAACGCTACGAAGAGGCGATGAACCCGTTTGAAGCATTCCGTGGAAGGGTATGCGGCGCCTCTCCGTCTCTTTGTTCAACCGTGGCTGGGCTGAATCATTCCTTCTCGTCGTTTTTTCAGGAAGCTGCGCGGGCTTATTCGAATTTGAACCCGCTCGAGCGTGGTGTTTTCGTGTTGACTCGTGCGATACTGGGTAATCGCCGTGCACGCAACGCATTTATCGTTTATGCCATCGGCCTGCACTTGCTCGTCATGTTCACATTATACGAGTGCACCATGTCATCGGGCTCGGGCACGCCGACGCGGATACAGCCAGTGCCGGCTCCACTATGAGGCCTTCGTCTCGCCTACCCTATTACTAGATATACGGGTGCACCTGCTATTACCGAGCAGACGGACCTTTCATGGTGGCCTATTTCACCTGTATTACATGGATCACGGAGTGCACGCTCGCTCAAGTGCCACCCCACCCTGTTGCGTCCCAGTGACGAGCATGGATAATTGAATATATTTTATTTATCAGATACAGATATAGTGCCCGGCTAGGGGGAACGCAAACCAAGTTGTCAATGGCTTCTGCAAGAAATATCTACATATCGGTGCAGTATTATATTGGAAAGCCAGGCTGTAACCGTGGTTGGTGTCATTCAAAAGCTGGGCAAAGTGCAGAAACCAATCTACCATAATGGTGGCAAATGCAGTCACCTTATAATATACGACTCTGTCTAATCATGATGAGTTATCCTATCTACAGTACAAGGAAGACCAAGTTGGCAGTTGAAGCAAATGCAATGCAAATCACAGTTTAGTCAGTAGGAGTCAGCCCAGGTAAGACAGACACAGGAGGAAATGAATAGGCATAAGTCTGAAAAGATCATAACATATGACTTATACCATTTTACACTTCTTGATTTACGCTCATAAATACTATGGCCCATAGGGCCATAGCAGTATTTGCTGCATTTGGACAGTCATATCCGTATACGGGTGGTGGCATGGTGCAGAGCCCTAGCCCTAATTACCACTGAAAAGGTGAGCTGTTGGATACTTTCCTCTTCTGCAGGCGTGATACTTACAATATACCAAGCCCACAACTGTTAATATCCAACATATTGGCCGAGCGCCCGGTGTGCGAGCGGAATGCATCAAATGCCGCAAAGAAAGCAGCAATCAGGGTCAACCACATCGCAATGCCGTAGTCCGCTTCCCATCCCAACTTGAGGAATTCACTCTGCGCAACGGTGAAGAGCACCATGTCGAGGACAAACGCGACCAATGCCAGAAGCGCAGTCAATGAAGACCAAAGTGTCAAGAGGCCGGCGCTCGCACGACAAGCACGGATACTGCAACCAAACAGCACAGGGAGAGCAGATAGGAGGGCGGCAAAAAGATGGAAGATGAGGGTGTAGGTGAGATTATGGATAGTAGAGGAGGCGAGTTCGCCGGACCTGCAAGTCGGTTGACCTATATTCGCGAAAATAAGCATTAACAATGCACATACGTGATTGGGAAGTGGTATCCCAGGTGTGATGCTGTTCCATTGTAACCGAACACACCGAAACTAAAGCCCGTGTTTGATTCCGCATTATATACAGTAAGTAAATGCTGTCCCAGGTTGGCACAGATAAACATACCTAGCAGATACATCAGTGAGAATTGACCAATTCGGTTGGCGGAGAGAAAGGCGACACATCATACAGTGACGAGTAACGCCAAAGCGATGATAGGAGAGTAGCAGCAGCAGCCTATTGCGCAGGCAAGGTGTATCGCCATGGAGAATGCCCTTGATCTGCTGCAAGTGGTTGCCGACCTCTTTTCTGGCTGAGTGGGGATCCATATCAGCTTCACTTCCGAGTCGATGGCGGACACTGCGTGGAGGGGCCCATCTTTTCCCCCAACTCACTGGGTGGAACAGACTCGAGTTCGAGGATGTCGTCACGCAGACCGCGCACAAGATCAGCAGGCGTGATTCAACGCAGCAGGCCGCTGAGAAGCACTACAAAAGAAAAAAAAAAAAAACTCGAGGTTTTGGTGTGGGGACAGAGTACGAAACTTTTGAAGCCATCAGCCTGAGGAAGGGTCTCCTTGGATCGTGACCATTTACCAGGACTGTTTTTCCCACAAACACCGGCGTACGCCTCGTGTGTGTGCTCGCCGGGCGTAATGCATGAGAGGCCGATGATTGCATTTGGTGGGAGGAGCTTGCGCGTGACGGCCGACGGAATATCATGTCAGAATGAGCAGGCCGCATCACGCTCAAGCAACCAGCTCGATAAGATACCGTACCCCGCACCTTCTATGATGGACGATGGACGTTTGTTTATGGCATGCTCCTCGTTTGGCGACGACAACGACGGTGTTGCCATGACCCAGACCGGCTTAACGGGCCATGGCCACACTACCATTTTTGGGATGTGGCTGACTTGCTTTGTGAGTTGGACTCTCTTGGCCTCTTCAGGCAGGTACCTGCGTGGGAAAATGGGTGAGTGGCGGTTCTTTTTGCGCCTTCAAGCTTCAAGCCCTGGTTGAGGCTTTGCAGGTTTTTCATTGCTAAGGTGACATCATCAACGTCGAGGCAAGCGCAGCGGTAGGGCAAGACAGATACGAGGGGCCCTTCGTTTCTAGTAACTGCGGCCCACCAAATGCTCGGCCGCCTGTCACGATCAGGGACACATTTGAATATATTAACCAAGTTGTTGATGGCTTCTGCAAGAAGTGTCTGACGCAATATTGGTGTAATATATTAGAAAACTAGGCTGTCCTCTAGTTAGTGTCGTTCAAAAAGCTGGGCAAAGTCACTAAGAGTCTGAGCGTATATGTGATCTATATGCAGATAAATTGAACTGTCGGCTCGGCTCAGACTAAGGCATAGAGCAGTACTGTAGCTGACCAGCACCCAACACCCAACGTCATTGAGCAACGATGTTTCAAACAGAGTTCAGCGTCCGCTCTGGCGGCGAGTGGCACCCTGTCCTTCTGGGACGACGTCATATCCACTGGTGCCAAGGTCGGCAGGCAGGCGCGCCGTCTCGTCCAACACGTCGCCCGACAGGAGTGGTGCATCCTCCGACTCTGCCTCTGCGACGGCCGAACCCGATGCACGCAGGAACTGCGGTGGCTGTACGAGGTTGTTGAACAAGAACTAGGAAAGACGGGGGTCGAGGAAAACAAAAGTTAGTCGGTTGACACGGAAGCTGCGAGCCGAGCCACGCACTGTGCCATAGACCAGCAGGCCGAACCCGACCACCTGCAAGAGCGAGATCGGCCACATGAGCATCTCCCAACCCAGCAACAAGCTGACGATCCAGATCGCGAGCGTCCTGCACGTGTCCGTCAGGCTCCGCGCAGTCGCGCTCACGTACTTCGTCACGCTCAAGCCAAAGTAGTTGAACAGGGCGATCGAGCATGCGATGACGACGCCAGAGAAGAGAACGCTGGGCGTGTCAACAAGCTGATGCCAGCCGCGTATGAGGTCGAACCATGGCGCGGCAGGTGAGGACGGGGGAGGCTTGATGAAGGGAAGGAGCGGCATGAGAAGGAGAATGGAGATAGTGCCGAAGAGGCCCTCATAGCCGACGGCGAGAAGGGGTGGGACGCTGTATCGCCCTAATATCTTCTCTTCGACGACGAATTGTGTTGCCGTACTGAGGTGTGGCACATATTAGAGACACAAAGGCGAGATGAAATAAAGTCACTCACAAGATCTGCGCAAACAGTATGAAAAAGACACCTGTGCGAACACAAGGACACGGCGACTTAACAGGGAGACAACCGATTAGACATTAAGGCAAATACCAATAACGACTTTGGTGGCCTCGGGTGGATCGATGGGCTCGTTCGCGGATGGTCCGGTAGCAGGTATTGAATCCAACAAACCCACAAGAGAGGGAGCGATTGGTTGAAGGGTGTCCTTGATAAGAGAACCACTAAACCCGACCAGAGACACTCCCGCCATAACAGTCAGCAATGAGAGCCATCTATGATGCGCGTCAATGAAATGGGGAGTGGTGTCATGAGACACATGACGTACTGGTAGAGATACAGCTTGCGGTGCAAGAATAGCACAGAAAGAATCCCAACGAACAGCACCAGTGCCCCACGCGTCATTTGATAAATTGACACGGGGGTATACAAGAGGCCAATGTTCATGAGCTACAGAGCCCCAGCCGCACGAATGTGAGTAGCTCAGGTCGCGCACAGTAAGAAAACAAGCCACGGACCGTTGTTCCGGCAAGATCACACAGAGCAGGCAGCCAGAGCAGCAGGATTCGTCGTCCTGTCAGCCTCTCCGGCAGAATCTTTGGGGATTCAGAAAGGTCGTCGAGCGTGTCGTCGGAGGGGTCATCGGGAAGCTGAACGAACGAAGTACGCAAGCGCGCCGAGAGAGTGGTGTATAGTACTGGGAGAAAGCCTGGCCCACACGTGGCAACAGCATTAGTGCCGAGACAGGGGCAGACAACAGGCTAGAGAAGCATACAAAGCATTTCCCCGACTATGGCGCGATCAGATATGCAAGTCAGATACGGGAGGTCGGGTGGGGTGAGAGAAGAGTGTGACGTACGGAACATCTGGAGGGTTTGCCATACTGGTTGTTCGTATAATACGTGGCGTTTCGGGTCTGGATCATCACAATTCTCTACACATTGCATATCCTGGGTGGATCACAGCATAAGAATGCGTTCGGGGCGTGGACAGAGCAATTACCTGGTACTTGGACCAAAGGGAGTTGCAAGCACCCTACCAGAACATATTCAAGAGGATATACTAAGAAATATGTGATAAAATACGTACAGTGAGGATCATCCCCGTAATTAGGACGGGGACGAGGAAACGATTCGGCATCGTATGTGAGTGTAGTCGTACAAGACAGAGTGCTGACTCGGTGGTCTGAGCCGGCCGTACCGTAGATCACCGTAATTGTAGCCGATCTCACCGCTCCACTCCGCGCAAGGACAAATGGTGGACGAATGCGTGTTATTGTACATTTCAAGTATGAGTGCATTTATAAATACGTGAATAGTCCCATGGCGTTTATAATAATAATATCGCGCGTGGTTCGCACAGTTGAACGATGTGTCCTCTCCTTACGCCCAGCTACATCATCACGGCCGGCGGGCACCAGGCGTGCCAGGCCCTGGCGCGGCTTTTCTCGTTTCCCAAAATTCGAGTGCTTTGCTCACTGCATCCAATGTCGGCTGCATGCCCTGAGAAGCCGTTATAGTCATCGACAACTACCGAAGAAAAAGAAAAGACAGATTTCCCCACCGTTTGCACTCGCCCTCGATCGACTTCCGCCATCTCTGCAGCCCTAATAATCGCGGCGACTTTCTCTGGGGTCTTAGTCAAATAACCTGCCATGCGTGTCGCTTTTGTAGTCCTTTGGGCGACTGTGGTAGGTCCGCCTAGGGTCTCCCCAGCGGGAGGATAGATTGCAGACCAAAATTGTCGCAGAAACTCGTTCGCAGCTGTCTGGCAAGTGCGCATCTGCCTGAATATTTCTTCGGGGATATCAACCTTTCGTTTGTAGGCGTCAAGTCGCGTAGCGACGTTTTGTGTCATGGACACAAGCGCAGCTTCTGCTGCTTTGCGTTCAATCTTGAACTGAGAGATGTGTGCCGCCCATCCTCCGAGATCATGTCTCATTTGTCGCACCGCGGGGGGTAAATCCACGGTCTATTGTTGAGTGGTTATACCGTGACCATAACAGTAAACGGCACAGTCTTACGGGGCGTGGAGCCTGTTCAGCTGAAACAGCGGCACCGGGACGTGCTTCGAAGTAGCGCTGGCGGTCTTGCATCTCCAGTAAGATACCAGTCGACGACTCTGGGTTGTGTAAGTCCGCGAGATCAATCTGCGAGTACTGGCTATGCGACTGAAAAGGTCTTCCAAATGAGAGCCGGTCAATGCGGATGTCAGAAAGAGCATGCACATCATTAGCGTCTCCTGTATCAACTCTCCGCCGTTTGTTCATGGCGTCCATGGATCTGTGAAGATGTCTTCAGAACCCGGATGGGACATCGAAGTACGCCAGACGCACATAGCGGACTTCAACAGGCGCTCAGAGTGTTCATTAAACTTACGAATGAGCGGTAGTGCTCCACGCTGTTTCCCTGCCTGCATTGTCACATCCTTCTCGTTCCCGGTCTAGACAATGGATGTGAACTAAACAAACGTGTGGAAAGGGGCGTGGAAAGTCAAGTCTCGAACCTCTTCATGGTCCACACGGGTTGCATCGAGGTCTATGAACATGTCAACCTCATCATCTCGAGGTTTTCTAGGTTCCAACTCTACGGGATACACGTCGGCAAGATCAGGGGGCCCAAAAAAAGAGACCCACCATCATCCGGTTTTTCTAGGTACTTGTCGAAGATGGCGTCGTCTTTGACGACATGTTGGGTTGCTGTGGAGCGGATGGAAGCCCGGTGTGAGTGGAAAAGTTTTGACTGAAAATATCGTTTCCAAAATTCCGCTTCAGACAGCTGTGATACGAGGGATGAGACAGAGAAAGACTGAGGTAACACAAAAGAACGGTACTTTGCTCGGCACGTTCTCGTCGTACGCCTTTGCGACGACGGGATATTCATCGAAGATGTCGTGTACGAGTTGTGGCGTAATGACAATCTTGACTTCACCGCCTTCGACGGCCTGCGGTCTCGGGTCAACCAGCTGACCTGGTCTACCTTTCTTCTGCGAGTCGGAAGCGGCCTGCGCAAGCAGGAGATGCTAAGACACGGCCTTACGTCAGACACGACACGTCCCGGACGAGCGAACGAGGTTCATAGCGCACCTCTCGTCCGTCCCAAAACTCCGTCTCGGTGATCTGGCCGCTCATGACCAGCTCACGGTGCAGAGCTGCGAGCTCCGGCGTCTTTACCAGAACTTTTTTGCGGATGCGGAAATCGTTGATCGGATCGTTCACGGGCGTGCCGCGGGTACTCGACACGGACTCGGCGCGAGAGGTCGATGGGCGCGACGGCGTGGGGGCAGGTGCACGGTGGGGAGCGGCACCATTGGGGGACGGCGCAGCAGCGGGGACGGGTGTCTGCGGAGATTGCAACGCACCTGACTCGCGCGCGGCGCGGTTGTTGCTGATGATGGTCGTGAGCTGCGCCTTGAACGTCTCGCGTTCAGTGAGAGCGAGAGGTGGAGGGGAAGTAAACGTGAAGTTATGGCCATTACTGTCGTTCTCGAGGCCTATTTTGAGGCGCACTTGAGGGGCGCCTTCTTTAGAGGAAAAGAGTGCTAGAAGTGGGGGCGGAATTTGTTAAAGAGAGGCTCCAAGAAAGTCAAGGGGGACGCACAGGAGACCTCGGCATGCGCCACGCACACTATAGGAGCTTTTCTCCCGTCTTGGGTCCATTGCAGGTGAGTTGAAGTAAGCTCTAAAAGCCCAGGAATTTTCTTATACGAGGCTCTCGCGGTGCAGACCGTCGACATTCAGAACGAGCACTCGAGTCAGCACTCGGCTCGATGCCCCCTTTTCATTAGATAAGCCAGCCATTCCATTTCTCTCCCTCCACCCTTTATGCTCCTACGACTCCCCACTCGGCGACCTCTACGCGCCGCGATATCCTTCAGGGCGTTAGCAACAGCTTCGACACCTTATGTCCCCCGCGCCTCCCTCGAAAATGTAGCGGACGCACCGCCCCACTCTCGCGGTCCGCACCAAAAGACCAAACCAGAGTCGCCCTCGTTCTACACCTCCCGCGCGAGCTACTACGACCACCTCTACCAGCTCGAAACCGCCCTCGAGCGCACGCGCCGCGCTCTCTCCCACCTTTCGCTCCTGCCCCTCCCCGCCTTCGCGCGCGCCTCCCTCCCACCAGCGCAGCACCTCTGGCGCAACCCCCAGAGCCTCTCGGCGATGTTCTCCGGCGCGCTCACGACAGCGCGCTACCGCCGCATGATCGCCGTCCTCGCCGACCTCGAGGAGTGCGCGCGCATCGCGTCGACAGCGGGATACGCCCCGCTCGCAGAGAGCATACACCCCGTCCTCGCACTCTTCGAGCGCCACGACAAAGCGAACGTGCTCGCGCGCACCGTGCGCAAGCGCGCCCCCCTCGACCGCTATGGCCGCTCGTACACCGTCGGGAAGCGCAAGGAGAGCGCCGCGCGCGTCTGGATGATCCCCGTCCGCGAACCCCCAGCACCTGCGGCTGCAGCCGATTCGTCGACGACGGCGCACAACCAAGACGCAGATCTCCTCGCGCCGGTGGTGGAAGGTGCATTTGCGCCGTCGCCGTCGCCGTCCGAGCGCGTGCCTGTGACGATGACGACGATCTTGGTCAACAATGCGCCGCTGAACAAGTTCTTTGCTTCACCCACCGACCGCGAGCGCGTCGTGCGTCCACTCAAACTAGCTGGTGTGCTCGGTGCATTCAATGTGTTCGCGGTTGTCCGCGGTGGCGGCACGACTGGCCAGGCAGGCGCCATCGCGCATGGTATCGCGCAAGGCATCGTCGCGCATGTACCAGAAGTCGATCTCATCCTTCGAAAAGGTGAGACGCTTTCTAATTTCCGCCCGTATTCACCCTCACACTCCCTTAGCCAAACTCATGAAGCGAGATCCCCGCATGGTGGAGAGGAAAAAGACTGGCCTGGCCAAAGCACGCAAACGAGTGAGTCACTTGTTCCACGCACTCCTCACGTTTCTCACTGCGTTATTTTAGTACACCTGGGTTAAGCGGTGACATTAGATTGTTCGTTTCTTTTGCTCACGGCATATATCCCCTTCCAATATCAGTTATTATGCCGAGTGTAGAAAACGGTGGATTCATGCGTGAAAGTCTTGCTCATAACGAAAAGAATGATAATGTATGAAACTGAGCACGTCAGAACATAAAAAAACAACCCGTGAAGTCCGCAACACATAATATGCACCCAGGACTCGTTTATTGGAAGTACAATTGTTGTGCGTCTGACTGGCCAAACGGGAGGTTGCATGCAGGACACTTGCGCTGCCGTGTTGCGATACGCATGTCAATACATGACTTGCAGAACGCTAATGGGAATAAAACTTTAATAATCACGGATAGAAAGGTGCAGGATACAACGAAAACGCACTGTGCAGGCACTTTGTAAGTATTGTCGACCGCATGTTCTGCCTACACGTTGAACACTTGAGGATGCTCTATAGATGATAGATCAGGACGCGCACGGCCTACATCTCAGAGTTACGTCTGGTACCCACCATGCATTTGTCCACCTCTTTCTGTAGTTGGGCTTCCTTCTGTGATGACGGTATCCCTTTGCTCTCTCCCGCCTTTCTCTGCCGTTCGAGGGCTAGATTTGCTAATGAAAGTGCCTCTTGGGTCTTCCTGAGCTCGGTCGAGATCTCTGCAAATGATCTCTTTCCGTCATCGATCACCTTCCGATACTATAGGCGAAAGTTAGCTATTGCCTGAATCCATGAGTTTCGACGCACATGCGAGACATCGGTCTCCAGTTCCACCCGTGATACGCGGGCTCGAAAGAGCTCCGTCTCCAGAGACGTGGTACGGTTCTTAACTGCCTCCGCTTTCGCATTCGTGGCTGATATAGTTTGTTCCATCACGGTCTGCCAATAACGTAAATCCTGACTCGACGTAGAGCGATATTTGTGCATACAAGCCGATTTGTGTTCGCCTTATCAACATCCGTTAAGTTGGAAACGTGTTTTAGGAGTTTTTCGTTGGTCCGCGCAAGATGCTTGTGCTCGTTTTCGACGGCCTCCTTTTCGCGCATAGCCGCGAAGAACTTGTTGTCTGCCTTGGCTTTCTGCATCCCAACAATGTGATGAATAACGAGGGTGACGTTGAAGAACAACAGGACCTACGTCGAGATTTGCCTTCATGATCCTCTCTTCGGCGGCCGCTAGGTCAAACACCTTACTTGTCACTTGTACTTGCAGAGTTTCCCAAGCTGCCGACAGCTTTCCAATCTCATCGTACAACGCGGTCTCGGCATCTGCGTGTTGAGCATCTTGTAACTGAAGGACGTTCACCTCCTCCTCTTTCAACTTTAACTGTTCCACAAGTTGTCGCACGTCGGGTGGTAGTTGTGAAGATTCGCCAAACATTGAACGAAATTGAGCGAGGCGTTTATTCGCAGCAGTCAATTGTCGCTGAGCTTCAGCTTCAGCACGTATGTAATGGGAGATATCAGGGTGCTCTTCGGAAAGGGCGGTAAGTTGCTTCTCGAGGTCGGAAACACGATCCTCGGATGCTCTAAGAAACTGGTGTCACGAGACACGTCCGAGCCTTCGGAGAACGACACTCACATGAGACGTTTCCTTAATTCTGCCACATCTCCAGACCTTTCCCTTCGGAGAACGTTGACGAGATCTTCGTCTCCTGCTTTGGCAGCGAGTAAAAGCTTCAGCCGGGATACCTCCGATTGATAGACTTCCACTCGATTCTACGCTGACTATCAGCACTTCGACCATGAATCAGTGGGGGCACATTTACATTGCACGACGCGATGAGCGTTTTCATCTCTTCTAGAGACTGCCGCTTGATGAGTTGTGCCTTGACTTCATTCAATTCGGCGGTCAGCTGCTCGCGTTGTTTACGTAGCCGACTTCCTTCCTGGATGCGCTTCTCTTCCGCGGCTCGACGCTCCTTCTCCCTCTGCAGGATAGATATAGTTTAAAAGGCGTGCTGTGAGAAAACCAGACGGACCTGTTCCTCGTCGTTAGAATCAGCTGTTGGAGTCTTTGGGTCCTCAGGAGCAGACGAGTTGACTTGAGATTCCTTCTCCTTTAGAATATATTCGAGGTGTGAGATCCTCTCAATTAGCGCCTTGTAAATTTCTGTTCCTGAAACGGCATCGCTCGAGGGAACACTTTGCTATGGAAAGGTCAGCCCTGTTCCCCTGAACGTTAAACATATCTCACTGTCAGCATACGGTTGTCATGTCGCAAGTTCTCGACGATTGACTCCAGTTCACGGATCTTATCTTCACGAACTTTGGCGATGTCCTGCCACTCCTGCAATTCACTCAAAGTAGGTGTTATGGGAATGAGCGCCGACATTGGCTAGATTGGAATCAGATGAGAATAAATGATATCAGAAACGCTCCCACCGATAAATTAGGCCACTCACTGCGGGAGAGGACGACATTCGTTCTTCCTTCGCATCCACTTCCTCCTTCTCGTCCACACCTACACCTTCTTCGTCCTTGACAACCACCCCCTTCGGTGGAGATTGTGCGCGACCATGCATCGCTTGGACCGTACGACTTTGTGCTCGATCTAGTCGCATCTCAGCAGTGGCGAGGTCGGAATGGTATCGATCACGTTGTGCCAGGCAGTCCTTCAGGTTCGCTCTCGTCAATTCAAGCTCTGAACGCAACGCCGTGCACTTTCGGGTCGTCAAACAGCTTATCTCGTGTCAAGTTAGGAAGAAACGAATGGCACACCTCTGTTTGAGAACGTTGATATCGCCTGTATATCTCGTCCCTCAAGGAATTGGTCCCGTTTAACTGCACAAAAGCTGCAACAAGCTTGTGCGTAGATCGCGCCTTTTCCTCAAACGCTGCGGCAAGGGTGGGGCTATCTTCAGATGATATGCACTTGGAAAGACAAAATAGATCTTCCAAGCAATAAAAACGGGTAGCAACTTGGAAATCATACACATGACATACCTTCAACTTCATCATCCGAAGGCGGTGAGAGTTCAGGTTTCACATGCGCTCTTATTGTGTCGACCAGCTTGGAGAGGGGGGGGTCAGAGTAACGACCGAACGAAGGGAATGCTTAGCGAACCTGAGTCCAACAAGCCCCCATAACTGCGAGACTCGCCTCGTAGGTGCTTTTGAGATGCTCTAGCTCGGAGATTCGAGCTTGACTCCGCTCATTTTCTCGCGAATAGTGCCTCATGCGACGGAAAATGGCCTCCTTGCGGAAGTGCTAGAAAGGAACAGTAAAGCGTGTAACCATGGCTAACACAAAGGGAGAGGACACAGAAGCTACCTCTAAGCTGTCCTGATCTCTGGGCTCTTCATCTACTGCCGTGTTGGGATGTACATTGCCGTTGACAAGCACGGTGGTGCCGTTGACAGAAACGGCGCGTTTCTTGTTAGGAGGAGGGTCCGAGTCACCTAGGTGAGGGCGCTTCCTTGAATGAACTTCCTGCATAGTTGACGCTACGACAGGGATGTCGTCCAGGAGAAAAGAGGGAGAGTAGGAGTAGCAGGAGAGAAGAGGCTGTAAGCCTTGGTCTGCTAATTTCGCACTCCGACCGCTCAGTTTCTAAATTTGGTAGTTATGATCCCTGTATTCACGTGATCTTTGCTTATGCAATCCAGATAATCACACGCTCGCGTCTAAGGTCTATCACCTCGCAATCTGCTGCATCACCGTTACCTATCTGCGTCTCCACGCAAGCAAAGTCCATCGGCTGTAAGTTGCAAAAAACAAGGTCAGTCAGAATATCATAAGCCTGGCGAGCTACAAACTCTGTCTAATACCGTCATCGGTTGGTCTACGTGGTTGCTTTAGCACTACGCCCATGATGGATGGATGAATAGGACGTCGCTTACGCCAGACTCCCGTATTGTACGCGATCCCCTGGTTTCCTCGTGCAGCGAAGGCGTGCAGGGTGCTGATATCTGGTCGATCGTCGAGCCCGGGTTGGTGAACGGGTGCCTCTCCAATGCGTTCAGCATGACTTCCCTCCTCGTGCTGTTTTTCACGACCTCTACGGGCTGGCATCTGTATACAGATATTCCAGGGGTTGCACCCATATCATCTGGATAACCACTTTCGAGCAACGAAAGCTTGTGGTATTTGGAGGCGGTGCCAAAGTTCGCTGATGTTATCTTCACGCCGCGCGGAGCGCTGGTGATGTCTGCATAGGACTGGATGACCTGGCCAAACGGTGCAAACGCTTCGGGCGTGAGGGGAAGGGCCAAGATCTTTCGTAAACTAAGGCGATCTTCCTCGATCGTTACGTTGCCAAGGATCCGGTCAATTGTATGGGTATGTTCGAAGCCATGTATGGGGATCTCCTCGCCCAGAATTGGTACTTTGCTCCCAAAGACGCGCACTCGCTTGACCCCGCCATCTGGAAAGATGGTCAGCCGAACGTGTGTAAATGCACCTTTTCCGGTTGTCTCTAGCTGGAAGTAGTGCTCGCGATGTGGTCCGAGCTGTACTTGTGGAAGAACTAAGGTCCACTCCTCTTCCTTCGTAGTCAGAGTCCCTTTCTCTGAAGATGGGTAACAGGTCGATGGGGGAGAGTGCGACACTGGGTGCGAAGGTACGTCCAAGTCACAATTGATAGCGTGAAGTTCACAGTACTGAGGGAAATTGCCCCCGAAATTTGCTGTATCGATTACGACGTGGGACAGATGGCCGGCTGCCCCTCTGATGGCTTCATTAAAGCGTGGGATGATGTCAGCAACCAGGGCACGTACAGTTTGATAATTGCCCAATCCTTATGTCCGGGCTGCCTACTTCGTTTGGTCTCCCACCCATCACTCATATCCCTCCCTGCGGACTATGAGCTACAGCCACAATTCTGTGCAATCATGAACAGACCTCGACCAGGGAGTATGAGGTTTGAGCCCGCACCAAAGTGCTGGTCCGACGTGAAAACTACCCTCCCTCCGGCAAACACGTGCGCCACGTCAAACAGCTCGTTCGGAGATTTGGGGTGAACAGGAGAAACGTGACGCCCCAGGAGCCTCGTTACCTTCAGAGAGATGTGTCAAGGATTGGCCAGTAAATCCCAAGTAAGCATGCTACCATTGAAATGACTGGTGTCGATTTCAAACCCGCATATTGATCCAGTCGTCCCCAATTTGATGATCGCCCTATGGCAATGGCATTGGTTTTCTCTGAAATTCAGCTCTTAAACCCTTACCAGTCACAGTCGGGATTGTGTCGACGAGTTTCCCAACCATCGTAAAGAGCGCCGTTGGTACCGAATTGCCCTTTCAAGCTCTTTGCTGGCTGCGTGAGAGAATGCGAGATCCGTGAGATGTACTACGCAGGATAGCACGTTGCTGTACCTCTGTGAGCAAAAGATGGAACGCCTCTGCGAAAAATTCGTCGGATACGGACAAGATTGCACCGCCGAGGGTGGCACTAGACAACTCTGAAATGAAGAGTGCCTATAGAATGATATTTTGGGCCAAAAATGAAACCACGCCACTTACCTATGTGAGTAGTGAACGGATTTTGTGAAGGATTGTCAGACAGGGAACTCTCACACGAAGGCATGATTGATCTTGCAGGCAGGCCCTGGCCAGCTGGCACCGCGCTGAAACAGATCAGCCTGGCAGACTCCGAGATCTCATCCCTTACTCACGTGTGCTGGCACAATCACATGCAAGTCCTGCCACAGGTAATAATACTTGTTGGTCGCATACAATCTTAATCCTCCCATCTACTCTACCCTCACTACATTGCCACCCCTACTACCTTCGTTTGATATCAATTTCTAATTGTAGCATATACTCACAATCCTTATGATTGATCATCTCGTTGGCTCTCCCAGTCCTTCCTGGAAGCGCACTCAAGTATCCTCCCTCATTTCTCGATGTCGCTCTCCATTAACACACGTTCTTCCCCACTAGGTTTTTCTCGTCATTTTCTTTTGGCTATGGAGGATTACGTGGGGTGACGCCCGTGGGCCTCGCATTCTCTGGATACGAGCCTTAAACAGGCAGCTCAGTGCGTTGTGAATCTCAACCGTAACTTCAGCCGAACTTCTAAACTTTCCTAGGAAATTTCACCCCATGGCAGATCATCGTCAGCACTTTGACAGTAGTGTATGCCATGCGTAATGCAGATAAGCTAGTTGGGCTTGGCGGTGAGTTCTGATCGTTGATTTGAAACACCCACGTGGCTTAAGTTCCTTCCGAACAGCACCCGAACCTCTGTCACGCCTCGTGAGTTTCCTTCACCGATTGCTCTCTGTAGTTAATTCTGTTTTAGTATGCTCCTTCGTACTATCGTGCGACTTGGATCAACACAGGCCTGGATGCAGGCTTCGCTACCGCCATGAACATACGCCAGAAATGGCTACGAGACACCTGCTCCATTATCTTTTCTGTGTATTATATTATCTTCGCTAATGAAGCCGACGAAAAGGTGGGTTCGCCAATGCCCAATGCTCCATAGTTGCTAGCTAAATGCTACAACCACAGCTGCGTAAATTTCGAGCGGCCCCAACTGTTGAGATGCTCCGCGTAACCTGGGAGAAAACAAGCAACCCTTTCGTATGAACGTCTCATGCTACCCTGCTAGCTGCATCTAATAATCTGTTCATTAGCTTCAATTTATTAGCCATAAGAGGCCTGTCGCACTCCGTCGTAAGATCCTCTTGCCACGCCCGGAATCGTCTCCCTATACACGACCTATTACTATATATCTCTTCTATTCCCCGCGTCCAGAGTACAGCCAATCCAAGGATGCCTTGATCACTCTTTCCTCTGAACACAACCTGATCTTTGACGTCCCTGGCGGTGGGTTCATCTCGATGGGTCCTGAGCACCATGAAGAGCGCCTTCGATCCTGGGCAGTGCAAACCGGCAAGCCCGTAATCTCTATCGAATATGGTAAAGCTCCAGAATGTCAGTTATTGTTTCGCTTCGGCCTATCTACAGTGCCTGAATCATTGTTGAGTCGAAGGGTAAAGCTATTGGGATTGGTGGGGAAGACCTTAATATTGTTCTCTCCGGCGATTCTGCGTACGTATTGATGTTTTCTGCTGGAAAGTACCTGCCTCACCTGCAATTAGCGGAGGCTGCCTGGCCACTGGATGTATTGTGAAGATTCTTGAGCACAATCTCCTCCTTTCAGATCCAACTTTGCCATACCCCCCACCAGTATCTCGTCCACCTACACCCCTTCCCCTCCCCGTTGCAGTCATCCTTAGCTACCCGGCCCTGGACTTCAACTTCACGTCATGGATGACCCCTTCTCATCTCAAAGTTCTACTCGAGGAAACTGAGGCAGATGAACATAGGCAGCATTCGAAGTCCCCATCGTTACTACGAAGACGGTCCTCTAGTTTTTTCTATTCGTCGGATGATGATGGCGGTAACGAGGGTTGGGCAAAGGAACTCCGTGGTGCCAAAGATCACCTTTCCCATGCTAATCCACTGGCCATGGTGAATGAAGAGCGAAAATCCAATTCCCTGGTTCGAAAGAAGAGCTGGCGAGACGTTTTTGGTATGGGCATGACCTCGATAACACGACCTTCACCGAGTTCGCCGATCACGAAGCGATCGAAGTCGCAATGGTCGTATTCCCAGCTGCATGCTCAGACAACTCAGCTGGCAGGCAACCATGGGTTCACCGATTCATCGAGCGAGGAGGATGACGATGAGGAAGAGCATGATAAACACCGCCCTATCGAGGCTCGCATTCGATGGCAAGACTCCCTAGTTTCCAGCCCCATTACTCCGACTTTCGATCGTGCATTGAGTTGTAATACCCTTGGCCCAAGAGGCGGTGTTCGAGAAATTTTGAATACGGAAGCGCAAACGCAACTTGCGGCGGAGGTCCTCAGAGCGAACGTGGAAGTTGCCAATAAGCGTAAACGCGCCGCATCCGACCGGAAGAATGCACCCATCGGAATGCGTCTGACCATGACCTCTCGGTCAGGTTACTTCCAAGACCGCATCATTTCACCAACTATGGTGAGTCGCCTCACACTCTTCATGATGAACAACCCTGGAACTTTGCTTTTTTAGATGCGCGCCATGGCCATCCTATACATTGGGCCTCATCTCAATCCGGATTTCGCGTCAGACTACCACATCTCGCCTATCCTTACTCCTGCGCAACTTCTTGCAAAGTTTCCACCTCTTCTACTCCAATGCGGCGAGAAGGATCCACTCGTTGATGATACGATCATCTTCGCGGGACGTGTTCGGGAAGCAAAGCGACAGCGCCGTGAGGAAATTCGGAAGACGCTAGCGGTTGGACGTGATAACCTCGACGATACCGAACTCCAAAGATTAGAAGATGAACTTGGCCATCTCGAGGTCGAGAGTGATGAAGACTGGTTACAAATGCAGATTTTCTCAGGTTGGAGCCACGGATATCTCCAAATGCCATCTTTGATGCCAGAGGCGCAGGTCGCTATCGATGACGTTGCGACCTGGATCCAAGGCGTATTTGCCGCTGTTTCACCCGCGGAGAGCCGTGTTCCATCCAACTTGTCCGTGCAAACCTCAGCGAGCGAGATCGAACCTCGCTCACCTTGTCTCTCACACATCCTCCCATGGGTATTCCACAAGAGCGTTGCTGGATCTGTCAATGGTAATGCTGCCCCCGTGCGTTTGGATAGTGACACTACCCCTCGGGTACGCATCTCGACTCCCGATGTTGATGGTGTAGCGTCCAGCGGGTATGGGCTAGAAGCCGATTTCGAGGATTCTGTCGCGGACATTCCCAAGGTGCGCAGGGAATTCACGATGGGAGGTGATATACAAAGGGACGGTGAAGCCACACGGCGCGAGAAGATTCGGAAAGGGGTTGCGGCTTATAATGGGACGTCTGAATCGGATAGGGCAACAACCGACTCGATTCCCCGCGCGGCGAAGATGGACGAGAAGAATCCGATAGTGGAAAGCAGCAGACCCGTCCGGTCGCCGCCACGCACGCCAAAGGGATTCGACGCTATCGTTCGGGCCGGGACGCCTGGAAAAACCGGTGTTGTCGGGGTTGGTGGGCAGATCATATCGGAGAGCGAGTTGATGCGGCGACGGCGGTTATTGGATTCCCACATCTTTGTAAGTGACTCGACGAGGTGAGGATGTATAGATACTATACAATATACAATAGGGTGCAGTAGTTGGGTGAAATTGATCAAGGCTGTGTATTGTTGAACGGTAGTTGGTGGCGATCACCAACACAGCCACTCCCAGGCGAGTAGACGAATCGAGTCGCTGCGTGTGCCGAAACCGGGAAATCGTCTCGCCTCGCCAGCCGCGACTGAACTGACAAGAAACGCTGCCTCACCCGAGTCTCCTGTAAAACTCGCGGCGGCCTGGTACATGTACATGTTCTCCTTTTAATTTCCCATTGCATAGCCTCTCACTCCTGTCATCCATGCACCCAGCTCCTCAACCCTTCCGGGCGCACTCCCCCCACGCCTTATGGGATACACCAGGCGCAAGCACCAGCGCCTCGCCACAGCTTACTCCTTCTCCTTCCCCTGGTTCTTCTCTTCCCTCTGACAACTCTTCCTCTCGTCCTTCTTCATCTCATTCCCCTACTATCCCCTCTACTCTCCCCCAGCTGCCCGGCGCAAGCTCTCCTACTCCTTCTCCTCCTCCTCTCCCCCGTCCCGCTCCCAACAAGCCCTACCTCACCGTGTCTCAGCAGGAAGAGAACACGAATAATACTCGCGTCTTGGCAGCTCGCCGCCTGAAACTAGACATGCCGCCGACCGCTCATGTCCCACCTCGTCCATATCCATTTGGAGGGCTGGCCCCCACGTCCGGGCACTATCCATTCAACGCCCCGCCTCTCCATATACCGCCCATAAGCTCGCACTTATCGCAAGCTTCCCAACTACCGCCACTCCCACCACTGCGATCACCGCACCCTCACGCAGCCAACCCACCATACCCGGCCTCTCGGCGCGACGGCAAACGGAGTCCTACCGATCCGGAGGCATACTATACGCCATCCCCGGCCTCATACTATAGCCACTCCCAGACTATACCCTCCTCTTCCCCCCCTCCTCTCTCCGCAGTGAGCACCGTCTCGAGCCCCACCACTTCCCCGGCGACACCGGGTGCCGTGTGCCGCCTCCCACCCATTTTCCAGGTCGAGCGACAACAAGTCACGACTTCTGCCACGCAAGCCGCCAGCGCGAGCCGGCGCCGGAACGAGGCGAATTTCCTGTGTCCCGTGCCAGGTTGCGGCAGCACATTTACCCGACGGTTCAATCTGAGAGGTGCCTGGGACCACGCTTTGTGCCCAACGAACTGTGACTGACGCCTAACCCGCATCAGGTCACCTGAGGTCGCACACGGAAGAGCGTCCGTACAAGTGCGAGTGGCCTGGGTGCAACAAGGGCTTTGCTCGACAACACGACTGCAAGTACGTGATGGGCTTGGTCCCCTCCCCTACCTGAGCTGGGTAATTCTTACGAAAGTCACCAGGCGACATCAAGCTTTACATTCGGCAAAATCCCAGATTAATGCCTGTCAAGGCTGCGGGAAGACTTTCAGCCGCCTCGATGCATTGAACGTGAGTCACACAGCCCTTTTCTTTGTCCTGGTGTGAAATGCTAAATCCTGACCATCCGACTCGGGGTTCCTTAAGCGGCATCGTAAGTTCCCTTGTCCGGCCTAGTGCATCACGGACAAAGTACTGACATGCGTCCCCCGCGCGCAGTCCGTTCTGAAGGCGGTTCCGAATGCAGACAGGCATCTGCGTCCCCCAATAGCGCCCTAGAATCAGCCGTTGGTACAGAAGCGAGAGCAAGAAGCCCGGAGGCAAAGATCGAACGCTCGCCCACACCAACGCTGTCCGTGACTCCAACAGACGAAACCAGATCGACCGACGGTGGTGCTGACTCTGCTGATTAATATTACCCCTGCCGTAGCTACCTACATCCTATTTGACCAGTTCATCTATTGCTTTCTTATCCGTGGTTTCTACTGTTCTAATCTCTTGGGGCTGCAGACCCGCTCTCGCCGCTGCCTGGCGGCCTCTGTAAGTATGTATTTATGTACGCTTTTGCTTTCAGTGGCCCACCCATCTCGTACTTTCATGTTTATTTAATCATCCAGAGAACCACGCCTTCTTGTGTAACTAAAACCTGATCTTAACTTTCCCCTATCTGTCAAACCTCCCACCCGCTCCAAGCGTGCGAGCAAACCTTCTCGCATTAGACTCGCTCGCTCATAATTTGGGTCCCTGGCGGTGATCGTTGTTGGTCTGCGGCTCCAAGCGCGTCCGGCGTGAGACTTCCGCAGTGACGGGATTGTCTAGTGGCCTTTTCGGTTTAGTGTTACATTGCGCAGCTTCTGTGCCAGTCTCTATGGTTTTCTTTCTCGGGACGACGGAGGACAAAAAAGACCCGTCGACTCGTGTGCTCAACGTGGCGTAATGTGCCATTTCGCCGCAGCTGATGCAGAACCCCACCCCCATCACTGGCTGCCTGGCACCAACCTTGTCTGGGGTGGCACCCAGTGAGTGATTTCGTGAAAAGGTGCAAGGCCCACGCATCATCAAAAAAAGTATAACCGCACGTCTCTTGTCGCCTTAGGAGGTTGCTGTACAGATTGGGGCTCCATTGACATGTCGTAAGTGACATGACAACAACAAAGGCCTTCAATTGATGTAAAAAAATCTTATTTGTATCGACGCTCGGACCCAACTTTCCCCGTTGATCGGCGAGCCCGGAAAACTCTCACGCGCTCCCACGCAACCCCTACCCCTTTCTCTACTACGCACCAGCTATGCAACCCCCATACACACACAGACGCTCCCACCCCAACGACTTGGAAAGATTTAATTTGCTTCATAACGTACGCGCGTGCCCATCCCACGCTGTGCCAACAACCATCCGCGAATGGCACTTTCGAGGCTGATAAGTCATCCACGCGTAGTCCACGCTCCCCCCCACGTGGCCCGTGGCTTCATTTCAAACTACAAGTATCGCCCTGTGCGTGCCTCGGCACTACAACCGCAGCCCAGCCCCGTCACCGTCACCCTGATCCACGGTACCCACTTGCCTTTTTTCTCGGGAGTCTCTCCCCGTAAAACGGGTTTTTTCTCTCTTTCGTAATAAAACCCGTGCCAAAGGCTCGCCGACTGTATGATTTTTTTTTAAAGTTTCGGGTTCCGGTGGCCTGAATCGGAGGCTGCTCGCAGGGTTGCTTTTGTCCTGCCACCGCCACAGCTAGAACCACCCGCCGCCACCGCCGCCGCCGACGGCGGTGGTGGTGGTGGTGGTGGTGGTGTTGGAGTCATGCGCACGGTTTGATATACGCCGTTTATGGCTCGGTCCCTGACCGATTCGGAGACGGAGGACGAGAAGAGGCAAAGCGAACGAGCGTTCGGTTGGACTTTGAGAGCGCGTTTTTTTCGTGATCGGGGGAGATGTATCAGCTTTTGGTTGGTGCCAGGTCTAGGTCTAGGACTCGGTCCTGATGTGAATTTTGAATGTGTGCGTTTTGCCAAGGCGTCCAAATCGGTTGCGAGAGGCTGCAGTGGGGGTCTGTGGGGCAACTTGAGGCCGGTTTCAGTAAAGATAATTGAAAATGTCTTCGAGTTCTTCGAGTCCTGTACTACAGGGCATGCGCTGCTGGGCGATTTTCGAGCTGCGTATTCGACTGCATTTGACATGTAGACGTAATGACGATAATGACGACAGGCACCCTTGGAGCCCTTCCCCATGTTCCATTTTCATCCGACTTGGAAACACTGAATGTACTGGTCGACGACTGGATTCGACTTTCCGACGAGTATTTTTCCTTTAATTGCATTCAGTCGAGCCAGGCCCGGTCGACTTTATTCTATTTTCGTGTCTGGGTTCAACGTCTAGGGTCAGATTCGCTCGCCTGTACTGCTTTCGTCAACATTTTCAGGGACTACCCTCCAGACAGATACAATGGAGCGTCGCGTTGCTCCCTACCCCTTGTTTCGACGTCAGCCGCGCTGAACTTCTAAGGTAGGCCTTACGGCAGCACAAGCACCAACCTAAAACTAGATGTTAGCACCAAGAACGTCATTGCCCATGTTAGGAATCGCACTGGCGGTTGCTCGACAGGCCCACACAACTGAGCTTCGATTGAAAGGGAGCCAGGTAACATCGTCTCCGATGCCATAGCGCCGCTGATGTACTATTGTCAAAACGGGAGAAGGGGTTCGACCGCAATCATTAAATTGGTGAACGTCCCGTCCAAGGTCTGAAATCCGCGTTGGAGGTCCTGCAGGTACTGTACCCTTCCGTAGGCCGAAAGGAACGCTGGCCAAAGAAGCTCGGCACCGCCACAACTTGGATCAACTGTAGTGCCATCCCCAA